>Ga0228535_1003543_pt1 | contig 10954 bp, 9 predicted proteins | sample SJ1metagenome_FD_168457 | JGI IMG/M metagenome (GOLD analysis project Ga0228535, IMG submission 168457) | Enriched culture of PCE-dechlorinating microbial communities from Ithaca, New York, USA - SJ1 | ecosystem: Engineered > Modeled > Simulated communities (microbial... > Unclassified | place... | reverse complement strand
TATCGGCTCCGCCATTCAGCGTTATGCAGCGGATTATGTGGCTGAGGCGACCATTTCAGCAGTCAGCCTTCCCGGAGATGAAATGAAGGGACGAATCATTGGCAGGGAAGGAAGAAACATCCGCGCATTCGAAGCAGCCACAGGTGTGGATATTATTGTAGATGACACACCGGAAATTGTCACCCTGTCGGCCCATGACCCGGTCCGCAGGGAAATAGCAAGACTCTCACTTGAAAAACTGGTGGCTGACGGAAGGATTCACCCGGCCCGCATCGAAGAGATTGTAGAGAAGAACCGCAAGGATGTGGAAGCGACTATCAGGGAAGAAGGCGAAAAGGCAGTTTTTGAGCTTGGGCTTTCGGGAGTTCACCCCGAGATAATCAAGATTATAGGACGCCTTAAATACAGGACCTCTTATGGGCAAAATGTTCTGCAGCACTCAAAGGAAGTCGCCTTTCTGGCCGGCATGATGGCCGGCGAACTTGGAATAGACGTCAAGCTTGCAAAGAGGGGAGGACTGCTCCATGATATAGGCAAGGCCGTGGACCACGAAATGGAAGGCTCCCACCAGGAGATAGGCGCCCAGCTGGCAAGAAAACACGGGGAGTCCGAAGCCGTAATCAACGCCATCATGGCGCACCATGGTGATGTGGAGGCCACAAAAGTGGAGTCGGCCCTCGTTGCAGCCGGCGACGCGCTGTCGGCGGCAAGGCCAGGGGTAAGAAGGGAAAGCATCGAGTACTATCTGAAGCGTCTCGAAAAACTCGAGGAGATGGCCCTGTCCTTCAATGGTGTCGAAAAATGTTACGCTATTCAGGCCGGAAGAGAAGTCCGCATTATCGTCAAACCGGAGGCTGTCAGTGATGAAATGTGCACTCTTATGGCCAGAGACCTGGGCAAAAAAATCGAATCTGAGCTTACTTATCCGGGCCAGATAAAAGTCACGGTAATCCGGGAATCAAGGCATGTCGAATATGCCCGATAATTCGGATTCCGCGATGAGAAACCCGTAACAATATCCAATATGAGAATATTTTTTATTGGCGATATAGTCGGCAAACCCGGCAGGGAAGCGGTGCGGGCGCTGCTTCCCAACCTTGCCGACAAGTTTAAAACGGACGTGGTTATAGCAAACGGTGAAAACGCCGCCGCGGGATTCGGCATAACCGAACAGACGGCAACCGAGATATTTTCATGCGGCGTGGATATTATCACAACAGGCAACCATGTCTGGGACAAAAAAGAGGCGCTGACATATCTTGAAAAAGAGCCGCGTGTTCTGAGACCGCTTAACTACCCGCCTGACGTGCCCGGGAACGGAAGCGCATTGATCACGAAGCCGGGGAAAGCGCCGGTCGCTGTGCTTAACCTGGCCGGCAGGGTGTTTATGAACTGCATGGATTGTCCTTTCCGCACAGCCGCTGCCTCTCTTGAAAAGATCAGGGAAGCGGCCGGAATAATAATCATCGACTTCCATGCAGAGGCCACTTCAGAAAAGGTCGCCTTCGGATACTACCTTGACGGAAAGGTCAGCGCCATAATCGGAACACATACCCACGTTCAGACTGCTGATGAAAAAATCCTTCCGGGAGGCACGGCTTATATCAGTGATGCGGGAATGACCGGCCCGGCTCATTCTGTAATAGGAGTTGAGAAAAACCAGATAATAGGCAAATTCCTTTCAGGCATGCCCCGCAAATTTGATGTCGCTGAAGGCAAGACTTTGTTGAACGGGGTTGTCGTGGACATAGACGAGAAAAGCGGCAGGGCAAACGGCATACAGCGCATCCAGATGGCAGGCCCCAATTTATGACGGCAAGCGACGCAGATTAAATTTCCTGAAAATCCGCGCGCGGGAAATCAGAATCATGGAGGTTACGATGACAACGGCTAAAGTAAAATGGGTTGACGGATTCCAGTTCGTAGGAGAGTCTGGTTCCGGACATGCAATGGTTATGGACGCGCCATCCGGTTCGGGAGGAGCAAGCACAGGCATGACACCGATGGAAATGTTGCTTGTCGCTGTCGGCGGATGTTCGGGCATGGACATAGCGTCGGTGCTCAGGAAAAAGAGACTTGACGTTCGTGATATCGAAGTTAATATCAGCGGAGAAAAAGCCGACGACTATCCCCAAAAGTATACATCGATCAGGCTTGAATTCACTGTAAGGGGCTCCAATATCCCGGAAGAGTCTGTAAAGAAAGCCATTGACCTGTCGATGGACAAGTACTGCTCGGTTAAAGCCACTCTCGAAGGTTCGGCAAAATTCGATTATACGTTCAAAGTAATCAACGTCTGAAGAGGTTCGGACAAATTACAGAAGCTACAGAAGCCCTCTGTATTTGTAGTATGCGGAACAACTCCCCTCAGAGCTGACCATGCATGCGCCCACCGGATTTTCGGGTGTGCAGCCGATGGCAAAAAGCGGGCATTCATCGGGCATCAGGATTCCCCTTAACACCTTACCGCACATGCAGCCGGACGGTTCATCGGCATGCGGCGGTTCCTCCTCCAAAAGAGCTGTGGCGTCGCGATGCCTGAATGAATCACGCAGCGCCAGCCCGCTGGAAGGTATAAGCCCTATGCCCCTCCAGTAGCTGTCCGCAGGAATGAATATTTCATTTACACGCTGAACAGCCTTTAGGTTGCCCTCTTCCCGTACAACGCTTCTGTATTCAATTTCCACTTTCGCCAGGCGCTCATGAATCTGTTTCAGCAGAAGCGCGATTCCACCCAGGATGTCCTTTGCCTCAAAACCGGTAATCACACACGGAATGGAATACTCGTCAGCTATGAAACGGTAAGGCCTGGAGCCGATTATTGCGCTTACATGCCCCGGCAGGATGAAACCGTCTATCCGGACATCGCCGGACGCAAGCAAGACGTCTATCGCAGGCGGCACAACTTTGTGGACTGTAAATATATAAAAATTGGATATACCTGTTCTCTCGGCTTCACCGACCGTAACTGCCGTCAGGGGCGCGGTAGTTTCAAATCCTGCAGCGAAAAAAACAACTTTCTTTCCCCTGTTTTCTTCAGCGATTTTCAGGCAGTCGAGTGGCGAATATACAATGCGGATATCAGCGCCGGCCGCTCTTGCGTCCATAAGAGATCTGGAGCCCCCCGGCACTCTCAGCATATCGCCGAACGTGGTGAATATAACGTCTTTCCGCTCTGCTAAGGCGATTGCCACATCGATGTCCCTGATGGATGTCACGCATACAGGACAACCAGGCCCGCTCAGAAGCTTAACCCCATCGGGAAGAAGCCCCCTGATACCGTGACGGAAAATAGCGACAGTATGGGTTCCGCAAACCTCCATCAGGTTGACTGGCCTGCCGATCTCCCTGAAAATATCTCTAATTGCGTTTATCATGAGCTACTGCCTCAAAAAAGGTGGACCATTACATTCTCGCCCGGGTCTATACCCAGCTTGTTTTCAGGTATTATAACAATACCATCGGCAGCCACAAGTGTAGTTATGAGCCCTGATTTCCCCATTACGGGTATCGCCACATATCCGCCTTCGCGGGCCTCGATCCTGACCCGTATGTGGTCTTGTCTGCCAGGGGCGGAAGCCACTCTCTTGGCCAGTGTCGCAGTGACGGTTTTTCTGAAAACATTTTCGCTTTTCACACCAAGCATTCGCAGGAGAAGAGGACGGACATAAGCTTCATAGCAAATGGCGACAGCCGCGGGATGGCCCGGCAATCCAAGAACAGGCTTTGAGTCAATGACGCCTCCGATCAATGGTCTGCCCGGTTTAATCGCGACCCCGTGAAAAAGCAGTTTGCCGTCTGTTGAAGACGCGATAATATCCGACGTCATATCCCTTACGCCTACCGAGGTGCCTCCGATGATCAGCGAAATATCCGAATCATCAACAGCCCGGCTTAACGCCTGTCTGATCGTTTCGTAATCATCCCTGAAAATGCCTTTTCTGACAGGAGCCGCGCCGTCCCGGTATATCAGTCCGGCAAGGGTAAATGAATTAATGTCCCGCACCTGGCCCGGTCTGATCCTTTCAGTGTACGGAACAATTTCGTCTCCTGTCGATATTATCGAAACAACCGGTTTTCTGACTACATCTACCACAGTTATTCCGAGACCTGCAAGCGCCCCTATGTCCTGGGGTCTGAGAGTCCGGCCCTTGAAGATGACCGGATCACCTTTCTTTACATCATCATCCGCTCTTATTACATTCTCACCTGCGGCCACCGGCTTCAGGGCCTCGAGAACTGAAGCGGCTCCGACCTGGGCATGCTCAAGCATGATTACCGCGTCGGCTCCCCGCGGCATCATGCCGCCTGTCGGTATCTTCGCGGCCTCGCCATTATTGATCTCAAACCCGGGGGCCTGTCCCATCAGGACTTCTGCCGTAACAGTGAGATAAGCAGGCATGGTCTCTTTTGCGCCATAAGTGTCAGTGGCCCTTACAGCGAAACCGTCAACAGTCGATCTGGCAAAACCGGGCAAATCCTCAGGGGCATATATGTCAGACGATGTCGTCCGTCCGTAACCTTTTTCTATCCCGATATTTTCGGATGGAAGGACGCTTTTTACAGTGTCGATAAGCAGTTGCAGGGCTTCGGCCTGCGATATATATTTTTTTTCGAACATATCAGTTCAAGATGCCGGGGTCAATCCGGACTCCCGCAAATTTCAGCGTCCTCCGAGAAATTTCAGTAAAAGCCTGACTCCGACACCCGACGCTCCCTTCGGAGAATAAGGCCTGTCGGATTCATTCCATGCCGCGCCGGCAATATCGAGATGCGCCCAGGGAACAGCTCCCGCAAAATCCTTGAGAAAATACGCGGAAGAACAAAGGGCTCCCTTTCTTCCCCCTACGTTCTTGATGTCCGCTATATCGCTTTTAAGATAGTCTCCGTACTCCTCATACAGCGGCATCGGCCAGACCCGTTCATACACCTCTTCCGACGCGGATCTCAATCTCCCCATAAGCTGTTCGTCGTTTCCCATCATGGCAATCGCTTCGTTTCCGAACGCCAGGTTGCATGCGCCCGTAAGAGTTGCAATATCTACGATGGCGGAAGGGGCCTTGTATTTGACAGCATAACCTATGGCGTCGGCGAGCGTCAGCCTTCCCTCCGCGTCTGTGCTGATGATCTCCACGGTTTTCCCGGTAATGGTCCTCACTACATCTCCGGGCCTTGAGGCGCTGCCGCCCAGAAGATTTTCAGCCGCAGCAAGAATGACGACGAGATTCAGGGGCAGTTTCAATTCAGCCGCTGTTTTTATAACGGCCAGGGCCGCTGCGCCGCCTGCCATATCATCTTTCATCCTTTCCATGCCGTCGCCGGGCTTGATATCAAGACCGCCGCTGTCAAAGGTAATTGTTTTGCCTACTATCACAACCGGCGCGCCGGTCCCATTCATATACTCGGCGACGATAAACTTCGGCGGCTGGTCAGAACCTTTGGCCACCGAGAGATAAGAACCCATTCCCTCTTTCTCGATCTCGGGCCTCTCCAGCACACTGACTTTCAGCTCAGGGGCCGCCATACCGGTCGCAATCCCGGCAATGGCAGCGGGTGTCATGTCATTTGCAGGAGCGTTTACCATGTCCCTTGCAAAGGACACCGCTGAAACAACGGCCTGAAGCCATTCAACATCCAGAGCGTCAGCGTCGCACAGAACGGTTACGGAGTCTATTTCCTTTTCCGGCTTTTCCTTTCCGCTTTCAGTCTTATATTTATCATAACGGTAAATATTAAGCAGCCCCCCTTCAAGAAAAGAGAAGACTGATTGAGATACAGCCCCGGCCAATACCCTGGCCGACACGACAACAGCAGACAAATTACTGTTTTTAATTGCTGCAAAAGCCTTCGCTCCCGCGCGCCTTATTTTCTCATTTGCAACTTCACTGCGCTTGCCAAGCCCGGTCAGAAGCAGCCTCCGGGCTTTGACACCGTTTACAGGAACAAGCATTGTCTGTCCCATTTTCCCTGAGAAGTCCTTTCCGTCTATCAGGCCGGATATAATGTTTCCGGTCAGCTCGTCGATATCGGAATATATATCGGCAGACTCTTTCTCAAAAAGAGGCAGCACAAGAACATCGGACAATGCGTCCTTTTCCGCAATATTATTCGTTGTTATTTTCATTTCCCGTCCTTTTCATCGGTCCTGGCGGCCCTGTTGTATTTATTCATCGCCTTTTCGACACCGTGCTCCAGTATCATTTCGACTGCGCCCTCGGCGTCTGCCAGAGCCTCATCGATCAGCTTCTTTTCTTCGGGCCTGAAGCGGCGCAGAACATAATCTTCCGCTGGAACAAGGCTGTCCCTGCCTATGCCTATCTTAATCCTCACAAAATTATTGCTTCCTGTTTCATTTATGATTGAATCGATTCCCTTGTGCCCTCCGGAAGACCCTCCCTTCCTTATTTTTAAAACACCGGGGCCGAGATCAAGATCATCGTGGGCAACAACAAGATTGTGAATTTCACCGTCGTGAAACAGGTTTGATTTTACCAGGAGTTTCCTTACGGCCCTGCCGCTCAGATTCATATATGTTAGAGGTTTCAGAAGAATTACTTCCGCGCCCGCGAAAAGGCCCTTTGCCACAAGACTTTCATCTTTTTCCCTGAATGTAATACGAAGCCGTTCCGACAACCTGTCAAGCAGCATAAAACCGGCGTTATGACGAGTGGAAGAGTACTTCTCGCCCGGATTGCCTAATCCGACTATAAGCCACCTGTTCATATCATTAAATAAAAAAAGGCATCCGGCCTCTCAGGGCAGGATGCCTTTTGATGAGCTTATTCAGCCTCTTCTTCCGTCTTCTTGCCCTTCTTGATAACTTCAGGCTCTGCAGGAGCTGCAGCGGCGGCTTCAGCAGCCTCCGCGGCGGCCTCAGGAGCGGCCACAACTTCTTCCTTGACCGCTATAACGCCGACAATCATTTTGCCTGGGTCTGTGAGAACCTTGATGCCTTCGCCCAGGCTGAGATCGCTGACATATATCGCCTTTCCAATAGTAAGGTTAGTGACATCCACTGTGATATGGCCCGGTATTTTGTCGGGAAGACACTTGATGTCTATCTCCCTGATACCATACTGCAGCATTCCCTTGTCCCTCTTGACGCCGATACATTCACCGGTAGTGATAATATGAACGGAGATCTCGATCTCTTCAGTCGCAAGTATCTCCTGGAAATCCACATGCAGCAGTTCCCCGGTCAGCGGGTCTTTCTGGTATTCCTTCAGAATTGCCTGTCTTGAACCGTCAGCAAGATCAAGACTTACAAGAACCTGCTCACCGGCTGTCTTGTTAACGAACCTTGCCAATTCCTTTGATGCTATCTGCACCGGCAGGGAATCTCCCGCGCGGTATACGACACCCGGCGTAAAACCGCCTCTTCTTAATCCACGGGCCGCGCCTTTTCCGCGAGTGTCCCTCTTTTCCACTGTAAGATTCAACTTTTCCATGCTACCTCCTCAATATTGCTTTTTTCTTCTTAATTTTTATGAAAAAAGAGAATTCACGGAACTTTCGTCGTGTATCCTCCTGATGGCCTCTGCGAGCAGGTTCGACACGCTGAGTATTACCAGTTTGTCACAAAGCGCTGCCTTCTCGGCAAGAGGTATTGTATCCGTAGTAACCACTTTTTCGAGCGGCGATTCGTTTATAAGTTTAATCGCAGGCCCGGAAAGGACCGCGTGAGAACAAGCTGCCATAACACTATGTGCCCCGTTGTCCTTGATTGCGCGCGCAGCCTGGGTCATCGTTCCGGCGGTATCAATCATGTCATCCAGCAATATCGCATCCTTGCCCTTCACATCTCCGATCACATTCATGACCTTCGACACATTGGCGACTTCGCGTCTCTTGTCGATAATTGCCAGTGAAGCGTTTAGCCGCTTGGCGAACATTCTTGCCCTTTCGACTCCCCCTGCGTCCGGAGAAACAACAACAAGATTGTTGAATTTCGCAGCCCTGAAATATTCGTGCAGCACAGGCATCGCATAGAGATGATCCACCGGGATATTGAAAAAGCCCTGAATCTGCGCAGCGTGAAGATCAATGGTAAGCACGCGGTGAGTCCCTGCGGCTGTCAGAAGATCCGCAACCAGTTTTGAAGATATCGGGACCCTCGGAAGGACTTTCCTGTCCTGCCTTGCATAACCGTAATATGGGATTACAGCCGTGATTCTGCGCGCGGAAGCCCTTTTCAGAGCGTCGATGATAAGCAACAGCTCCATCAGATTATTGTTTACCGGCGTACAGGTAGGCTGAATCACAAACACATCGGACCCCCTGACGTTCTCATTTATCTGAATCATTATTTCGCCGTCGCTAAAAGTTGTAACTGCCGTATCTGTCAGGGCCATGCCGATGTTCTCGCTTACCTTTTCAGCAAGTTCCCTGTTAGCGTTTCCGGTCAGAAGCCGTATACCCTCAGGCATGTCGCTTCTCCCTCCCTTGATTTGTCCTCATTTATTATTCAATAAATGTCATTTATTACTGGGGCGCCAGGATTCGAACCTGGGAGTGGCAGATCCAAAATCTGCTGGCTTACCGCTTGCCGACGCCCCAATCAAACTCTGACTGCCGCGATTCCACACAGCCGGCCTTTTGCCCCAAAATATCGCCGCATTGTCAAGTTCAGCGACAACATTAAAGTGTTTCCACCACTCTATGCCAATGTGACGCAAATCTTGCCGAAGCCTTCTCCGCCTTTTCGCGTGTTTCAAAAAGACCAAACACTGCGGAGCCGCTTCCGCTGAGAAGCGCAGCTTCGGCGCCTGCGTCCAAAAGCTTCTCTTTTATCTCCCCTATAACCGGGGCCATACCAGCCGCGGCCTCTTCAAAATCATTATGCAGCAAAGACCCGATGATACTAACCGGCCCGTCATTCAATGCCCTGATTATAAGCCTGATATTATTAAGCTTTTCTTCAATATTTGTCAAATCACCGGCCTTTGGAGAAGACTTTCTCGACTCTGCGACCGCGCGGTATGCCGCGGCAGTGGAAATAGACTGTTCGGGCTTGACCACAAGTAAGGCCAAACCGTCCCTTACATGTTCAGGCATCAGCGTTTCTCCTCTGCCCTGAACAATAGCCGCAGCAGACCCGATGAAGAACGGCACATCCGAGCCAAGTGTAGCGCCGATCTCCCGCAGCCGGTAAATGTTGAGCCCGAGCTTCCACAATTCATTAAGGCCGATAAGCGTAAATGCGGCGTCACTGCTGCCGCCTCCGAGTCCGGCCCCGGATGGTATGTCCTTATCAAGAGTTATCGCTGCTCCCTTGTCACAGCCTGACGCTTCCCTGAGCGCCCTGGCAGCCCTGAGCACAAGATTCTGTTCCGCGGGAATATTCATTTGTGATTTAAGAACAAGGTCGCCTGACGGTTCGATTTTCAAGGTATCATACAGCGCGATTCTCTGGATAAGCGAGATTATATTATGATAACCGTCTGCCCTGCGGTCCAGGACATACAGGGACCAGTTAATCTTTGCGGGAGCTTTTATGGTTATCATATCGGAGAGCGCACTCTATTCGGGCAAAAGTCGGGTCAAAGTTTATACTTGCTCTTAAGCTTTGATATCTTTTCCTCTACCCTCTTTTTCAGACCTTCCTCTTTGGCATGGTGTTTCAAAGAACTGTTCCATGCATCCAGGGCTTCTTTCGGAAGGCCCAGGGCTTCATAAACATCACCAAGGTGCTCGAAAAGTGTCGGATCATCCCTGACTGTTTCAAGGGCTTTTTTCAGATATTTCAAGGCCTCTTCTTTTTTCCCAAGCTTGAAATAGACCCATCCGAGGCTGTCAATTATATATCCGCTGTTCGGCTTCAGTTCAACCGCTCGCTGAATGAGGGAAAGGGCCTCCTCAAGATTAATCCCCTTGTCGGCATAGCTGTACCCCAGGTAATTCAGCGCGTCAGCATGCTTGGGATTAATCTCTATTGTCCGCTTGAGATATGCGAACATCTGTTCCGCCCTGCCCGTCTTCTCAAAAAGCACTGCCATGGTAAAATTCAGCTCATCATGGTCCTTGAAAAGCTTCAGTCCTTTTCCCAGAATCTCTTCAGCTTTTTTATAATCCTTGATCTGTATGTAAATATGTCCCAGTTCAGCAAATATATCCGGCTTGCTCTTTTCAAAAGACAGAACTTCCTCATAAACCTTCGCCGCGTCAGTGTACCGCTCCTGTTTCACGTATGTCAGGGCAAGATTCAGAAACGCATTCAGGTTCCTCGGGTCAAAAGACAGAATTTTCTTCAGCTCGGCCCTGGCCTCATCATACATCTTCAACTCCATGAGCGCTATCGAGAGATAATAAACAGAGACAACATCCTTCGGACGGGCCGCGGTGACTATTCTGAACTCAGACACTGCTTTATCAAATTCCTTTTCCTGAAGGTAGAGCATCCCAAGTTTGAAATGAATGTCGACATTGGGAATATTCTTGGCTATTTCTTCCAGCTCCCGGGCCGCCTTGTCATATGATTTGCCGGAGATGTACAACTGGGCCAGCCTCTCCCGTATAAACATGTTCTGGGGGTTCAGGGCCAGCGCCTTGTTGTAAAACTCCTCGGCTTCTTTCAGATTTCCCCTCACCTCGTTTATCAGACCGAGGTTAAGATAAGCCGCATAAAAATTCGGATTTAATACGGTGATCTTCTGAAACTGGGCCTCGGCAGTCCCGTAATTCTTTTTTTCGAGATGAATGGTGCCCAGATAATAAAGAGCCATGAGGTTCTCCGGCTCTTTTACCAGAACGCGTTCCAGCGAGGTCTGGCTCTTCTCGAAGTCACGTTTGGACGCATAAAGAACACCGAGAAACAACAGCGCCTCTGTTTTGTCGGGATCGAGCTTCAACACCCTTTCATACATCGCTATAGCGTCATCCACACGCTTTTGAGCATTATAAAGCTCTCCAAGAGCCATGAGTATCTGGACATTTTTTGGTTCATCCCTGAGGCTTT
>Ga0228535_1003542_pt1 | contig 10954 bp, 10 predicted proteins | sample SJ1metagenome_FD_168457 | JGI IMG/M metagenome (GOLD analysis project Ga0228535, IMG submission 168457) | Enriched culture of PCE-dechlorinating microbial communities from Ithaca, New York, USA - SJ1 | ecosystem: Engineered > Modeled > Simulated communities (microbial... > Unclassified | place... | reverse complement strand
CTGGAGCTTGCAAAGGAAGATCCGGCGAAGGCTCAGGAATATATAACGAAATTCACAAACGACTGCATGGAAAAAGCAGAAAAAGCCTGGTGGCAGCTCAACTGGGATCTTATCTCCAGGTACAATAACAACCAGAAGAAGTAAACCCTGTTTTCTGTAGTTCAGAGCATTACATCATTTGGTGAGTGTTTAATGAATGGCGGAACCCCTCAAGGTTCCGCCTTTTTTGTTATTCGTGCCGGTGGTGCACCAGCCTGGCGTTGTCCTTCTTCATCCAGTTCCCGGAAAGACCATCATACCGGGCGGAAAACTGGCTTACTCCATCTCCACGGCTGTCCTGCAGAGCATTTCCGTTCCTAGGGCAAGGGCGGCTTCGTCGAAATCGAACCTCGGGTTGTGCATCATGTGGACGAAGCCTTTTTCCTCGTTCCGAGCGCCGATCCATGTGAATACTGCCGGGATCTTCTCGGAGAAAAAGGCGAAATCCTCTGCGCCCATTGAGGGATGCCTGAGCCGTATGACATTTTCGGGCCCGACAATATCGACGGCAATTTTTTCAGCCTGTTCCACCTTTTCATCGTTATTTACGAGGACGGGAAGGCCGCGGCGGACATCCATGGTGTACGAAGCGCCGCCGGCAGAGCAGATGGCCTGCAGTTCCCTTTCCGCACCAGACAGGATGAAGCCTCGCGTCTCCTCGCGCTGGCACCGGAGCGTCCCGGAAAGCGAAGCCCGCTCGGGGATTATATTGGCCGCTGTTCCCGCTTTCAGCACACCGATGGCGAAAACTGCCGGATCGAGAGGATCGATCCTCCGTGACATGAAACTCTCCATCCGGGTGACGAACGCAGCGGAGAGAGAGAGTGCGTCGATCGCCTTGTGAGGCGATCCTCCGTGCCCCCCGAGCCCTATGATCCCGATATCGAATTCGTCGGTGGATGCCATGGCCGATCCGTATCTCACGGCGACTGTACCTGCCGGATGTTCGGTGGTCAGGTGAAGGGCCGCCATGGCCCGTATTTCGGGAACAAGGCCCATGGATTCGAGATCCTTCAGCATGATCCTTGCTCCACCCAGGTTCGGCCCCTCCTCGGCGGGCTGAAAAACCAGGATCACGTCACGGGGCAGTTCTTCCCTGAACTTCTGCAGCACTGCTGCCGCACCCAAAAGCATGGCTGTATGGCCGTCGTGCCCGCAGGCATGCATTTTCCCTGAGATCTGCGATTTATAGGGGACCTCGTTGGCCTCATCGAGGGGAAGGGCGTCCATATCGGCCCGCAGGGCAATATAACCCGGTTTCTTTCCACTTCCCGCTGATATTTTTGCCAGCACCCCCACCGAGGAGGGAAGGATCTTTATTCCCTCCCGTTCAAGGAAATCAGTGACGAACCGTTCCGTCTCCTGCGTATCGAATCCCGTTTCAGGGTGCATGTGCAGGTGTCTGCGGTATCCGATGACATCCTCCGCACCCTGTCGGATCTGCGCCCGTATCAGTTCTTTCAGGCTCATTTCGCCGGCCTTTTCCCGAGCTAAAAGGGGCCATAGTTCATTGCGATGGCTCCCATGACAAACGCGATCTGCAGTACAAATGAAAGAAGGAAGAACGGAATGATCCACCGGAAGTACTTGCTGAGGGGAATCTTCACCATTGCACAGACGATAACCATGAATCCGGTCGGCCAGAGAAGGTTTGAGTATCCGTCACCGAACTGGAAAATGAGCACGGCGATCTGCCGGTTCAGTCCTATCAGGTCTGAAATGGGCGACATGATGGGCATGGAAACGGCAGCCTGTCCGGAACCGGAGGGAATGAGGAAGTTCAGGAGGGTCTGGAATACGAGCATGCCGATTGAACTGGCGTACAGGGACATCTTCTCGAGGACCGTGACGCTGGAGTGGATGATCGTGTCAAGGATATTTCCCTTTGTTACTACCACCAGGATTCCCCTGGCGACGCCCACGATAAGTGCTGGGAGAACACCCCGGGAAAGGCCTTCAGTAAGCGTGGTGGCGATCTTGTTGGCGTTCCACTTGTTGATGATGCCCACGACTATAGATACGATCATGAAGATCGCCGCAACCTGGTTGATGTACCACTTCAGGAAGATGAGGCCGTACCCCATGACGCACACTCCGATGAAAAGCACCAGCATCGAAATCTTTCTCTGAGTGGTAAAGGGGGTGGCCAGACGTTCTTCGTCAACTTCCAGGTCTGAAAAGTCAAGGCCATGGAGGATGCTTGACTCAGGATCATTCCTGACTTTTTTCGCGTAGCGGAGAACGTACCAGATCGCCAGTGCCGTCATGACAACAAGAATGGCAATGCGGTAGGCCAGCCCTGAGAACATGGGCAGTTCCGCGATTGCCTGGGCGACTCCTATGGTGAAGGGGTTTACAGTTGCAGACGCAAAACCTACGCCAACAGGAACGACGGATATTCCAACGCCGACCAGCGCGTCATATCCCAGGGCGAGGCTCAGGGCGACAAAAATCGGTGAAAAGGCGATGATTTCCTCGTACGATAGTGTTCCGGTAGACCCCCAGACCGAGAGTATGGCCATGAGCACGATGATTATGCCCGTGGCGAACTGGGGATTTTTCTTTGTCCTGTTGACCATGAGGGCGATAGCGGCGTCGATGGAGCCCGTTTTCTCCATAAGGAAGAGGCAGGAAAAGGCTGCAAAGATCAGGAAAGATATGTTGGCTGCCTCGATAAGTCCCAGTTCGATGGATACGAACATATCAAAGAATCCCACGGGAGTAGCCGGAATGTACTTGAAGGACGTGGGGTCAATGACCATCCTCTTGAGCACCGGATCCATCACCCGTTCGTACTTTCCGGCGGGAATAAAATAGGTGGCGATAGTCGCCAGTACGATGACGGTAAAAAGAATCACAAAAATATGGGGCAGTTCCTTCGTTTTTTTAATACTGTTCGGTTCTGTTGCCATAGGTACACCTCCTCCTGAAGATAAGAAAATTTGAATAGAAATTGGCGTGCAACGAAATTATTATAGATAAATGAAATTAAATTACAAGTACTAAATAAAAATCAACCTAAATAAATAATTAAATCAATTTAATAGTTTTCAAGTCGTTATTTTATCTTGAAGGAAGCTGCAAAAATGGTAAAAACGGCCCGTAAAAGCTCCAGGCCGTTTTAATCGAAAAATTTCTGGTGCGAAAGTTTTAATTCTCCTGCTTTTCACAGGCCTTCAGGCTAACAGCATCCCTGAGTTTTTCAATATATTTCAGTGTAGCTGGAATGAGTGGATAGCGGATAACGCATCCTGGCGTAAGAATATGCTTTTTTCCGCCCGATTGCTTGATCGAATCGTTTATCTGCTGTTCCAGGGCTGCGTGGTCACCGGACGTGATACTTTTCCGGTTGATTCCTCCCATAAAGCACTTATTGGAAATTTTTCTTGCTTCTTGGATTTCCGGCTCAGTCTCCCAAACATGCCAATTCAATACATGCACAGGGTAATCTTTTAAAAGCTTGAACATTATGTTTTCGCCGTGGATGTGCAATGTATTCAGCCACCCCTTTTGTGCGCCGTCGAGTGCAAGAAGATCATACCTGGTTCCGTACTCCCGGTATTCTTCCTCAGTTGTAAAGTCATAGGAACTGAGCTGTGTTGCGAAAAAGACTCCTGAAGCACCGAAATCTATTGCCTTTTTTGCCAATGAGGATGTTGTCTGCGCAATAGATTCCAGTGCGTGTTCCACCAATGTTGTATTACCGCTTCGAATGTGTTCAAGGATTTTGCCGCCGGACAGTTTGTGCGCGGTCGTAAAAGGACTGAAGAGCGTAAAAAGCACAGGAGCACGGTCTCCAAAAAGCTTCATGTGATTTTTAAGTGATGTGAGTTCTCTTTTCAGAGAGGGAGCGTCGGTGGAAACATTCGGGATTTTCGACCAGTCATTGTAGTCATGTACCGGTGTGCTGACTACCTTTGCAACACCTCCCGAGGCAATTTCAGAGTAGTCACAGACGCATCCGAAATCCTCGATTGGATACATGCCATTGGACATCATCTTGACTATATCTATGTCGTAGGAATTGCAAAATGAGAGGGTCTCCTTGGCAAGCAGTTCGGGATTCAGGTCAATGCCGGGAAGATGACTCCAAAAGGCGTAAGGTATCCGGTCCGTAGGTTCGCCGTTCAATGCAGCCTGTACTCGTTCAAATTTATTCATGCATTCTTCCTCCTGGTGATTCGACTGGCCTGTCTCGGCCGGGGATATGGTGGACCGAAAAAAGAGTTTAAAAAGCATTATATTAGGTTTTCCCAGAAATTACCCAAGGGAGCCAAAACTACTCAAGAACAGTAAAAACCTATTTTAACTAAGATTTCCAGGGAAATGGAATATAGATCAGCAGTTCTTTCCATGAAGCTGATAGTCTGTTATAGAACACCGATTGACTAAAGTCTCATGATACCTGTAGCATAACAGTACTTTCGGATTTTGCCCATAGATTTACTTTTTCGAACGAACCATTCTTTTGTAAGGAAATTCGGAGAATTAAGAAAGAAATTTTTGCTGACGGGAGAGATTTTTTATGGAAATTGCAGTAATTGGGTCAGGCCCTATAGGGCTTGCCGCAGCAGGACATGGTGCACTGATGGGACATAAGATACGACTTTTTGATTTTCCGGATTTCAGCGGTTCCCTGGAACAGGTACAGGGAAGAGGATATATCGATGTGGAAAGTTGTGAGGAAAACGGTTTGCCCAGCGGCCGAGCATTTATTGAGTATGTAGGAACGGATATCGAAAAAACACTTAAGGATGCAGATGTTGTTTTCGTCGCTGTTCCGGCTTACGGTGAGGCTAGGGCTGCTGTAGTATGTGCTCCTTGGATCCGACCCGGTCAGAATGTGTTTCTTTTTTCCGGATTTATTTACGGCAGCGTTCAGTTTTCGCAGATCTTACGGCAGAAAAACCCCTCATGCGATGTGGGAGTGGCAGAAATGAATAATGCCATTTATGCAGCACGAAGGAAAGAAGGAGGTGTCAGGATAGGCTGTTACAAAAAAGGGCTTGGGATGGCTGTCTTTCCAGGGGAAAAGGGTGCAGATCTGGCAAGGATTTTTCAGCGGATTTATCCTGAAACTGAATTGTGGGACAGCATATTAAGGACAGGATTCTCAAATCCAAGTATTGGCCTTCATGCTGCGTCAATGGTTTTCAATCCCCGCTACGTGGAGCATGGTGAAGATGTGATGATGTATGAAGACGGCAAATTCCTCAGCGCCATGGGAAAATCGATTGTGAATGTTCTGGAAGACATGGACAGGGAGAGAATGGCACTTCAGGGAACGGGACTTTTTGAGGGACCACTAAAGCCATGGAAATATATCATTCGTGACTGGTATTTTTATCAGGGAGCCAGGGGAGAAGGCTGGATGGAGATAATGAAAAGCAATCCCGGACTTTCGGGAGGAATACTTCCTAAAAGCTTCCAGCATCGCTTTTTCACTGAAGACATCCCTTCAGGAGTCCTCCCGCTGGTAGAAATGTTGCAGAGAAAGGGGCTTAAATCATCCGTATGTTCGGCAATAGCCTGTCTGGCGTCCTCATTATCGGGTATCGACCTCGGAAAATCTGCAAGGACATTAAAATCCTTGGGATTAAGCAGTCTCACTGATGAGGAATTGAAAACCTTTTTATATAAAGGACCGTGAAATACTTGCTTTCATTAGATTCCTTAATGGAAATTGGTTCACCACAGTATGCGATTAATTAAAACAAAGCCTTGACTTTCTTTTTGAACTGGATAAAATATATTTTAAATATATCAAATGCACTTTTATTCGGAGGTGATGTTTTAGTCTACTTTTTCGCCAACTCTTGAAGGCGCTTTCTCGTTGTTTTGAGGAAATCTATTTTTTATATCGCAGGAGAAGAGAGGAGAATATTGATCATGCTCAAAAAAATCGGCGCTCTGTTTTCCGTATTAATGGTGCTTTTGGTTGCCGCTCCCGTGTGGGCAGCGTATCCTGAGAAACCGGTGGAAGTAATTGTGGCATTCCAGCCTGGCGGCGGCACTGACATTGCTGCCCGTACAGTATTCAAGTACGCTGAAAAATATTTCGGCCAGAGTTTTGCAATTATAAACAAGCCTGGGGCTTCGGGCGAAATTGGATGGACTGCCATCGCAAATGCGAAGCCGGATGGTTATACAATCGGATTTATCAACCCTCCCGCATTCCTTATGATCCCAATTCAGAGAAAGGGATGCAAATACACCATAGACAGCTTTGACTACATTGCGAATATCGTAATGGACCCGGGAGTAATCGGAGTAAAAAAAGACAGCCGTTTTAATTCCGTTAAGGAAATAATGGAAGAAGTGAAGAAGTCACCGAAGTCACTCTCCATATCATACACAGGTCCTGGAACTTCAGAAGCCCTTCTCCTTGCACGCCTTGAACAGCAGGAAGGAACAGAACTCAACAAGGTCCCGTTTGACGGGTCTGCCCCCGGCATGGTTGCCTTGATGGGGAATCACGTTGACGCAGTAGCCATGAACGTCTCTGAGACCTATACCTATCTTCAGGACGGAAACCTGAAGCTTGTCGGCATAGGATCTCCCGAGAGGTTCCCGACCGTTCCCGAGGTCCCTACCTACAAAGAACAGGGGTATAACTATCTCCAGGTTGCACTCAGAGGCGTGGCTGCTCCTAAGGGGTTTCCGCCTGAGGCTTTGAAGGCAATAGAGTCAGCTATTGCGAAGGCAATGGAAGATCCCGAATTCCAGGAAAAGGCGGTCCAGCTCCAGATGCCTCTTCACTTCCTGAATGCGGAGCAGTACACGAAATTCCTCCAGGAAATTAACGCAGATCTAAAAGTTCAGTGGGAGAAAAATCCCTGGTAATTTTGTGAAATGGTCCGGGGGACAGACAGCAATTACTGCCCCCCGGAATTTTAATGAGAACATCGAGGTGTACCGTCAATGAGAGAATTAATAGACGATTATTTCCCTATAGTGTTTCTCTACGGTCTGTCGTTTTACTTCCTTTTCGATACTGAAGATTTCACTGAAGATGCCCTTATGTACCCCAAGGGCCTTGTCTGGGTTCTTCTTGTCCTTGCCACTGTTTTGCTCATTTTGACTGTTTCCAAAAGAATAACTGTTTCAAGGGGGAAAAAAGATGAAAAATCCAGACGGAAATTTTCAGTAATTTTTCTCTTTTCCCTCCTGTACGTTGCTGCAGTACCCTTTCTGGGCTTCACTATTTCTTCCGTAGTTTTCTGTTTCCTATCCCCGCTTTTGCTTGGCTACGAAAAAAAAGGAACGGCATTTGTCGTTTCTGTAATTACAGTTGCCTTGATATATGTTGGTTTCAAGATGTTCCTGAAAGTGCCGCTTCCAACAATGACATTTTTTGGAATAACACTTTGAGAGAAAGGGAAAAAAATGGATATCGACCTGACTTCCATTCTTGCAAATGCAGCTCTTGCGGCTGTATCTCCTTATAATCTTCTGCTTTGCTTTCTGGGGACTATAATTGGTATTGTAATAGGAGCTCTTCCCGGTTTTACTTCCACCATGGGCATAGCGCTTTTTATTCCTTTCACATACTCCCTTCCCGCAGCAGGAGGACTGATATTTCTTGTCAGCATTTACTGTGCGTCCACCTATGGAGGATCCATATCGGCGATTCTTATAAACACCCCGGGGACTCCTTCTGCCGTCATAACGACTATCGACGGATATGAGATGACAAAGAACGGAGAAGGCGGAAGAGCCTTGGCCATGAGTGTCTTCTCTTCACTGATAGGAGGGCTTTTCAGCGCCTTTGCCCTTTTGCTTATCGCTCCTCCTCTGGCAAGGCTTGTCCTTCTCTTTGGTCCGGTAGAAGTTTTTTACCTCGCGATTTTTGGACTTTCGGTGATAATTGGATTTTCCAAGGGATCCTTGGTCAAGGGATTGATTTCGGGTGTTTTGGGGCTTCTACTGGCAACGGTAGGAGTGGATACAATTTCCGGTACCTACAGATACACCCTCGATAATGTTTCCCTTTTTGAGGGGCTTCCTATAATCCCTGTAGTCATAGGTCTTTTCTCAGCTTGTCAGGTATTTGCCCTGGGAGAGCAGAAAAGGAAAACGATTGTCCAGGATATCGCGACCTTTTCCGACAGCGCTATGCCAAGGCTTGAGGACATCAGGAAGAACTGGTTCAATATGCTTCGTTCGTCCTTCATAGGGACGATTGTCGGGATAATTCCTGCTGCAGGGATGAGTATTGCATGTGCTATTGCTTACAATGAGGCGAAGCGCTCCTCCAAACACCCCGAAAAGTTCGGTCATGGTTCAGTTGAGGGAGTAATAGCATCGGAGTCGGCGAACAATGGTGTAACAGGCGGATCACTGGTCCCCCTTCTGACCCTGGGTATACCCGGAAACACGGTTTCTGCAATCTTTCTCGGCGGCCTTCTGATACACGGTCTGCGCCCAGGGATGCAGTTGTTCACGAAGCATGCCGACATTGCATATACTCTTCTTATCGGACTTTTCGTCGCAAATATTATGATGTTTGTAGTAGGGCTGTTCGCAGCAAAGAGAGTTGTAAAGGTGACCACTGTTTCTACGGACCTGCTCGCACCAGTAATTATGGTGCTTTGTGTTGTGGGAAGCTATGCGATACGAAACAACCTTTTCGACGTTGGGGTCATGTTCCTGTTCGGAGGAGTCGGTTACCTGATGAAGCGCTGGGGATATTCTGCACCCTCAATGATTCTCGGAATAATCCTTGGCCCAATGGCAGAGGGGGAATTCAGAAGGGCAGTGATGCTTTCCAAGGGTAATATTTCATTCTTTTTCAGCAGCCCAATTTCCATCATCCTCCTTCTTCTCATAGCATTTACTATCCTGGGCCCTGCCCTCAGAAAAAAGAAACATGCTCTTTCATCCTGATCTCTGATACTTATGATCGTGGGTGACAGAACAATTCTTCCGGGGCGACGTTTACCGTCGCCCTTTTCCTGGAAAAATAGCAGAATCAAAAGCATGAGATCTCATGATGTGTTACTATTTATTATAAATTTTTGAATATATTACTTTTAAACAAGAGGAAGACGCAATGCCTGTAAAAACTCATTTAAAGCCTAACAAGAAGATAATTTATAACAAGATAAAAGAAGAGATTGTTTCCTGTACGATATCTCCTCAACAGGTCCTCGTCGTTGATTCTCTGGCAACGAGATTTGAAGTCAGCAGAACGCCTGTTCGTGAAGCTCTTTTGGCGCTGAGCAGCGAAGGACTTGTAGAGGCAAAGCATAGGATAGGCTTCATTGTGACATCGGTAGATGCGAGAGAAATGGTGGAGACCTTTGGCCTGCGAATCCTTCTTGAAAAAGAGGCTGCAAGGCTCGCTGCTGAAAGGATTTCAAAAGAGAACCTGGAAAAACTGGAGTCATTGCTGAGAGAACCCTCCAGTTTCGAAAACAGAAAATTTCACACTTTAATTGCAGAATCTTCAGGATGGGGTGTTTTGGCGCAGACAATTGAAACCCTTCTGGATAAATCTGCCCGAGCGAGGGCTTTATTTATAAAAATGTCAGATGGTCCAAATAATACTGAAATTCCCAGACGGTACGGCCACTTCGAAATTTTAGTGGCGATAAAGGCATCTTTGCCGGGAGAGGCTGCTGAAGCTATGGAAAAACACCTTGAAGAAGCGAAAAATAGGGTATTAAAAAAAATTTCTGATATTTAATAAATGTTAAAATTGTAATCGAATCTAACAGCTCATAGTAATTAGCAAGTTTAATATTGTGAAATATTTAAGTTTTTATTAGATAAAGCTATTCTGGAGCTGGCTGCCGCCCTCTATGGATTCAATCTTCCCACGCTTCAAAATAAGTGTATTCCATTTTTAATTCGCCTAGACCCATGTAAATCTCAAGATAACATGAAGAAGTCATCGAATAAGCCATCATAAAACAATTAAAATTGGTTACGTATATTTGCACTGTGCTGCCTGATGAATCCGTTTGCTTTCTATAGAAAGAGAATGGAAAAAAATGAGACACGCCGTTGTCGTACTTTGAAGGTGTTGCAATGATCGTCGGGGCCAATATCGGCGCCGGGCTCCTGGGCTGGCCGGTAATGGTGTTTTTCCTTATTCTTGCAGGCGTGTTCACTACCATTTCCATGCTGTATGTTGCAGAGACGTCGCCCCGGACCCGAAAACCGCTGCAGCTCAGCGGGCCTGGGTGAATTCATAAGCGAACCGGATACGAAAATTATCCGCATTGAAAAAGGTTTGGCGGTGTTTTCCGATACCATACGGCTTCCGTTGACACCCATGCTCGGAGTTCTCGGAGTCGCCCCTGCGGAGGGAAGTGTTCACTGTGCCGTCCCGGGCGATCATGGAGGAAACATGGATACCAGGGACATCCGCCCGGGAAACGCCGTTTGCTTCACATCCTTTGTTGATGGAGCGAACCTGGCGCTGGGCGATATCCATGCCTGCATGGGCGATGGCGAACTCAGCGGAACAGGGATCGAGATCGCAGGAAAGGCACTGATCTCCGTATCAAAAGTTCCGGGGGTAAAAATAGGAACCCCTGTTATAGAAACACCATCGGGGTTCATGGTCGTGGTCAGCGGGGAAGATTTCGCTGCAGCATCGAAACGGGCGGTAAAAGAGTCGGTGGATCTCATCTCCGCATACCATGGTATTTCTTTGGCCGATGGCTATCGCCTGCTCAGTGCAACATGCGATCTTCGGATATCGCAGATCGTCAACGAAAAAATAACGCTCCGAATGGTCATCCCCAAGTCCATCCTGGGAGTCCTTCCGCAATTCTGCTAAGGAAGGCAACAGGCCGGGCAGAAAAATGCCCGGCCTTTTTTTCTCTCTGCAAGTCGAACAGGGACATCAAATACATCTTCCCTGATGGACCGGGAAATGAAGATGAAGTACACTTCTTTGAAAGTA
>Ga0228535_1003541_pt1 | contig 10961 bp, 9 predicted proteins | sample SJ1metagenome_FD_168457 | JGI IMG/M metagenome (GOLD analysis project Ga0228535, IMG submission 168457) | Enriched culture of PCE-dechlorinating microbial communities from Ithaca, New York, USA - SJ1 | ecosystem: Engineered > Modeled > Simulated communities (microbial... > Unclassified | place... | reverse complement strand
CCCCTGTACATCCCCCCTGAAAATGCGCGTGAGGTGTCTCTCGTCAAGGGTGTGAAGGCGTTCGCAGCGCCAGACCTGGGGGCGCTCATCGGGCACCTGAGGGGCGAGCGTGTCCTGCCTTCGGCCATGGACGAGGGTTCGGACCCGGAGGAACCCCCCGCCGACCCTGACTTTTGCGACATCAAGGGGCAGGCGGCCGCAAAGCGGGCCCTGGAAATCGCGGCTGCAGGGCACCATAACCTTCTTCTCGTCGGTTCTCCCGGTTCGGGGAAAACGATGCTGGCCCGGGCACTTAGGGGTATCCTCCCTCCCCTGACCGACGAGGAACGCCTCGAGACTCTCCTTGTTCGGAGCACCCTGGGTCTCAGGACTAGGCCGGACCGGACTCGTCCCTACCGTATCGTTCACCATACCGCCAGCACGATCGCTCTCTGTGGGGGAGGTTCTGCCCTTAAGCCCGGTGAAATTAGCCTGGCCCATAGGGGAGTTCTTTTCCTTGACGAGTTTGCTGAGTTTCACCGGGATTTGCTCGAAGCTCTGAGGCAACCCCTGGAAGATGGAACCATCACGATAAGCCGTGCCTCCGGTTCCGTGACATACCCCGCTCGGGTCCTCCTCGTCTGTGCCTGCAACCCCTGTCCATGCGGGTACTGGGGCGACCCGGTCGAAACCTGTCGTTGTCCGGCCCATGTCCTTGAAAAATATCGAAACAGGCTTTCCGGGCCGATCCTTGACCGGATTGACCTTCATGTTTCAGTGCCGCGGTTGACCCCTGAAGAACTCGTCTGCCTGGAAGGTCAGCACGGGCCCAGCAGCGAGGAAATCCGGGGAAAGGTAAGTGGCGCGAGGGAAATCCAGCAGGAACGATGGAAGAAGGAGGGGTTCCACTCGAACGCCGAAATTCCTGAAAGGCTTGTCAGGGCGGGCATCCGTCTGTCGAGGGATGTCCGCCCCTTCATGGTGCAGGCCGCCCGCGGCATGCGCCTTTCCGGCCGGGGGATCAGCCGGGTCCTCAAGGTTGCGCGAACGGTTGCGGACCTCAGGGGAAACCCTGATGTTGGAGTCGAAGACGTTTGCGAAGCGTTGGCATACAGGAAAGGGGGTGTGATGGGTGACAGCGCGTGAAAAGGCCATGTTGACCTTAAACGCCTGGGAGGGTTTCCATGCCCGTTTCCTGGAAGACTGGGCCGCAAAGGGGTTGAGTCCTGAAGAACTGCTCGGGGCGGGCACCGCGTTTTGGGAAGAAATCGGGTTGCCGGAAAAGTGCCGGGCCCTCCTCTCGCGGTACCGGGACGGTTGTTGGGCTGAGCAGGAATCGGAAAAAGCCGTTCGACTCGGTGCACGGCTGGTTTTCTGGGGGACCGATGATTACCCTGGGGGATTGAAGGACCTTTCCAGGCCGCCGGCGGTCCTTTACGCTCGGGGGAAATGGCCCGTTCCCGAAAGAATGGATGCTGTCGTCGGGACGAGGCGATGTTCACCTTACGGTTCCAGGATCGCCCGGGAAGTGGCTTCCCGGATTTCCGAATCGCGGGTAGCCGTATTGAGTGGCGGAGCGCTCGGCATAGACGGGGCGGCCCATGCCGGGGCGCTCGAAGCAGGCGGCGTGACGGTGGCAGTCCTTGGAACGGGGGTGGACCTTGTTTACCCGGTGGAACACGAAGGCCTTTTTTCCCGGATCATCGAGCAAGGGACTCTCTTGAGCGAGTTTCCGCTTTCGACGCCATCGAGGGCCTGGCGCTTCCCCCGGAGGAACCGCCTGATCGCAGCGCTGGTTGGCCGCGTCGTAGTCGTCGAGGCTCCGCTAAAGAGCGGGGCCATCCTCACAGCGAGGATCGCAATGGACATCGGCAGGGAGATCTGGGCTGTCCCTGGAAGGATCGACGAGTGGGGATGCAAGGGTTCGAACTCCCTCCTCTGGGACGGGGCTCATCCCCTGGTCGACGTGGAGGACCTTTTCCGGGTTCCAGACCCTTCCCAGGGTGAGCTTTTCAAAGAGGAAACCGCCAATGAAAATTCATCTCCCGTTCTTGAAGCCTTACGGGTTTTCGGCGACCAGACGGTTGACATTCTTGCTTCTCAGGTTAGAATGGGCGCCGCTGACATACTGGTAGAGTTGTGCCGGATGGAGGCTTTCGGATTGGTCCGGCGTTCTCTTTCAGGACGGTGGAGCGCAGTCCTTCGGTGAACAGGAATATAGCAGGTTATTCGATCCGATGAGGGGCGAGAATATGGCGGAAAAGAGCAGGAAAGAAAAAACCCTGGTCATCGTGGAATCACCGGCGAAGGCCAAGACCCTGAAAAAGATCCTTGGTGCCAACTACGAAATCAAGGCAAGCATGGGACACATTCGCGATCTGCCCAAGAGCCGCATTGGCGTGGACATCGATGAAGATTTCAAGCCCGACTATATCCCGGTCAGGGGAAAGGCTGCGGTCATAAAGGAACTGAAGAAGAAAGCCGAGGGAGCCGGGCGGGTTCTTCTTGCCAGTGACCCCGACCGGGAAGGCGAAGCGATCGCGTGGCATCTTGCACACCTTCTTTCGATTGACCCGAAGACCCCGTGCCGTATCCGGATGTTCGAGATCACCGCGAAGGCTGTGAAGGAGTCGGTTAAGAAGCCTGAAAAGATAGACCAGGACAGGGTCGATGCCCAACAGGCCCGCAGGATCCTGGATCGGCTAGTTGGCTACAAGCTCAGCCCACTCCTGTGGAAAAAAGTCCGCTCCCGCCTCACGGCCGGGCGTGTCCAGTCGGTGGCCTTGAGGCTGATCGCCGAACGTGAGCGCGAGATCCAGCAGTTCGTCAGCCAGGAATACTGGCTTCTTGATGTTATTGCCTGCGGTCAAGGTGAAAAGCGCTACACGCTTCGCCTCGAAAAGAGGGACGGGAAAAACCTGGTTGTAGAATCGATATCCGAGGCTGAGGCAATCGAGAAGGAACTGCGTTCACATCCTCTCATCGTTGCCGATTTCAAGGTCAAGGAAAGCCGACGGCCGCCACTGGCTCCTTTCAAGACAAGCACACTGCAGCAGGAGGCTTCCCGGCGCCTTGGCTTCTCTCCCCAAAGGACAATGAGGATCGCCCAGGATCTTTACGAGGGGATCGAAATACCGGGTAAAGGCCCGGTGGGTTTGATCACATACATGAGAACCGACAGCCTGCGGATTTCGGACGAAGCCCTGGAAGCTGCGAGGGTTTTCATCGGAGACCGGTACGGAAAGGAGTTCCTGCCTGAAAGCCTCAACACTTACGCAGCCAAGGGGCGCAGCCAGGATGCCCACGAAGCGATCCGCCCCACGGATGTGCACCTCGAACCGGAAAACCTGAAAGCCTTTCTCAAGCCCGAACAAGCCAGGCTCTACGAAATGATCTGGAAGCGTTTCGTTTCCTGCCAGATGGCGCCTGCCCGCATTGCCCGAAGCACGATCGAAGTGGGCTGCGGATCCTTCCTCCTGAAGCAGTCGGGGGTTACGGTCCTGTTCGAAGGCTGGGGAAAGGTCTGGCCCCTGGATATGAAGGAAGCCCCCGTTCCCGAGGCGACTCCCGGAGAAAACCTCGAACTGGAGGAACTCCTTAAGGAACAGCGATTCACCCAGCCGCCCACCCGCTACAGCGAATCCGGGCTTGTCAAGGCCCTGGAAGAAAACGGGATCGGCCGCCCATCGACCTACGCTTCCATCGTCCAGACGCTCGAAGACCGGGGCTATGCAGCGCTCAACGAAGACCGGCGCCTTGAACCCAGTGACCTGGGGCTCGTGGTGAACGATTTCCTCGTCAGCCATTTCTCGGACATCATCCAGGTCGACTTCACCGCCCGGATGGAAGAGGAACTGGACCAGGTCGAAAACGGCACTCGCCCGTGGGTCCTCGTGCCGAGGGAGTTCTGGGCCTCCTTCCAGCCAAGGCTGGACGAAGTGGAACAGACCGTGGAAGCGGTGAACTTCCCCAAGGAAGAGCCGGAACCCATCGGGGAGGATTGCCCCGAGTGCGGCGCTCCACTTGTCCGGCGTAAGGGCCGTTTCGGGGAATTTATCGCCTGCTCCGCATTTCCGAAATGTCGCTATAGTCGACCCATACTCAAGTCGATAGGGGTCACGTGCCCGAAGTGCGGCCTTGGGCAGATCGTCAGGAGACGGAGCAAGAAAGGCGGGCGCACTTTTTACGGTTGCGAGCGATATCCCGCCTGCGACTTCGTTTCCTGGGACGCGCCCACTGGGGAACTCTGCGAAAAATGCAGGACCCCCATGGTGATACGCGGCAAGGGAGATCCGTTCTGCCCCTCTTGCCGCCCGAAGGCCCCATCGGAAAAGAAGAAACCGGCCCGCGGCAAATGAACAGGGTCACGATCATAGGAGCGGGCCTGGCTGGAAGCGAGGCCACCTGGCAGTTGGCAAACCGGGGGGTTCCCGTCCGTCTCGTGGAGATGCGGCCCCTGAAGATGACTCCTGCGCACACGAGTGGTTTCTGCGGTGAGCTTGTTTGCAGCAACTCGCTGGGCGCGGACGTCCTGACAAGTCCCGCGGGGATACTGAAGGTCGAGCTTCGGAAACTGGGCAGCCTGGTGATGCATTCGGCAGACCTTTCCTCCGTTCCCGCCGGGAGAGCCCTGGCGGTAGACCGTGAACGGTTTGCGGAAAGCATCTCGCGGGTTCTCGAGGAACACCCCCTGGTTGAGGTTGTTCGCGAGGAAGCTGTCGTTCTCCCGGCGGGTCCATGCATCGTTGCAACGGGTCCCTTGACTTCCGAGCCCATGGCGGATTGCCTCAAGGCGGTGACCGGGCAGGAATTCCTTTACTTTTTCGACGCAGTTGCGCCCGTCCTGGCCAGGGAAAGCATCGATATGGAAAGGGCCTACAAGGGCAGCCGCTACGGCCAGGGTGAAGATTACATCAATTGCCCCCTCAACGAAAACGAGTACGACGCCCTGGTCGAGGGTTTGCTTTCTGCGGAGCGAGCGATGAAGCACGAGTTTGAAAGGAAACAACCCTATTTTGAGGGATGCCTGCCCGTCGAGATCATCGCGGGGAGAGGGAGGGACACCCTCCGTTTCGGGCCGCTGAGGCCAGTTGGGCTACCGGACCCGGCCACCGGGAAAGAACCGTTTGCGGTCGTCCAATTGAGGCAGGACAACCTGGAAGGAACCCTCTTCAACATGGTCGGTTTCCAGACGAATCTCAAATGGGGAGAGCAGGAACGGGTTTTCCGCATCATTCCGGCACTTCGGCAGGCCGAATTCGTTCGCCTGGGCGTGATGCACCGCAACCTTTATGTCAATGCCCCGAAAGTCCTGGATAAAGCCCTGCGCCTTGCGGGAAGGGAAGGCCTTTTCCTTGCGGGGCAGATCGTCGGGGTGGAGGGTTACATGGAAAGCACCGCCACGGGGGTTGTTGCGGCACTGGCCATGGATCGCCTGCTAAAAGGAATGGAACCGCCTGCCTGGCCACGGGAGTCGGCCATAGGATCCCTCCTGCACTACCTGTCGGATGCCCGGCCGGAAAGTTTCCAGCCCATGAACGTCAACCTGGGAATCTTTCCTCCCCTGGAGGGCAAGATCCGCTCCAGGACCGATCGGTGCCAGGCCGTTGCGCTTCGAGCTGCGAAGGCTTTCGATGGCTTTCTGGGGAGCCTTGCCGATTAACGCCAAGGCATTTCCATACCGAGAGATTTGTCCTGAATATTATTCACAATCAAGGCATAAGTGGTAATATACGGTGCATGGCTGAAAAGTTGTCTTCGCTTGTGGATGCCTACCTTCAGGACCTGCGGCATGGACGCCGGCTTTCTGGGCACACGGTCACAAACTATGCCATCGACCTGGCGCAGTTCGTGGAGTTTGCACTTGTTCAAGGCCTGGATTCACCCGAGGCGATTCGTTCAGGGCACGTCAGGGCGTTCCTGAGGGAAATGCTCGCTTACGGCTATGCAAAGGCTTCCGTGGCCCGGAAACTCTCCGCGGTCAAAAGCTGGATGGTCTTTCTCAGGGAAGAGAAAGTGATTGCAGAGGACCCGGCATGCCGCGTCCAGTCACCCAAGCTCCCCGTCCGGCTGCCGCGGGCCCTTGGCATGAAGGACGTTCAGAATCTTCTGGAAAACGGCCCGCAGGGGAAGTCTTCAGTAAGGGATCGAGCGGCACTCGAACTTCTCTACGGCAGCGGCCTTCGCGTTGCCGAGCTGGTTTCCCTGGACTGGGAAGACCTTGACCTCCAGGAGCGTTGGGTGCGTGTGACCGGCAAGGGGGACAAGGAACGCATCGTTCCTGTAGGACGCTTTGCACTGGCAGCATTTGACGCATGGGCGCTTGAATGTTCCAACCGGAAGGGCCCGCTTTTCCCGGGGATCGGCGGAAAACGAATGACGGTCAGGACAGTGACCCGTATCGTGGACAGGGCCGCAAAGCGCTGCGGGCTGTCGGGAGTGACTCCGCATGTCCTTCGCCACAGCTTTGCTACCCATCTCCTCGAGGGAGGGGCCAACCTGAGGGTGCTGCAGGAATTACTGGGACACGAAAGCCTCCTCACGACACAGAGATACCTAAAAATCTCGGCCGACCACTTGCAGCGGATGGTCAGGGAAGCCCATCCAAGGGCGGGGGAAGGTGAAGAAGATGTTTGAAGGAACAACCGTGCTTTGTGTCAGGCGCAACGGGCTTGTAGCCATGGCCGGTGACGGCCAGGTGACTCTCGGCGACAAGGTCATCAAGGCGACCGCACGGAAAGTGCGTTCCCTGAAGAATGGCCGGGTCCTGGCCGGTTTTGCGGGCAGCACGGCCGATGCCATGACACTCCTGGAACGTTTCGAGACCAAACTGAACGAGCAGAACGGGAACCTCATGAGGGCGGCCTATTCGCTCGTGCGGGACTGGCGTCTCGACAAGGCCCTGAGGCAGCTTGAGGCAATGATGCTGGTGGCCGACGCGGAACAAACCCTGCTTCTTTCGGGGGCCGGCGATGTCCTCGAACCGGAGGGAGAGGCGTCATCCATCGGTTCGGGTTCCGGGTATGCCCTTGCCGCGGCCCGCGCACTGTTGTTGGCGACTGACTGGGACGCTGAGCGAATCGCAAGGGTTTCCCTGGAAACCGCGGCAGAAATCTGCATCTACACGAACAAGTCCATCACCCTGGAGATGATCGGTTCATGACCCAACCTGGGAAACTGGCCGATGCCCTGACCCCCGCTAAGGTCGTTCTCACGCTCGACCGCTTTATCGTAGGGCAGGACAAGGCCAAGAGGGCCGTGGCCATAGCCCTTAGAAACAGGATCCGGCGGAGGTGGCTCGCGGCGGATCTTTCCGAGGAAATAGCCCCCAAGAACATTCTCATGGTGGGGCCTACGGGAGTAGGCAAGACGGAGATCGCACGCAGGCTGGCCTCCCTTGTGGATTCGCCGTTCATCAAGGTTGAGGCGACGAAGTTCACCGAAGTCGGTTATGTGGGCAGGGACGTCGAATCGATGATCCGTGATCTGGCCGAGTCGGCGATCCAGATGGTAAAGAGCCGCCGGGTGGAAGAGGTCCAGCCCCAGGCCCGGGCAAGGGCGGAGGAAAGGCTCCTGGATGCGCTTCTGCCACGCCCGCGGAAAGAACCATCTGTCCCGGACTTCATGAAGACGCTACTGGGCGGAGGGGCCGACAAGGAAGAGGCTCCTTCTGCCCCCGAGCCCTCTTCGGGAACGCGAGACCGTCTCAGGGAGATGCTCCTCGGAGGAAAACTGGACGACCGGGAGGTCGAGATCGAGGTATCGGAACAGCCTCAACTTGGTTTTCCCCTGGCAGGAAGCGGCATGGAGGGAATGGCGATTAACCTCGGGGAAGTCCTTGGGGGATTGATGCCCAGGAAGACGCGCCGACGGAAGATGACCGTGAAGGAAGCCCTGAAGGTCCTGCAGTCGGAGGAGGCCGAGGCACTGGTCGACATGGAGGCGGTCACGAAGGAAGCGCTGGAAAAGACCCAGGAAGAGGGCATCATCTTCCTGGACGAACTTGACAAAATCGCTGCATCCGGAGGTGGAGGGCAGGGACCCGACGTAAGCCGTGAGGGCGTTCAGCGGGACCTGCTTCCAATTGTGGAAGGCAGCACGGTCCAGACGAAATACGGGTCCATTCGGACCGACCATATTCTTTTCATCGCGGCCGGGGCCTTTCACAAGGTAAAGCCTTCGGATCTCGTGCCGGAACTCCAGGGAAGGTTTCCCCTCAGGGTCGAACTGCAGCCGCTTTCGGCGGAAGACCTGGCACGGATCCTCGTCGAGCCCGAGCACAGCCTGGTCAGGCAATACCAGGCTCTGCTGGAGACGGAAGGCGTGGATGTGGTGTTCGAAGAGGAGGCCATCCGGGAAATTGCCTCCATGGCGGCCCGGATGAACCAGGAAATGGAAGACATAGGGGCGCGTCGCCTCCATACGATCATGGAAATCCTGCTGGAAGAGGTCAGCTTCTCGGCTCCGGAGATGCGGGGCATCCGCCTGGCAGTGGACGTCCCTTTCGTCAAAAGCAGGCTTGACCACCTGGCATCAGACACGGATATAAGGAGATATCTGATTTGAGCGAGTCGATCACCGAGTTGGAACGTGGAGGGATAATGATGACAATGAGAACACCGAAAGAACTGCTCGAGAGCAGGCCAAAGATACTGAACCCGTCAGCCATGAACGACTTGCTTGAGAAAACCCGGATCGTCAGCCGGGCCCTGGAAAACCGAAAGGGAAACAACCAGCCCGACTACCAGAAGCTAGCCTCCCTGCTCTGCGACCTTTCGGCGGCAAACGTGTACATCATCAACCGCGAGGGAAGAATCCTTGGATATGGCTGGATCAGCGAGTACGATTGCTCGATCATGTCCGACCAGCTTGCAAAGGGGAGAATGCCGGAGCGATACGTCGAAAAGCTGAACCAGGTTCACGAGTCGGTCCTGAACCACACGGACCACGGCGTCTGCGCCTATGCGGACGTGCCCTGCACCTACTCCGACAAGCATGTGCTCTATGTTCCGATCAACGGGGCCGGAGACCGTCTCGGGACGATGATCCTGGCGCGGTTCGGGATCGAGTTCGATACGAGGGACCTTGTCCTGGCGGAATACCTTGCCACCGTGGTCGGCCTGGAGATTCTTCACGAGCGGGCCAAGTCGATAGAGGACCGATCGAGGGAACGCCTGATCGTCCAAATGGCCATGCGGGCCCTGTCCTACTCGGAGGTCAAGTCCGTCAAGCACATCATCCGGGAACTGGGCAGCTCCGAGGGTGTAGTCGTGGCAAGCCGTGTCGCAGACAGGGTCGGTGTTACGAGGAGCGTCATCGTCAACGCACTAAGGAAACTCGAAAGCGCGGGGATCATCGAAAGCCGCAGCCTGGGGATGAAGGGAACGCATATCAAGGTCATGAGCCCTCTTTTCATCGAGGACCTTCGCATCTACGAGTAAAAATCCAGGCTGGTCCCCCGGGGTAGCGGAAAGCGGGTTGATTCTTTATAATCACTCTATTTCCGGCGATCAAGCAAAAACCTAACGAGCGGAGGCTAAAAGGGAAACATGGTGGAGGAAAGAAGCGCAGCGGCGGAACCGGTCAAAGTGGGCGACATCGTCAAGGGCACCGTTGAACACATCGCGGCCTACGGGGCTTTTGTACGACTAGCCACCGGTCAGAAGGCCATGATCCACATTTCGGAACTCTCCCAGAGCTTCGTCAAGAAAGTGGAAGATGTGCTTGCGGTTGGGCAGGAAGTCCAGGCACAGGTCATCAAGATCGACGAGAAAAACAGGATTGACCTGTCGATCAAGGTCTTGCAGGCGAGGGAGAGCCGACCTCCGAGAAGGCGAGAGGACGATTTCGAGAAGAAACTGTCTCTCTTCCTGAAGAGCAGCGAGGAAAAAATCGCCGACCTGAACAACAAGCTCAAGGACCCCCGCGGAAACAAGAAGAGAAGTGGAAGCGGGGCTGGCTCAGGGGGGGCTTCGAGCGGGTCGGGGGGAAAGCGCTAGGAATCCTATGAATGGCTTCATCGACAGCGGGGGGGCGACCCCCCCGCTTTTATTTGAAACCCTGAGAGGGAAGGACCTGGAAACGCTTGATGCCCAGATGAAGGGGCGGGCGTTCGACGTCACGATCGTCCGCGGAATCGCGAGGCGATGCCCCTGGGGATTCCCCCAGGTGATCGTTTGCGGACCCTTGCGGAAAGCCAGGCCTTTCCCGACAACCTTCTGGCTGACCTGCCCTTTCCTCGATCGAACATGCGGCCAGCTTGAATCGGAAGGGGCCGTGGGAGAACTCGAGGGTATCCTTGCGAGACCCGGTGTGGAGAAAAGCTGGGCAGCCTACAATGAAAAAGCGGCCCGCTTAAGGCGGCGTCTCCTTTCCGACGAGGAAAGGGATGTCCTTCTCGCGAGTGCTCCCGCCATCCTGGAAAACGTTGAAAGCGTGGGGGTCGGCGGTATCAGGCCAGGAGAAAAGCCTTCGGTGAAGTGCATCCACCTGCAGGTTGCGACTTGGCTCGGGCTTGGTTATCACCCCGCAGGGGAATGGCTTGCCGGGAAACTGGCGCGTCTCGATTGCGCGGGGAGCTGGCGGATCCGTTGCGAGCCGCCGATTTCGCCCAAGGAGGGGTTGTAATGTGGAAGGGACGCTTTTCTGCCGAAACGGCCGATGAAGTTTTGCGGTTCAGCCAGTCTCTCGACCTTGACTGGCGACTCGCGAAATGCGACATCATAGGAAGCATTGCCCATGCCCGGATGCTGGGTTTTGTCGGGCTGCTCGACCAGAAGGAAAGCCAGGAGCTCGAAAGAGGCTTGAGACAGGTCGCCTCTGAGGTCGAATCCGGTGATTTCAAGCCGCGAATAGAGCTGGAAGACGTCCACATGAACGTCGAAGCCCGTTTGACGGAGATTTTGGGCCCGCTTGGGGCCAAGCTGCACATGGGGCGCAGCCGGAACGACCAGGTGGCTACCACCCTCCGGCTTTACCTGAAA
>Ga0228535_1003539_pt1 | contig 10970 bp, 10 predicted proteins | sample SJ1metagenome_FD_168457 | JGI IMG/M metagenome (GOLD analysis project Ga0228535, IMG submission 168457) | Enriched culture of PCE-dechlorinating microbial communities from Ithaca, New York, USA - SJ1 | ecosystem: Engineered > Modeled > Simulated communities (microbial... > Unclassified | place... | reverse complement strand
AGTCGCATTGGCCGCCATGACGCATTCCATGGAAGCGCCCGGCTGCTTTCTTATGTCAAGACGGAATTCGCCTCCGGATTCATTAATAACATCAACGGAGCACCCGGCTTTCAGCGCCATGCGCTTTACATTGTCGCGGGCCGCCGCATTGTCCACGAACACGGTCAGTTCATCACATGATTCGAGGGCCTTCTTTGTCAGAATTACGGGCTGGGGACAGGCAAGCCCTTTGCCGTTTATTATTTCAGGCATTGCTTTTTACCTCCCCTGCTGCAGCTTTCGAGAAGCGCTTCTACTCGAGTGCTGATCTGCCCAACGTCGCTCTGCGAATAGTCTGTGACGATCTTGAGAAAAGGCAGGCCATGCGTATCCTGCACATGCTTTCCTGTTTTGTATGACTCTACATTATACGAATGGCAGGCCTGGAGGACAACATCGATCACTGCGTCGGGCCTGTATCTTTTGATGAGCCTGTCGGTTTCAGAGAGCCTCATCGTGTTGGGGCTCATGCAGGAGCAGGGGACCTTGAGATATCTTGCCGCGAGCGCGCGCATGGGATCTCCTGTTCCCTCTTCGATTAACCGCATGTAAGGTTTCATGCCCGTGCATGCGTCATAGGCGACTATGGCCCCGCCTGTTTCTTCAATAATATTTAACACCTTTGCGGCGTCTCCTCCAACAGGGCATCCCGTCACCATTAATCTCGGGGCTCCGGCTCCAGAGTGGCTGTATCCGTCCTTTTTGCGCTTATCGAGTTTGGCGAGGATATCGTCAAAGACCGGCGCCATTTCCGCCGAAGTCGCGCTCTGGGCGAGGAAGAATAGATCGTACATCTCCTTCCAGCCCGCGACAGGGCTGTCGAGCGCGAGATAATCAAACACTAGATTCATCTGCCGGGTCTTTTCATTGGTGTCGCGGATGGCCTTTTCGATATCTTCGTCGGACGCAGCGCAGTCAAAGGTCTTCTCCAGAAAAACCTTCAGCTTTCGTATCATAACGGTCCAGTTTTCAATGGCCTCGGGTTCGTCGGCCAGCTGCGGAAGGTCCATTACATGCATCGGCCTGTATTCGGCGATCAGCTCGAACATCTTCTTCTTGCCGTCGCATGTGGTCTCGGCTATCACAGCCTCGGATATCGCAAAGAAAGGGCAGGTGTCCTTGATGATAAAACCGTAACTCGACTTGATCAGGGGGCAGAGATTCGATGGGAGGACCGCTTCAGCCGCCTCAATAGTCGCATTGGAAAACGCGCAGAGCGTTGCGGGCACGAGCCCGAGCGCATGTATGAGTTCGATAGGCGCATAGCCGCAGTAGATGCCTACCAGATGCGCTCCTTTTTCGCGTTTTGACTGCAGATGCGCCAGAAGCCGTTTTGCCGGCGGTTGGCCGGTAAACTCGTCGTTAAACAGGGGTTCAACTGAATTGTTCATTTTCTTGCCGCTCCTTTTTTAAGAAATTATATTTTGTCATTGTCTGCTTGCCGCGAACAGGGCCGCGCCGACGGCGCCAACGATTTGCGGATCGGGTGGCGTATATACCGTGACACCCAGGCTTTCGGCTATCAGGCTGCGCACACACTCATTCAGTGCGACCCCGCCCGCGAAAAAAAGTTCACATGAGCCCGGAGATACCCGTTTCAACAGGGTTGTCGACCGGCTCACTATGGCCTTGTGTATGCCGAGCGCAACCTCGTTGCGCAATGCGCCCTTTGCTATGAGCGAAATAACTTCCGACTCCGCGAAGACGGTGCACATGCTGTTGATCTCTTCTGCTCTTGCCGCCGAAAGGGCCGACGAAGAAAACTCTTCAAGGCCGTAACCGAGAGCGAGAGCCATTACCTCAAGAAAGCGTCCGGTGCCGGCGGCGCATTTGTCGTTCATCTCGAACCGCAGGACGCTTCCGGATTCATCCATGAGGATCGCCTTGATGTCCTGTCCGCCAATATCCAGAACAAGTCCGGCTGTCGGATGAAGGCTTTTGGCTCCGAGGGCAAAGGCCTTGATTTCGCTTATGACGGAACAGTCAAGCCTGCCCTTTACGAGATGACGGCCATAGCCCGTGGCCGCCATTACATCATAACGTGTCTCCTTGCACAGTTCCGATATGGTGTCGAGGGGATTGTATGAAGTCAGGGCCTTTCGTGAGACCATGCTTCCGTCCTCCCCGGTCACAACAAGCTTTATGGTTCGCGAACCTATGTCAAGCCCCGCAACCCGCATATATGTGAGCTCCCTGAGCTAAAAATTATAACTGAAAAAACAAGACCATATATTTTTGCGGCAACCGGAACTAGATGTCCAATACATAATAACTATGCATAAAAGATCAAAGATAGAAATCATCTATAATGCATAACATTTAGTCCTGCGGATATTTTTTCGCCTGACGGCAGCGCGCGGTTGTCAGTTGAAGACCGAAGTCCGACTTTGCAGTATTAAGATTTTGACCGCGGTCGTTAAACCAGGGGCTGGATCTTGGGATTGAAAACAATTGCGGGCAGCAAGCGGTAAATCTATGGATTGACGCGGAATAATAGAAATAATCTATTGGACATATTGAAAATATGCCCTTAAAATAAGCCGAGCAGATTTTTTTGATCTATTCTTTTAAGGAGAGATGGATATGTCTTCATTGTCAGCGTTTTTTGCATCACGGGCCGGCATTATTTCCGCGGGGGTTTTTATCGGAGTGGTCGCGGCGCTCCTGCAGTATATGGGCAATCCGCCCAACATGGGTGTCTGCGTGGCATGTATGGAACGCGATATTGTCGGCGCGCTCGGCCTGCACCGCGCGGATGTAGTCCAGTATATCAGGCCGGAGATCATCGGCTTTGTTTTTGGCTCTCTGATCGCGGCCCTGATGTTCAAAGAATACAGGTCCAGAAGCGGTTCAGCCCCGTTTGTCAGATTCTCGCTCGGTTTTTTCGCGATGGTCGGCGCGCTGGTGTTTCTTGGCTGCCCCTGGCGGGCCCTGCTGCGTCTTGCCGGCGGTGATATTAATGCAGTGGTCGGTTTGTTGGGGCTTATCGTGGGGGTCGGCATAGGCGCGATGTTTTTGAAATCAGGCTATTCGCTTGGTCCCAGCAAAAGGACTTATACAACTGCTGGTCTTATAATGCCTCTGTTTATGCTGGGTCTTCTTATACTTCTGCTTGTCGCTCCAAAGCTGCCGACGGGGCCGGTGTTTTTCAGCGCAAAGGGGCCGGGTTCCCAATATGCGCCTGTTGCTGTTTCGCTGATTGCCGCCATCGCCATCGGATTTATAGCCCAGCGCACGCGCTTTTGCACCATGGGCGCGATCAGGGACGTTATTCTCATTAAGGATTATCACCTGATCAGCGGGCTTGCAGGGCTTGTGGGAGGCGCGTTTGTGACTAACATGATACTGGGCCAGTTCAATCCCGGTTTCGCAGGCCAGCCGATAGCGCACACAAATATAGTCTGGAACTTTGGGGGAATGCTCCTGTCCGGAATCGCTTTTGCGCTTGCAGGTGGATGTCCGGGACGCCAGCTGTTTCTCGCGGGCGAGGGCGACGGAGACGCGGCAATATTCGTGCTGGGCATGCTGGCCGGGGCTGCGTTTTCGCATAATTTCGCGGCTGCAAGCACACCCGCCGGACCGGGACTGTGGGGGCCGGGCGCGGTCATTGCAGGAATAATTTTCTGTCTCTTCATTGGCTTTACGATGAGAGAAAAAGCTTAACGGAGGACCATGGATATGAGTGAAAAGATAGATGTGAGAGGGCTTTCCTGCCCTCAGCCGGTCATTGAAAGCCAGAAAAAGATGGAGCAGATGGGTTCGGGTGTCCTGGAAGTTTATGTCGATTCGGGGACCGCAAGGGACAATGTTTCGAGAATGGCCAGGAAAAAAGGCTGGTCGGTCGAAGTGAATGACGCGCAGGACGGATTTGTTGTAAAGCTGTCCAAATAGCCCAATAATAATTTAGAATATTCTCTATGATTTATCTCGACAATGCGGCCACCTCTTTCCCAAAGCCGAAGGAGGTGGCCCTTGCAATGAACAATTTCATGGAGTCTGTGGGCGCCAATCCGGGCCGTTCGGGTCACCGGCGTTCGATAGAGGCCGCCCGCATATTATTCGATGTCAGAGAGAAGCTGTCGGGTCTGTTCGGGGCTGACGATCCGCTGAGAGTCATATTTTGCGCCAATGCCACAGAAGGGCTTAATCTTGCGATCAGGGGGCTTCTCAGGCCCGGAGATCATGTGATAACAAGCTCTGTGGAACATAACTCCGTGATGCGTCCGCTCAGGAGGCTTGAGACTGACGGCGTTGAGTTGTCGATTGCCCAATGCTCTCCGGCAGGAGTTCTCGATCCGGCCGACATAATAAAACTGATCAAAAAGAATACCGCACTTATTGTTATTAATCACGCGTCAAATGTAACGGGCAGCATTCTGCCTGTCACTGAAATCGGGAAGATTGCGAGAGAACATGGCGCGCTTTTACTTGTCGACGCGGCGCAAACCGCCGGATGTTGTCCCATAAATATTGGGGCAGATTGCATTGATCTGCTGGTGTTCACCGGGCACAAGAATCTTTTCGGCCCGCAGGGAACAGGCGGGATTGTTATAGGTCCGCGGGTTGATGTTGAAAAGATGGAGCCTCTGAAGAGAGGAGGCACCGGCAGCAGATCCGAATTTGAGACACAGCCTGATTTCCTGCCAGATAAATACGAAAGCGGAACGCCGAATGCCGTCGGGATTGCGGGTCTGGGGGCGGGAATCGATTTTGTAATGGCTGAGGGTGTCGGGAAAATCAGGACCAGGGAGCGGGAATTTGCCGGCAGGCTTATTGCAGGATTGAAGGATATCGAAAATGTGACGGTTTACGGAGGTCATAATCCCGAATTGCAGACAGCAACCGTTTCCTTCAACATCCGGGACATGGAATCATCGGAAGTAGCCATGCTGCTGGATGAGGAATATGATATTATGTGCAGACCGGGGCTCCATTGCTCACCGGCGACACATATCACGATTGGAACGTTTCCAGCGGGCGCGGTCAGGTTTGGCCTCAGCCATCTGAACACCGAAGAAGATATCGATACGGCATTAAGCGCAGTCAGAACCCTGGCCGGCAGGGGAAGGTAATGAGCTCTGAGTTCGGAGTGGTATTGTTCGAATCCACTACAGCGGCGTTGAGGGCTGAAAAAAACGCTGTGAGGGCCGGCCTGAAGATTAAACTGATACCTGTGCCAAGGCATCTGAGTTCGGAATGCGGCTTTTGCCTGCGTTTTGAGTGGGATGACAGGGAGAAGGTAGAGAGTCTGCTGAGAGAGAACAATCTCAAGTTCGACGGCATCGAGAAATTGGCGTGAGAATCGCAGGGGCACGTTGCAACGTGCCCCATACTTGCAGCGCGCGTTTGCTATTTTTTCTTTTCGGATTTTCTGAACAGTAACGCTATGATGGTTGAAGTTCCTATTGCCGCAGCCAGGATCAGCATGGATATGATTACATTGTTGAGCAGCGCCGGGGCGACTATCAGCGTTATTCCCAGACCGAGCATCATGAACCCCGACACAAGTTTTAACACACGGCCTTCCCATTCGGTGAGGATGCGGCGTCCCAGCGTTACGCTCAGAGCTATAACGATGATCGCAAGAGGTATCACATAAATCACATTGTAAAAGGCAAGGTAGAAATAATAGGCTCCAGGTGTCAGATTATTAAGGGTCAAAATGCGAGTATATACCATCGGGAAACCTGCCGTGCAGAGCAGTTCGTATGAGTTGGCGGCTATGGCCAGCACAATGGTTCCGAATATTATTGAAGGCATGGACGATGTTTTGAGCAGTTTGCGCATTCTGTCAAAAAGTTTTGACTGCGCGCTGTCCGTGATCGTCAGCGACACCCCTTCCTTGAACCAGAAGAAGTCCTTGATGTTGATGATTGCGATTACTATGGAGATTGCGCCCGCAATCGTTGTTATCATCGCCACGTGTCCCAGAAGCAGGAACATGTTAAGCCAGGCAGCCATGAATATGAAATAGATAAAGCCCGAAAAGAAGACGAATATGCCTCCGATCAGAAGCATCTTTGTCCTGGAATGGGCATGTATCAGGATGCCGAGGAGAGAAAACAGCACAAAGAACGCGCATGGATTGAAGCTGTCCAGACCGGCAATCACGATTGTCAGGGCCGGCAGTGACATACTATCACCCCGGACAGTTCCTATGAGGGGCAGGTCTATGGTGATGTCGCCCGGTTCTTCGGATTTTGCGGCGCCTGGTTCCGTTTTAGTTTCCCGGGCTGCCGGAGCTTTTGCGGATTCCTGCGCTGAAGACGCTGTCAACGGGCCGGCCTTTTGCATGCTGCCCATGATGGCCGCCGGATCCGGACACGGACTCTTTGAGCACTCTTCTATAGCCGCCAGCAACTCCTTTTCGAGCTGTTGAGAGAATCCGACGAAGCTTTTATTTCCGATAAAGGTGACAGGGACTCCGCGTGGCTGAATACTGTAGGCCCTGGACATTTCAGCCAGCATAGCGGCGTTGTCCCTGTTGTGCCATACTTCGAACTCCTTTATGCGCATACGGGGATGTTTATTCCTGATCGAGTCGAGGAATTTCTTCTCTTCGGCGCAGTGGGGGCAGCCTTTACCCTCGAAAAGGTAAAGTGTAAAAACAGGATATGCGGCCGGTTTTGACGTTTTGGGGGAGGGCTCGGCGGCGTAAGCCCCCCAAACGTGCAACGTAAAAAGGCAGATTATGGCTGTGAAAATGACGCTTTTATTAAACATGGTTGCAGTATATCCTGTTTATTATATCAGAGACTATCCGGAATTTGATTGCGCTATGGACCCCATGTTGACATTGACCGGCTGCCGGCCAGGCCTGCGCGATGGATATAAGCCTGCCCGTCTGCGGCGGCAAAATTGACAAGAAAGAGTTACAGATATTAAAATATTAATTCTATTAATTTGAAAATTAAGCATAAATTACCATAAATAAGGAGGCCACATTGCTTAAAGCTCGCGAAGACATATCAGCGACCCGGAAGCGTCTCACTTTTGAAATTCCGGTCGATGTGATAGAGGAAGAGATCAGGAAAGGACTTGCAGAGGCGCAGTCCAAAACGAAGATTCCGGGATTCAGACCAGGCAAGGTCCCGATGAACATTATCGAAAAGAAGTTCGGCAAGGAGATCGAGGCGGAGGCCATCGAGAAACTCGTGCCGGACAACTATCTGGCTGCAATTAAAGACGCCGGGTTCAAGCCGATGACGCGTCCGAAGATAGAGAGCGAGGTTGAATACAGGAAGAACGAGCCGATCACTGTTACTGTTTCCGTCGATGTCAGGCCTGATATCGAAAATCTTGTCTATGAGAATATACCGGTCACGGATTTCCCGATAGGTGTTACCGAAGAGGAAATAGACCGCATTATCAAGAGTCTGGCCACCGGTAAGGGCGTATATGAGGCAAGCGACGAGGCTGTCGCTACCGGCGATCTGGTAACCGTGGATTTCAGGACGGATAACGGCATGGAGAAAAAGGACGCGGTTATCAAGGTCGGTAACGGCCCCTTCCCAAAGGAATTCTTTGACGCTTTTGTGGGAAAGAAAAAGGGGGAGGACTTTTCCTCGGAAATCACTTTCCCGGCGGATTCGCCTTCCGAGTTTGCCGGCAAGACAGTCAATTTTTCATTTGCAATGAAGGAAGTCAAGAAGATTGTTGTTCCTCCGATTGATGACGAATTGGCAAAGGACATGGGACTTGAGAACCTCGAAGCCCTGCGCGACCAGGTGAAGTCGGACGTGCTGGCCATGAGGAAGGGCGAGATCGACAGGAAAAACCAGGTCGAGATACTCGACAAAATGATCGAGACCCATACTTTTGAAGCTCCAGAAGGGCTTGTGGAGATAGAACTCGAAAAACTTGTTGCTGAAGCCAAGAGGTCCGGAAAGAATACGAAGTCCGACGAAGAGCTGAAGAAAGAAATGAAGACCGACGCTGAAAAAAGCGCCAAAATCATATGCCTGCTCGATGTAATCGGAGAGAAAGAGGGCGTGGCTGTCACAGAGGATGAGATGAAGCAGGAGATTTACCACTCGGCCATTCGCTACAACGTAAAGCCCGATGAACTTATAAAGCATTATATCTCCAGGGACGGATCACTTGAAGGAATAAGGAACGCCATATTTGACAGGAAAACCATGCGGCTGCTTCTGGATAAATCGAAAAAAGACACAAAGGAGTAATATATGAGTATTGTTCCTATTGTCATTGAACAGACCGGCAGGACCGAAAGGGCGTATGATATCTACTCCCGGCTTCTGAAGGACAGGATCATCTTTATCGGGACTCCAATTGATGATTTTGTCGCAAATGTTGTCATAGCGCAACTGCTTTTCCTTCAGACCGAAGACCCTGAAAAGGACATCCATATTTATATCAACTCGCCGGGCGGTTCTGTTTCCGCTGGACTCGCCATATACGACACGATGCAGTATGTAAAACCCAATATCTGCACTTACTGCATAGGACTTGCCGCGAGCATGGGCGCATTTCTGCTGAGCGCCGGATCGGCGGGCCGCAGGTTTGCCCTTCCCAACGCCAGGATAATGATTCACCAGCCAATGGGAGGTTTTTACGGGCAGGCTACCGATGTCGAGATCCACGCCAAAGAAATACTCAAAACAAAAGAGCAGTTGAACAATATTCTTGCCAGACACACCGGACAGGATATCGAAAAGATCAGACAGGACACCGAGAGGGATTATTTCATGTCCGCTGATGAGGCCAGGCAGTACGGCCTCGTGGACGAGGTAATATTCACAATCAAGGAACAAAAGAAGGATTAGCCCCTTCGGATATCTGTGAGGCGTTATGGCCAGGAAAAATGATGATTCAGTCCTGAGATGTTCGTTCTGCGCAAAGAGCCGCAGTGAGGTCGGAAAGATTATTTCCGGCCCCTCGGCGCATATCTGTAATGAATGCGTGAGTCTCTGCAATGAGATAATCGCGGAAGACGCTGCCGCCAGCGAACGAAAAGTCCTGAAAAAGCTTCCGACACCCCATGAAATAACCGGGTTTCTGAACGAATATGTCATAGGACAGGAGAGGGCCAAGAAGATACTCTCCGTGGCCGTGCATAATCATTACAAGCGTATATTCAGGGGAACAAAATCCGATGTGGAACTGCAGAAGAGCAACATACTTCTCATTGGGCCTACGGGCACGGGAAAGACCCTTTTTGCCCAGACCCTGGCGCGTATGCTCGATGTGCCGTTCACTATCGCTGACGCCACTACACTGACGGAAGCAGGATATGTCGGAGAGGATGTCGAGAATGTGCTTCTGAAACTGCTTCAGGCCGCAAATTTTGATGTCAGCAGGGCGCAACTTGGAATAATATATATCGACGAGATAGACAAGATCGGCAGGAAGAGCGACAGCCCTTCGATCACGAGAGATGTTTCAGGAGAGGGCGTGCAGCAGGCGCTGCTGAAGATAGTTGAGGGCACGGTTGCCAATATCCCCCCGCAGGGCGGACGCAAGCACCCGCAGCAGGAATATATACAGCTGGACACCACAAATATTCTTTTCATTTGCGGAGGAGCTTTTATCGGCCTCGACAGGATAATCCAGGAACGTATAGGCGAAAAGCGCATAGGCTTTGGGGCCGGCCATCATAAAAAAGGCCATCAGAAGCAGGGTTCCGTTCTGGACGCCGTGGAGCCGGAGGACCTTCTGAAGTTCGGACTCATCCCTGAGTTTATCGGCAGATTACCCGTTGTAGCCAGTCTGACCGATCTGGATGAGGCCGCGCTTATAAAGATATTGACGGAGCCGAAGAACTCGCTTGTCAAGCAGTATCAGAAGCTCCTTTCATTCGACAATGTAAAGCTTTCCTTTACCGAAGGCGCTCTTGTGGCTGTCGCTAAAAAAGCGGTCAGCAGAAAGACCGGGGCCAGGGGATTGAGGTCCATCCTTGAGGATGTGATGCTGGATATAATGTACGATATCCCTTCCCGGAAGGATGTCGCTGAGTGCATAGTTAATGAAGACGCGATAAACAAAAAAGAAAGGCCTCTTATTGTGTACCACGATAAAGCAGAGTCGGCCTAGCGCGGCTTTTTAAAGATCAACGCATCAACCGGAAAGAGAGGTCTCCATGATCTGCGAATCCTGCAAAACCAATATCCCGGAGAAAGCGAAAGTCTGCTGGAAATGCGGGAATAAAATTGAACAGCAAGAAGCCGGGCAGGCGGAAGACAAACGGGAAGCTGAAGCTCCGGTGTCTGCCGCGTCTTCGGAACCCCTTGTCTCTGCTTCAGAAGCTGAATCTTCTGTTGCTTCAGCCGGACCGGCGGCAGGGGAAAAAATCGCTGATTCTGCGTCGGCCCGCCGGGAAGAGAAAGGGGGCTCCTTGATCTGCGTATCGTGCGGGAACAATGTTCCTGAACAGGCAAAGTTCTGTCCGAGGTGCGGCAGTAAGATTGAACAGAAAGAACCCGCACAGGCGGAAGCGCAGCCGGCTGCCGTTGCTGCCCCGGTTGCGGTTACTCCTGTTGCCGCGCCTTCGGATGTCCCTTCAGAACCGGCTTCTCCGGCGCAGGCAGCCGAATCGCCTGTCGCAGAGACTGCGGCAGGGGCGACAGCGGCTGAATCAGCGGCTCCTGGACCGACTGTTTCTCCAGCGCAGACTGATACTGCTTCACCCGGGACGGAAAAGCCGGTGAACTCCGGCAAGCCGGCATCAGGCGGCCCGTTGCCGTTGATAATAGTGTTGGTTGCATTGTTCATCGGCGCGGTGGCGAGCGGCTATTATTACTACACGCAGCATTTGAAAAAAGAAGCTCCGAAATCTGAAACCAGGCCGATGACCGGAACTCCGGGACAGGCACAGGTTCCTGCTGCGCCTCCGGCCGCTCCTCCCATGAATCAGCAGCAGCCGACTCAGCCGGCGACGCAACCCGGCAGTCAGGCTGCTATGCCGCCTCAAC
>Ga0228535_1003537_pt1 | contig 10988 bp, 11 predicted proteins | sample SJ1metagenome_FD_168457 | JGI IMG/M metagenome (GOLD analysis project Ga0228535, IMG submission 168457) | Enriched culture of PCE-dechlorinating microbial communities from Ithaca, New York, USA - SJ1 | ecosystem: Engineered > Modeled > Simulated communities (microbial... > Unclassified | place... | reverse complement strand
TCGTCCCACGTTAAAAACGGCGTCCTCAAACGGCACAAACTCCGGAAGCGCCTTGCGCGCGTCAGATGTGCTAACACGTTCATCAGGCACCGCTACCACGCAAAGGACATCGCTTGGCAGAGCGGGAAGCCTTACGTACCGCAAATTTTCACCATCCCAGCAGCTCACGACCATCCCGCCTAAAAAGCAGGGCGCAACGTTGTCAGGATGCCCTTCGATAAGGACCATAGAGCGAAGAAGCTCATCCTCGTCCGCACGGTATCCGGTAAGATGTTTCGCTATCAGAACCCCGGCCACCACAGCTCCGGCAGAACTTCCAAGCCCTCTGCCGAGGGGTATTATGTTGTGGCACCATAAGGAGAATCCGGGAGCCCTTACTCCCCATCGCCCGCACGTCTCTTCGTATGCTTTTATGACAAGGTTTGACATAGGATCAGAAAGCTCGCGCGCGCCCTCGCCATGCACCTCGACTTTATATTCTCCTTCTCGTTCTATTGACGTTATCTTAAAAATGTTATAAAGCGAAACGGCCATGCCTATCGTGTCAAACCCAGAACCTAAATTGGCACTTGTGGCGGGGACCCTTATCGTCATAAGAGGGCCCATCACCGCATAACCTCCATAAGCTCTTCTATGCTGTCCCCTATCTCAAATGGCCTTCCCACCTGAGACAGCGCGGTATCCGGGTCTTTAAGCCCGTTCCCCGTCAGCACCATGACCACACATATACCTTTGGGCAGCCGCCCTTCTCCTTTAAGTTTTAAAAGCCCCGCAAGGGGCGCGCAGGACGCTGGTTCAGCAAAGACCCCGCCTTTTGACGCAAGCATTTTTTGAGCCGCAAGTATCTCTTCATCGGTCACAGCGTTGAATTCGCCGCCTGATTCCCCTGCGGCGTTTCTTGCCAAATCCGCGCTTACCGGGTTTCCGATACGAATGGCCGTAGCGACAGTCTCGGGGTTGGGACACGGTTTCCCTGTCACAAGCGGCGCGGCCCCTGATGCCTGAAATCCCATCATCCTCGGGAGATTTTCTATCTTTCCCATCTCCCTGTACTGTTTGTAGCCTGCCCAGTATGCGCTTATGTTGCCTGCGTTGCCGACCGGTATAGCGTGCCAGTCCGGTGCCCGCCCCAACGTCTCACAGATCTCCCACGCTCCGCTTCTCTGCCCCCAAAGGCGATACGGATTAACCGAGTTAACTATCGCGTAACCCCTTATTCCCGCGGCTTCGCGCGCTATCTCAAGCGCTCTGTCAAAGTTGCCTTTAACCGCTATTACAGTCGCCCCGTACATAAGGGCCTGGGCAAGTTTTCCAAGCGCGACCTTGCCTGCCGGAAGAAGCACGTAACACGGCAATTGAACAGCGGCGGCATATGCGGCTGCGGAGGCCGACGTGTTGCCGGTAGAAGCGCAGACGATGGCTTGAGCTCCGTCTTCCATGGCTTTGGCGACAGCCATAACCATTCCCCTGTCTTTAAAAGAACCGGTGGGGTTACACCCTTCGAGTTTACCCCAAAGATCCACTTCGAGGATACGGCTTAAAACATCAAGGCGTACAAGGGGGGTCCCCCCCTCTCCAAGCGTGACTCGAGGCGTATTTTCCGTCACTGGCAAAAACTCCGCGTATTTCTGAATTATTCCCATATCGGCTCCTCCTCCAAAACAAGTGGCGCATACCGGCATCGTATATCGTATGCGCTGTATGTAAGACTAAAAGTGCCGCCCCCTGCAAGGAGGCGGCATCATATCCGCTGTTCCACTCCGCTTCAGCCGGCATGCTGCCGCCGGCCCTCGTACACGCTGTAAGGGGCGCTCCCCGCTGTCTTATCACTTGGGCTTCGACAGCCGCTCCGAGGTGGTCTTCAAGGATCCATCGCCCGGGGTATTCCAGCTCCGGCAAAACCGGCTCCCCCTTCTCTGTGACAGATGACATCCCTTACTGTCCCCATCATCGCACGCATAATATTAAGATGATTGCCAGCGTTTATACAACTACAAGAAATAATTGTCAAGTAGCCGTGAAATAATTTGTTATTGGTCTGTGACGATGCCACAGAACAAATATCCTGTCGGGGAGGTCAAATTCTTCCTGGCTTTCCCTGTCACTTACAGCCCGGAAGTGACAGATCAGGTCCTCTTGTCAATTGTGTAGGTCTGCCCCCTGTATATAGAGGTCTTCTAATGCCGCTTTAAATACCTCGGCTCGAAGAACAATTGGCTTTGCACATTATATTTAAATCTCTTATATCCTCTTCATGACCGGGAGGTTTATGTCAAAATATACTGAAATTATTCGTATTAAGAAAATCATTACAAGGCCCAGTTTCATTGCCGCTCCTTCTCCGACTATAGGATAGATAAGCCACATGCATATTACTCCGGTAAATGCTGCCAATGCATAAATATCCCTCCGAAAAATTACCGGAACTCTCTGCGCGAGGACATCTCTCATTATCCCGCCTCCGACAGCTGTGATCACAGCGACAAAGACAAACTGCACGAAAGTATAGTTTTGATTAATAGCTTTTATCCCTGCGTCAACAGCAAAAAAACTAAGGCCGATAGCATCCAGCACTACCAGAAGCCAGCTGACATAGAAGAGCCTGGGCATAATAAAGACAAATAAAACTGACAGCATCACAAGCGCAATGGTGGTGTAGCTTGAAAAAAAGACAGGCACACCTACATCCATAATGACATCCCTGAGTATTCCGCCTCCGCATGCGGCAGTGAAGGCTAGAACCGATACTCCAAACAGGTCCATCTTTTTTTGCATTGCCGTGAATGCACCGGTAACAGCGAAACTGATCACCCCGATATATTCAAGTATACTTATTATCCCTATCTGGAAAGAGAACAGTACTAGTCCCTCCTTCTTAAAATGCATGCCGGCTCGAATACTGAGGTACAAAAGGACAGTCGTCCCCTCAGATGAATAATTTTATTTGCTGTTCCTCAAAAAATCAAATGCTGTACGCTACAGATATGACGTTCCTTAATAAAACCCGGCAGTCTCTCCTTCGTCGATCCTGTGATCTCCCGCGCCGATTATGTCTTTCGCGCCGCCAGAAGCGAGGAATGCGTAAAGGACTCCTGAAGCGCGCCCCAAGTCAAGACATGAATTTTCTAATGATCCGAATAACTAAATGGTATAAATCTAAAAACATTAAAGTGTCCTTGGGAGGCTGAGCCCATTAGAATATAGACAAAATCTGGGGCTTTTTGCGTAGGACAACTTTTTGTCTGCACACCCCGTAATCCCACGAATTATGTAACCCTTCTGAAAGCTGTAAAATAGCGAGCAATGCGTAGGCCTTACCTCTTTGGTTCCTCTCATGGTGTTTGTGGATGTCAAAAATTTAAGCATTTATACATATCGATATATGGCGATTTTATTATATATTGCTCATGAAATTTAAATCTGGATTCTTTACAAGGGAGTGACATGGATGTGGTGGGGAACAGCTGTAAACGGATGCGGAATGCCGTTTGGGATGTTTATGATGCCGATGTTCTTTCTTATAATATTAGTGTTTGTCCTTTACTCATTCAATCGCAGGATGAATGCTTTTGAGGATCATCAGTCGGGAAGTTGCCACAACAGAGATGACATCATATTGAGTGAATTGCGGGAGATAAAAGAAGAGCTCCGAGATATAAAGAAAGGCAGTTAAATCGAGTATGAGGCTGCTTATTATTTAAGCAGCCATTCTCTTGCGCTGTCTGTGTCTGTCAACCCGGAAACGAGCCGGTCGCTGACTGGAAAGTGAGCCCCTGCCTACGAATATCAAGGCTTCAATGACTGGTCAAGGCGGAATGAATCTCCGTTCCTATCCGGCACAAAAGACTCTGGTGTCAGGAGATCAACAAGGGCCGCGACGATGGCCGTTTTTTGAAATAGCTCAATTTATGGTCTTTTATTATCGTTATCCCGCGATCATAACGGAATCCTGGATATGCTCCATGGAATCATGTTTCGTGATGAGTGTGGCGATGGGCCTATTGGAGTGAAATATACATTGTATTCAGTGCTGCACTATTTTTCATCTCTCATTTCCCGGGAGCACTATACTCTATGTGATCATGTCACAGAAATATTCCTCCATTGGCGTTATAAACTGGCACAGAACAGATTGAGGGTGTGGTAACATGTCGGCAGAGGCCAGAAAAAGAAAAAAGGCAAAGGTCTTCAGGGATAACTGTGTCGCGTGCGGTGCATGCGCCAATGTCTGCCCGGAGGGCGCCATATACATATACAAGGGCATATGGGCCGATGTTGACCTCAACCGGTGCATAGGATGCTCAAAATGCAAGGCGATATGTCCTGCCTCCGCCATAACCATGGGGATCTATGAATGAAAACTAAAAACGGTTGGAATGAAAAAATGTGGATCGTATCCCTCCTCTACTTCTTCCTGGGCTTTTTCAGCATCATCTTCGCCTGGCTGGGCATGCTCTGCTTTGTAATACCGATGCTGATGTCAATGTTCGGCAAGGAGAAGGCCTTCTGCAACAGTTACTGCGGAAGGGGACAGCTCTTCACGCTTCTGGGTGCGGGGAAAAAGATATCCCTCAACAAGAAGCTGCCTGCTTTTTTGAAGAGCAGATGGTTCAGGTACGGCTTCCTTGCCTTCTTCATGGCCATGTTCGTCAACATGCTTTTCACCACATGGGCTGTATTTTCGGAAAGCAGGAACCTTAATGAAGCGGTGAGACTCTTCTGGATGTTTGATGTGCCATGGAATTGGGCAAACAGGGCGGGCGGAGCCTTTCCTCTGTGGGCTGTGCAGTTTGCCTACGGCTTTTACGGCCTCATGCTCACATCACTGATACTCGGGATCATAAGCATGCTCATCTTTAAGCCAAGATCATGGTGTGTCTGCTGCCCCATGGGCACCGCTACCCAGATGGTCTGCAAAATAAAAGAGGGAGAGAAGCTGTAGAAGTCACATGGTAATGCTCTTAAGCAGCTTTTTATCGACTATTTTTATTCCGCCTCTGGAGAGTTCAACCGCACCGAGCACGTAAAAGGACTTAAGCGTCCTTGAGACTACTTCCCTCGCGCTGCCGATGTACCTCGCGATCTGTTCATGGGTCAGCGAGACGACATCGGTCCCGCTCGTATCCGTCTCTTCCAGCAGAAAGTTTGCAAGCCTCTTGTCAACGCTGAGAAAGAATATGCGCTGTATGGCCTCCATAACATCGGAGAAACGCAGGGCAGCCACCTTGTAGGAAAAATTCTCGACCCAGACATTCCTCTCCGCCAGCTCGGAAAAGAATGAGGCGTTTATCACAAGTATCCTGCAGTCTCTTTCGGCCTCTATAAGGACTTCGAAACGTATCAGCTTCAGAACGCACGAGGCGGAAAGGATGCAAACCTCTCCAGGCTCAAGGCGGAAGAGAGTCAGGTCCTTTCCGTCCTCCGAGAGCATATATACCCTGAGAGTTCCGGACCTTATCAGGAAGACGCCGGCACAGGAATCATCGCTCCCGTTCAAATATGTGCCCTTTTCATATCTCATGTCTGAGATATTGTCCGTTAGAGCTTCTTTTTCATGGTCACTCAGCTTATCCCAAAAGGAAAAACTCTTTTCCAGAAGGGATACCAGCTGTCCGTTGCGTATCAAATCACACACCTCCGGTCCAAAGCGAGCGGTCTGCATACTGATGCAGGCAGGGCGCTTCGATCACATCCCCAGCAGCCTTTCGGCGTTTCCCCCAAGTATCATCTGTTTCTCGTCTTCCGATATGTCAAGCGACCTGATCAGCGATATTTCCTGAGAAGGCAGGTGCCAGGGATAGTCGCTCCCGAAGAGTATCCTTTCGGCCCCGTGCTTTCTTATGATCTCTTTTAAAAGTCCCTTGTCAAGCCACGGATCAGCGCAGTAAGCCGTATCCATATAGATGTCCGCCTCTCCTGCAACCGCTTCGAGCACATCTTCAGCCATCTTAAGTCCGCCAAGATGCGCTGCGACAATCCTGAGCCCCGGGAAATTCCTTGCTATCTTTACCATCGACTCTGGCGAGGCGTTAAGTTCTCCGGGGAAGGAGTAATCGAAACCTACGTGGAAGACCACTATGAGGTTAAGCGCGCGCGCCAGGTCATATATCGGGAAATACTGTTCGTCGTCGGCGTATTTCCTCTGGAGGGCGGGATGGAACTTGATGCCCTTGAGTCCTTCGTCAGAGATCTTCCAGACATACTCAAGAGCATATACAGAGCCTGGGAGTACCGAACCGAAGGCAATGACCCTATCTGAATTCGTCTCTTTCGCAAAGCGGAGGACATTCTCATGCTGGCTCTCTTTTGTAACGACGTTGAGGACAACTGACCTCTCCACCCCACACGCATCCATCGTTGAGATCAGTCCGTTCAGGGTTGCCCGCGCCGCGTATCCGACATTGCCGTTGCCGGATAAAACCGACATCGCGCGGTCGGCCAATCCGTCCGGGAAAATATGCGTATGGAAATCTATTATCATGTGAGCCCTCACCCAGCCCTTTCTCATTCCTTCCAAACTATATCACAAAATAGCAGGGGCAGAACAGGCGGAAGGCCCAGGTGTACAGTCCGAAAGGAACACAAAGTGGTCAGACTAAACTATTGCCGACAAGAGTATCCGGCTCATCGGAAACCCTTATGAGCTTCGACACATACAGGTTTGACGATTATTCCAAAGCTGCAGGGACGATGTTCTGCCCCAGATCAAAGGCAAAAATAAGGCCGAAGGTATTCCAAGAATACTGCCGCAAAGCATTCGAGATGGGCGCAAGGTTCGCGGGATACGTAACCAGGTGATCTGATAAAACGCCTGCTTGACCAAGATCAGACGATCAGGCCCGTTAGTTCTATTTTAAGTATCTGTTTATTTAGAAAAACAAAGTTTACAAACCTCTGTGACAATGTCACAGACATGCGGCATCCTATGGTGAAATAATACACAATAGGCAATAAAAACAACAAAGGGGGACTTTATAAATGAAAAAGACGGATCTTCTCGTAATAGGCGGGAGCGCAGGCGGCACCCTCAGCGCGACCATGGCACGCAAGGCCTATGGGGACATTAAAATCACAGTCATCAGGGATACCGATGCCGTAATGGTTCCCTGCGGCATTCCCTATATCTACGGGACTCTCCGCTGCACAAGCAAAAACATAATGCCAGATAAAATGCTTACGGACGCAAAGATCGACCTTGTAGTCGGAACGGTAGTAAAGATCGACAGGGAGAACAAGGTTGTAACGACAAAGGACAACGAGGCCTACGCCTACAAGAAGCTTGTGATCGCAACAGGTTCTCTTCCCATTATCCCGACTTTCATTCCGGGACACGAGCTTGAAAACGTTTTCCCGATCTACAAAAAACAGGATTACCTTGCCTTGATACTTGAAAGGCTTGACAGAGCGGAGAACGTTGCAGTCATAGGCGGGGGGTTCATAGGAGTCGAGTTTGCCGAGCAAATCAGCCTTCTGGGTAAAAAAGTGACCCTGGTCGAAATGGCTGATGCATGCCTCTGGCAAGCTTTTGACAAAAGCTACACCGACGAGATCGAAAATATGATGAAGGAAAACGGCATCAATGTGCTCACAAACACAAAGGTAAAAAAGATACTCGGTACGAAATCGGTCGAAGCGCTCGAACTTGAAAACGGTGAAAAGATTGCTGCCGACCTCGTCATACTTGGCCTTGGCGTAAGGCCAAACGGCATCCTTGCTAAGGAAGCCGGTTTGGAAGTAAACTCGAAGGGTGCCATCGTCGTTGACCAGTATACAAGGACAACTGATCCTGACATCTTTGCTGTTGGCGACTGCGCCGAGAAGAAATGTTTCTTCACCAATAAGGATGTTCCCGTACTCCTTGCCTCGACGGCCGCAATGGAAGCAAAGATCGCGGGGAGCAACGCCTTCCAGCTCAGGCTTATCCGGGCAAACAAAGGAACCATAAGCGCCTTCTCGACCAAGGTCTTCGGCAGAACGTTCGCCGCAGCGGGCATTACGGAGGCAAGGGCAAAGGCGGAGGGCTTCTCTGTTGATGTAGGCGAATTCACAACTATGGACCGTCACCCGGGATCACTTCCCGGAACGAGCACCGTAAAGATAAAGCTCATATTCTCCAAGTGTTCCGGAGTCATTCTTGGAGCCCAGATATCCGGCGGGGACACGGCAGGCGAGATGATAAACATCGTGAGCCTTGCAATACAGAAGGGAATGACTGCTACAGAACTCAACACGTTCCAGGTTGCGACGCATCCGCTTCTCTCCGCTTCACCGATCGCATACCCGATCAACGCTGCCTCGATGAACGCCATAGCACAGAACTGCAGGCATCTGAACGAAGGCCTTGTGATCTGAGGGAACTGGGTAACTTCCCGAAACAGATAATTTGGGGCTGTGTGAGATCTTACGATTTCACGCAGCCCCTTTATTTATCCCTGCTCAATATCCCCTTGGGCCTTTGCCCTTGTACTCCCTTAAAAGAAGGCTAAGCGATTTTTGGGTGGGTTCATATTCGTATTCATAACATTCCCTGTAGACGCGAAGCAGTTTCTTAAGGCGAAAGTTCATGTCTTCAATATCGAATGCTTCCAGGTCAAGGCTGTCAGATCCCAGCCAGCCGCAAAATTCTTGGTATTCTTTGCCCTTGCCCTTTTTGAGGATCCTCGCAAGATTTTCAAGCCCTCCTACGCCGCCGGCATCTTCTACAATTCCAAAGCCTTCGCCCTTAAGTACACGGGGTAAAACTGCCAGAGATATCTCTTTTTTTTCGCATTTTTCAAGGGTCAGGTCAATTTGCCAGCCGTCGCCGAAGTCATATTCAAATGAGGCTTTCCAACCGGGCCTATCTGTCACATTAGCCAGCTTTATCTTATTTGCCTCAAACACGTGCTCATCATCCGAAACAAACATGTCTTCCTCCGGCAGGTCATAGCGGATGTTTTTAACCAATTCCCCCATTCCATCTATCTGGATCTTTTCTGCAAATAAGTTAAATTTTTCTTCATCAGGGTAAACCGCCCTAAGATAATTACGTAAGTTTTCTTTTGTATTTTCCCTGAAGCAGAATAAATGGCTCGCCTGCATCTCGAACATCAGCATTATGGCGTATCCCAATTCCGCCATTGTCTTTTCGCCGTTGATCTCAAAGCTCCGCCAAATTTTTGGACTGTAGTCTCTGAGTTCTGCATAGAAGCTATAAACATAATGTTGTGCCATAAAAAGCACCCCCCCTGATCACATCAATTATTGTTGAAATTAACGCTAGTGTCAAATTAAATTCGCAATTGAATTAGGATTCCTGTCGACTTACCTACGCAGCCCGTGCTGATAATTTTGGGGCAAGCCTTAATTCAAATATCCTCGTGTTAGCTGTTTGCCGGCAGCCCTTCGCGTATGTATATTTCACTCCAATAGGGCCATCGTAACATTCATAACGAAACACGGTCCCGAGGATGACAGGCCCCATAAAAATGAACCGGCTATCAGTGGCTATTCGTTTCATCATATAGTCACCAATAGGTAGAAAGCCGGTGGGTCATCAATGCCTTCTTCAAGTATCCTTATCGCCTTTGGAAAACGCCCTTCATAATGTTCTGCCAAACGTCCCGTCCGACGGCGAACCTCTTCTTCTGTCGAGGCAGCCCATATTTCTTTGAGTTCAGATGCGAATATTTCTTTCGCATGATGCAAAACATTCACCAGTGTGTTGTGCATGAAATGCACCGCGCCGCCGGCTCTGACCGCCGCGCGCCAATAGCTCCCTGTACTTCGGTCAGGTGGCTCTAAAAAACGTGTTTCGTATTTATATCGGTAAAGACTGATTACGTTTTCCAGCATCCTATGCTATCCTGCTGCTGTCATGCACTTAGCGGCAGGAGGCGATCGGTTGTCAAACAGCGGTAATGGTCTGAAAAAATTCTCGAAAAGACTCGCCGGGCTTATTTTTGGCCTTTTTTTGTACGCATTCGGGATAGCATTCACAATAGAGGCTAATTTTGGCTATGCACCCTGGGATGTCTTCCACCAGGGCATTTCCAATATTGCGGGAATCTCCATAGGCAACGCAAACATCTTGCTGGGCCTTGTCATATGCGTGGCATTATACTTACTTGGAGAAAGCCTGGGATTGGGGACACTGCTCAACATGGTCGTCATAGGAGTCATCCTTGACCTTATACTGGAATCAAAACTGATACCCCGGATGGATGGCCTTATCTCCGGTACATTGATGATGATCCTCGGTCTTTTCGTTATCTCATTGGCCACTTTTTTTTACATGAGATCCGGTTTCGGATCGGGGCCCCGCGACGGGCTTATGGTCGCTTTGGAAAGAAGGTCCGGGCTGTCTGTGGGCATTTGCAGAGCGGCCATCGAGTCACTCGCGGTGTTGCTGGGATGGCTGATGGGGGGCCCTGTAGGATTCGGCACGCTGATCGCGGCGTTCGGTACCGGCGTATGTATCCAGATAACATTCTCGCTTGTGGGATTCAACGCTACGGAAGTAAAGCATGAAAACCTCAGAGAAACCGCCCTGCTTCTTTTAAAACCATAAAGATAGCCCGCCTATTTTTTGTTGTCCGGACGATCAATAGATTTTAATGATTTCGAATCCATGTTTCTTCAATTCTGTCTGGATCTGACGGACATGATCATGTCCGTTCGTTTCCACCGTGATCTCAAGCTGGACAAGTTTAAACCTGTCCATGACCTTCGACTGATTATGCTCCAGCTTGATGACGTTTGCCCTGAGGTCTGCCAGGATTTTCGCGACATTCAACAACTCCCCTGGTTTGTCGGGAAGATTGACCGTGAAGCAGAATTGCCTTCCCCGCGAAACAAGCGCACGGTTTATGATGGCAGAGATGGTGGATATGTCTATATTGCCGCCGCTTATCACACAGACCACATTTTTGTTTTCCGGGCCAATTTTTTTCAACCCTGCCACAGAGAGCGCCCCAGCTCCCTCTGTCACCATCTTGTGCCTCTCCAGT
>Ga0228535_1003534_pt1 | contig 11003 bp, 10 predicted proteins | sample SJ1metagenome_FD_168457 | JGI IMG/M metagenome (GOLD analysis project Ga0228535, IMG submission 168457) | Enriched culture of PCE-dechlorinating microbial communities from Ithaca, New York, USA - SJ1 | ecosystem: Engineered > Modeled > Simulated communities (microbial... > Unclassified | place... | reverse complement strand
CTCTCTGCGATCTTTGAATAGTCCGAAAGGAGTTCCCCCTTCAGACCGGAGAGTTCCGGCGGAAAAGATCCCAGTCCCTTGCGCAGAAGCTCCACATCGATTCCTCCGGGAGGCATGGAATATGAGAAGGAACCCTGGATCACACCGTTTTCAGGGCTGTACCGGAGCGTTTCCCTGTCAGGCCCCGACGGGATCCAGTCCACCGGTCCCAGACCGTGCCAGGGTTCCCTTTCCTCGAGCCGCAGGTCAGGTGCGGAAATGACGGTCACTGTTTCTCCCGTGCCGTCCCCAAGATAGATGGAGGGAAAGGACAGTTTATATCGCCCCTCCTTGGGCTTGACGGTCAGCCTGCACCAGCCGTCGATGCCTTCCGGACTGAAGGTATGCTCCTCCCTTTCAGAATGGGAATAGCGGGATGTGATGGAGACATGCTTCGCCCGAAAGTTCTCCCGCTCCGTCACCCGGCCCGTCACGTACCCCACGGGCTGGTACCCGATCACGTTTTCCTCCCTGTCCCGGATCTCTTCAGCCCCCGTGATCATGGCCGAAAGAAAGGCCGAGCTGGTCCCCGACCAGGAAGAACTGCCTTCAGCCCCTCCTGGGGTGCTTCCGCCGTTTTCCTTCCTCCCGGACCACTTCCAGCCCTTCTTTCCGGGTCCGGATTCCTTTCCGCTCCCCTCTTCCTCCGTCATCACCGCAGATCCGCTGAGCATCCGTGAAACCGTAATGGTTCCCGTAAAGGGGACCTCCTCCCATCCGTCTCCCGGTGAGTCTTCATGCTTTTTATCTTTGTCTTTTTCCCCTTTCTCTATCTTCTCGAGTTCCTCGAGGATTTCCGCTATTTCTCTGATCATCTGCGGAGTCGGATCCTGTCCTCTTTTCACAGCATCTTCGATTCTTTTCTCCAGGTCTTCCATCCGGCGTTCCAACTCTTCGGTCGAGTTGCCGAAAGATACGGCTGCGGCGAGAATGAAAATGAAGATTATGATACAGATCCCCCAAACCGGCTTTCTTCTCAACAGAATCACCTCCACTCTCTCTAAACCGGAACCTCATACAAATATTATAACAATAATAATAATTCAAATCTTTAGAGACATGTCAGATTCACCGATGCGCTGAATCGGTAGAAAGGCGGTTCTGTTGGAGAAATACAGGGGTAGAATGATGCTAAGACCCATGGGGATTTCGATATAAAAGGAACAAAGCCCTGGATTCCAGGCGCACCTGAAGGAACAGGAGGTGAGACACATGAAAATACATGCACGAACCGCCGGAAAGACCGCCTTGACGCTGGCCGTCCCGGCACTGGCCCTCACACTCTGCTTCGCAGCGCTTCCGGCTGATGCGGCGCCGGCTTTTTCGCAGAAAAGCGCAGTTCAGACAGCCGCCGCTTCCCAGTCAGTCCCGCAGAATACAAATATGCAGGCCTCAGTCCGATTCCCGCAAATACCCAACCAGGACGCAGGGGAAGAGATTTCTTTTGCTGAGATCATGGACCACGCCCAGAGGGACGACCCTGAAATGCAGTTTCTCGCCGGTCTTGCCTACGACAGGGGAGACCGCGGCGTGAACGCCGACCCGCAGATGGCGGCCTACTGGTACGAACGGAGCGCATCTCACGGATACCCGATGGCGAAAGCCATGCTGGCCTATCACTACCACACGGGATACGGGTACAGGACCAACAGTGGACTGGCAATTTCACTCTGGACCGACGCAATTCCCGGCCTTCTGCTGGAATATGAAAACGGGAATATTTACGCCTCTCTTGTACTCGATCTCTTCTACTACAGGGACAGGGGCCGCTGGCACCCCAGGGCGCGGATCGTCCACCGGCCCCTTCCGCCAAGACGTTACTATTACGATCATTTCCGGAGGGTCCCATATCCGCCCAGGTACTACAGGAGCCCCTATCCGCACAGAAGGCATCCTGCACCCCATTGGCGGCCGCCCCGTTATTCACCTCCCCCTCCGCCGAAATACGGACCTCCGAAGTATGGGCCGCCGGGAGGACATCACCCCAAGCCGAAACCGGGACCTCCAAAATACGGCCCCGGAAAACCCGGCCCTCATCCGAAACCCCATCCGGCTCCTCCGAAGCACGGTCCCGGAGGCCCGAAGCCAAAACCCGGCTCTCCGAAACACGGAGGCAAAAAATAGCAACACTGTTTCCACACGATGCAAAACCGGTTTGAAAACAACGGTAAGGGATCTTCCGCGAAGGATGCGGGAGGTCCCTTTTATTCTGCGCTCCTTTCAGCACATTTGTGTTCTGGAAAAACCTGCAAAGATAGGCGATGGAATTCAAAAAGCTCCAATGGTACAATGTTTCCACAAATCAGGACATCATTCCGACGAAACACATACCGCCCATTATTGGAGGACGATCATGGAACCCTGCACTGCGGCAGAAAAATGGCTTTTATTTCAAAACGACCTTCTTCTCGTCAGGTCAAAAAACCCGCTGGTGCTTCCCGGCGCCGGAGATGAACATCTCTTTCTGGAAAACCTTTCCGTCACAGGAACACTTCCGGCTTCAAGGGGAGCCTTCCCGTGGGGAGAATACCCCGGAGACCGGGAACTGCCTCCCGTATTTGAGACAGTAGGGCTCCGTGAACTTTGGGTCCTCGGCGGTGAAAAAATATTCCAGGCAGCGGGCACCGCCTTCCAGATGATGGACTGGAAACGGAACAACCGCTTCTGTCCGAGATGCGGAACGGCCATGAGCCTCACGGACAATGACCGCGCGTACGGCTGTCCCCAATGCGAGTACATGTCATACCCGATCCTGAGCCCGGCGATCATCGTCGCGGTGACGCGGGAAGACACGCTGCTTCTGGCGCGAAGCCCCCATTTCCCCAAGGGAAGATACAGCGTCCTCGCAGGTTTCGTGGAACCGGGAGAAAGCCTCGAAGAAGCCGTGGCACGGGAAATTTTCGAGGAAGTGGGCATACGGGTGAAGGACATCACCTACTTCGGAAGCCAGCCCTGGCCGTTCCCCCATTCCCTCATGCTCGGATTCACTGCCCGCTGGGCGGAAGGAGAACTTACACCGGACGGGAAGGAAATTGAGGACGCCGGGTGGTTCACTCCTGAGACCATGCCTGAAATTCCGCCGTCCATCAGCATATCAAGGAGACTGATAGAGAACTGGCTCGCCGGGAATAACTGAACCAAAAAGACGTGGGAGGTGGGGCAATGAAGGGGATCGCGTTTCTTCTCGCGGTGTTTTTTGCGCTTTGTCCTGTTGCCGGACAGGCTGTCTTCGCTGACGGACAGGGCGGGGAAAAGGATTTCTCGAGAAGCGGACTGAGGCTCAACATCTTTTCCGACTCCGAGATGGACTTCCAGCTGCTCAGGAGTTTCGGTGCAGACACGGGAGGAGGCGGCGCCCCCGGTGAAATACTTTGGGCTGCACGGGAGATAGAGGACGGAAATCCTGCCTCCTGGTCGAAGGCTTTTCTCTCGCTCGCCCGACGGGTTGAAGAGGATGGCAGGACACGCCTCGAAAGGGGACACGAAGTCAGCGCAATGGAGAGCTTTCTGAGAGCGGCATCCTACTACCGGGCTGCCGAGTACTATGGAGACCCTCTCTCAGCGGAAACCAGGGAATGGGGAATGAAGTGCAGGGAAACGTTTCTCAAGGGGATGGAACTGTCCCGGTGGAAGGTCGAGGCCGTGTTCATACCGTCTGGTACCGGGGATGATTTTTTCCCCGCCTATATGATTTCAAGGGGCAAACCGGGCGAACGAAGAAAAACGCTGCTGGCCCAGAGCGGTTTCGACGGCACGGCCGAGGAGATGTATTTCGGAATCGGGAAAGCCGCCCTTGAACGGGGATACAGCGTCCTCCTCTTCGAGGGGCCGGGACAGGCCGGCAAACGGAGGTTTCATCCCAATTCCACGTTTATCTCCGATCTCGGCCCGGTCATCCGCACAATCACAGAATTCGCAATAAAGCATCCCGAGGTAAACCCCAGACAGATCGCCCTCTACGGAGCGAGCTTCGGCGGATACTTCTCCCTGAGCGGCGCACTCGGAGAACCGCGCCTGGCCGCACTGATCGTCAACTCTCCCCTCCTCGACATGCAGGAATATTTCTTCGCTTCCATGGGTCAGCAGAATGTGGATATGTTCAGGAAAAACGACCTCACCCTGGAGGACCTGAAAAATATCCCCGAGGGAGACATTCCTCTGAAATACAGGTTTTCGATGCTGAATCTCACTTTACGTTTCGGGAAAGAATCCATGCGGGAGGTTTTCGATGCGTTCTCATATTTCCGGATCCCTGACGACAGGCTGAAAACCCTTGCAATGCCCGCCATGGGGCTGATCAGCGCAGGAGAAGGAACGGTCCCCATGGCCCAGGCGAAAAAATTCGCTGAAACAGCGCCGAAAGCGACTCTGCACGTATTCGAAAGAGAAAGCGGTGCCAATGCCCACTGCCAGCTCGACAACGGCCCTCATTCCTCTGCTGTTGCCCTTGACTGGCTGGACGAACTTCTGAGATAAACAGGAAAAAGCGGCCTGGGTGAACTTTACCCGGACCGCTCTTTTTTCGCCCTTCTCTCAGTTCTCCGATGGGTGCTCAGGCACCGATGATCCTGCTCCCCGTCATATTCTTCAGCACAAAAAGGGTACTTAGGCAAGCCTGGTAGGTTGTCTTCGGGTTCGTCGGAACCGGAGTGTTCTCAAAGATGACCGTCACCTTTCCGGTACTGCCTTCCCAGTGGATTTCGTGGGTATTGTACTCCACCGCAGGGTCGGCATAGATCCTGATTATGGTCCTGTCGAAGCCTATGCCCGCAATGCTGAGTGCAGCGCCTATGTTGATGCTCTGGGGGTACTTCTTCATGCACTCTCTCGCCGGGCCCTCGAACAGGAGCAGGGGCTCCTTCAGGTTGTCAAGGTCGACCCCAAGTTCGTCCACTGCGGGAATGCCCTTCCACGTAGTGGAATATTTTCTGGTGGTCATGGTCACCTTCTCCACGTCTCCCAGGAGAGCGGTCTGCAGGGCATCGAGGGCTCCGATGCCTCCCGAGGGGATGTGCAGCCTGCTTCCTCCCTTTTCCGCAGCCTCAACCATGGTCTCCATGAGTCCAGGATTCACGAAGGCGCCGAGGCTCAGGGGAACAAAATCAACTCCCCTTGAGAGAATCTCCGGCCCCATGGACTCCACTGTGTCATGGGTGGATGCCTCCACCACCACGTCGGGAGAAAACCTGAAGAGTTCTTCGAGGCTGGTAACCCAGGGAATTTTTCTCGAATCCAGGTGCTCCCTTCCCCTGGATTCCGGGGAGCGCAGATAGACCGCCACGAGCTCGCACCGGGGAACCACTCCGTCGGCGATGTGATCCGCCACAAACCGTCCGATGGTTCCGCAGCCGAGTATGGCCACGCTCAATTTTTTCAAACCTTTTCCTCCTCTCATTTCTTCGGTGATACTTCGATTCCCTTTTCTCTGTAAAATTTTACCGCTCCCGGGTGGAACGGAAGGGAAGAAATCTTGGACACGTTCTCCAGGGTAATGTAGCTTCCCACAACATGAATTCCCTTCAGGAAATCAGTGTTCTCGAAAATCTTCTTCGTCATCTCGTAGACGTCGTTTTCCGGCAGGTCTCCCCTTCCTGAAAGGGTGATCCACACGGCAAATGTCTTCACATCTTTTTCGAGAGATTTGTAGGCATCCTTCGGAATGTCCGCAGAAACAAAATGGCCGAATTTACCTGTGAACTTGCCTATCTCCTCGTCGGAAAGCTCAATCAGCTTCACTCCATGGGTCGTCTCAAGGTCAACGACCCATGGAGCCGGAGCGGCGGTATTCACAATAGCTGCGTCGATTGAACCGTCGCGGAAGGCGTTGGTGGTCTCGGCGAAGGAGAGGTACTGGGGCTCGATATCTTTCAGCGAAAGGCCCATGGTTTCAAGAATAATCTGGTTCGTCGCAAGGATTCCGCTTCCCGGAGATCCCACGGAAATCCTTTTGCCCTTCAGATCAGCGAAGGAATTAATTGGAGAATCTTTCAGTGTCACAATCTGTATTACGTTCGGGTACAGGGGGGCGATGGCCACCATATCAACGGGAGACTTGAACTGGGCCTTTCCTGCGAGGGCGTTCCGCATAACGTCCACCTGCATTACAGCAAGCTCGACTCTTTTGCTGTCGAGAAGCTTGACATTTTCCACCGATCCTGCGGTGACTTCAGCCACCGAGTTAATCCCGAGCTGCTTCCCGAAAAGATCGGCGATTCCCGCTGCCATGATGTAAAACGTTCCTGCAGTCCCCGCCCCGGCGATGGACACCTGCTTCAGCTCAAGAGCTGCGGCCGGGTTTGATGAAAGAGGTGCCAGAAGGGATACCGTGAGCACTGCCGCCAGTGCGATTCCTTTCCATTTTCTGCCTGCCATAGTTCGTTCCTCCTTTTATTCTTCGGTAAAAATTATCGGATCGTACGACTACCTTTTCTTTTCCCGGTCTCTCCTCCCCTCCTTTCAATCATTTCAAACTATCCTGGCTCAATCGCTCTATCTTTTCCTCCGCACCAGCCATACAGCACCGGCAATACAAATTCCTGCCGCGTTGCTCGGCTGTCCCGGCAGGATGAGCAAAATTCCTGCCGCGCAGAGAAGTGCCCGCTCAAAAAGGCCGGAGGGGCCGAAATACCACCCCGAAAGGCCGGAGCCAAGTATAATCGCACCTAAAAGTCCGCTTCCGCCTGCAGAAATAACTGAAAACATGTCTCCCATCCCCACAAGAGAGGGATGATATACGAACATATACGGAACAACGAAAGCTGGAAGCGCCAGGATAACCGATTGTTTCGAAGTTTTCCAGAAATCGGCGCACGCTATGCATGAGGCAGCATAAACAGCCAGCCCGACAGGAGGGGTTATCATGGACATGCACCCGAAATAAAAGACGAACATATGGGCAGCAAGGGGCTCGACTCCAAGCCGGACGAGGGTAGGCGCACCGAGGACTGCAAGGATGAGGTATGCAGGAGTGGTGGGAAGCCCCATCCCCAGCAGAAGGCTGGCGCACATGATCATGAAGAGAACCAGGAAGAGGCTGTTGCCCCCCACGGCCAGAACCAGGCTGGAAAATTTCATCCCGAGCCCTGTAAGGTTCAGCACTGCCACTATGATTCCCGCACATGCAGTCGATGCAATTACGACAAGGGAGACCCTTGCACCGCATTCAAAAGCGGAGATAATTTCCCGGAACCCAATTCTCTTCTTGAAAAAACCCACGAGAACTGTTGCAAGCAGAGAATAAACTGCAGCCTTCATAACGGAATACTGTGCAATGATCATGAAGTATATGAGAACCAGAAGAGGAACGAAAAAAACGCCGTTTTCCCTGAGAAGGGATTTCATAGGGGGAAGCGAGTCACTCTCAGACCCGGTGAGGTTCAGGACCTTCGCCCGGCAGTGGACCATGGTGAAAACCGTACCGTAAAAAATGAGCGCGGGGATGAGTGCACCAAGCGCAACCCTGTAATAAGGAATGCCAAGGATTTCCGCCATGATGAACGCCGCAGCTCCCATCAGGGGAGGCATGATCTGTCCCCCGGTCGAGGCCACTGCTTCCACTGCAGCCGCGAACTCCGGCCGGTATCCGATTGAGCGCATCAGGGGAATTGTAACAGATCCTGTCCCCGCAACATTTGCCACCGCACTTCCGGATACAGACCCGAACAGACTGCTCGCTACCACTGCGGCTTTTGCCGGCCCGCCGGCGCTTCTCCCCACCGCCTTGACAGCGAAATCAATGTAGAACTGCCCGGCACCTGTGATTTCAAGAAACGCTCCGAAAAGGACAAAAATGAAAACGTAGCTCGCAGACACACCGAGTGGTATTCCAAAAATCCCTTCCGTGCTCAGGGATATCTGGTAGATGATCCGGGTGACGTCATACCCTCTGTGCCATAGAATTCCCGGGAGATAGGGACCGCTGACCGCATACAGCAGAAAAACAATGGCTATCCCCGGAAGAATGTTTCCAACGGAACGCCTGGCAAAATCGAGCACAAGCAGAATGATCAGGGTTCCCGTTATCAGGTCGGCAGTATCCGGCTCGCCGAAACGGAGAATCATTTCCTGGAAATTGACGATGAAATGTCCAAGACAAAAAAGAGCCGCCCCGACTGCAAAAACTGAAAAAATCGTTTCTCTTTTTGATCTGGAACACATAATGACGCCGAAGTAGCAGATAAGCAAACCGAAGGTCAGGTGGATGCTCCGCTGCCAGAAAGCCGTCAGTACACCGAAAAAAGCCGTATATACATGAAAAATTCCCATGGCTGCCGCTGTTGTGGTTATAAGGAATTCCATTTTTTCCCCGGTGGTTCTTTTCAAAATGCCTGCCTCCCTGCCCCGAATAATGTCAGAACAAACGTTTGTCCCCATTCATTCCGTGCGTTTCTTGTCTGGGGATGCCTGAAGAACTGCGATGAATCTCTGGGCCTTCTCAATTTCTTCGATATGCCTGATCATTTGAACAGCAGCCTCGTCAGGATCTTTTTTCCTGATGGCTTCAAGAACTCTTCTGTGTCCTTCGAGGGCTTTTTTTCTTCCCTGGGGAAAGGTAATGGTAGTTGACCGCCCTGCCTGGAGACGGGAATCAACCTCCTGCAAAAGGTGAAGGAGAACGGGATTTCCCGTTGAACGGGCTACTCTGTAATGGAAATCGAGATCTGCCTGGATCACCTTTTCCGGAAAAGCGTCTATCTCTTCCGCCTCCAAGGTTCTCAAAGCATCTTCCATTGCTTCCAGATCAGTTTTCGAAGCTCTCCGGGCTGCAAGACGGGCCAGGCTGCTTTCCAATATTTTTCGGGATTCCATAAAATTCGCGAGACCGCTTGACGTTGGATCATCTATATTCGGCAAAGGAGTGTAATGTTTCTTTAGGAATGTTCCCTTCCCCTGGATGATATCCACTATCCCCTCCTGGCGGAGGACGGAAAGGGCTTCGCGGACACAGGTGCGGCTGACCTTGAAAATACGCATGAGCTCCTGCTCAGTGGGAATTTTATCCCCCGGCTGAAGGGAATCTGCTTCAATAAGAACCTTTATTTCATCGATCAGGAGTTCCGTGAGTTTCTTTGCCCGCAAAGGCATCGGCAATTTTTTTACCCCCTTACAATGGCTTTGTATCATACTATCATACGATGAATCCTCCTTCAACTTTTTAAAATCATTATTTCTAAAATCATTATCCGGACTGGTCTCACCACCTGGCCTGCAGAGGGATTTCACCTCCTTTTCCGTGCACCCGGCCTGGCGCACAGAAAAGGACCTCCAAATTCAGGGAGGTCCTTCATCGGTTGGTGGGGAGTCATGAAATCCGGTTCCTTGCCTTGTCAATATGCCGATACTTTCATTTCACATAAACTCCAGCCTGGTTCAACCGCAACTGCAGCAACAGGAACCGCCCTTCTTATTCTTGAAATACCGATCCAGGTTCTCAGGCAATACCTCAAGCGGCTTGATCTCCTGGGGTGGGGCATCTACGCCAAGCATGGCCCCCATAATCGCCTCGATCAGCATTGGCTTCGGAGCGGAGGGATAAACCTGTCCGCGATAATGCCACTCGCGACAGTCCACTCGCGTGTTATTTCCGGTGAGGTCGCCGCAGGATTCACATTCCGATTCTCGTATGCCCTGATCGATGTCCCGGCCATTCAGCCGAATCGTCGGCGAGGTGAGAAGTCCATGCATCTTCGCATCAGAGGGAGTCTTCAGAACAAACTCGCGGTAGTACAATTCAATATCGAGCACCTCAGCTACCGGAGCCAGGAGAGCCACGACTTCCCTGAGCTGTTCTCCAGTCGGCACACAGCGTTTGCAGGTATTCAAATCTATGACCAGCAGGTCTACATTCAAAACTTTTTTCATACTCTTCTTTTCCTCCGATCCAATTTATGAGGCTTTCAAGAACCTGGCCTCGGCAGGCAAATAATAATCGAATTACCGGCAATCGCCATCCATAACCGGGCACTCATCCGGGCAACATGCCTCAAAAGCATCGGCTATTGCCCGCAGGGAACGTATCAATCCGCCGGAATTCAGGAAATAGTAGACCTCCTTTCCCCTTTTTTGTGCCAGGAGGATCCCTGCATCTCGAAGGATCACCAGGTGCCTCGACACAACTGAAGAATCTACCGGGAGGTTCTCAGCTACCTGCCCCACGGTAAGAGGCCTCTTGCAGTTACTCAGCAGACAGACGATTTTCAGCCTGTTGGGTTCGCATAAAGCTTTGAAGAACAGTGGAGATAAGAGATCTTCGAGATCACCGCAACATCTACGTTCCATTGTTACTCCTCCGCTTCATGTTTTATGCACCTTTGCGCATTTATGCATTTTATCATTTTTCCGACACATCATCAAGCCAGGAAAACACTCTCATGTTTCTTTCCACCCATCCGCATCGAGCAGTCTGGGGGAATTTCTTCCCCCGCCATCCCCGGATAATTCCCCGGACAGGTACCTGACAGTTCCCTGCCGGGCACACCCATGAAAAAAGGGCTGCACGGATGCAGCCCTTTTCGAGGGGGAACTATAAGCCGCTTAATTGACGGCCAGGCTATAGCAAAATCCGAAGAACCTGTTATTTCGCTTCCTTGTACAATCCTACCTGCTGGAGAAGCTCCTTGAACTGCGCGTCCTGCTTCTCAAGGAATTCAGTGGATTCCTTCTGATCCCATGTAAAGATCATCGAACCTGATTCATTCATGAATTTTTTGAACGTCTCGCTCTCGGCGGCAGCCTTGAATGCAGCGTAAAGCTTCTCCACCACTTCCTTGGGAGTCCCTTTGGGTGCAAGGATCTGCCTGGCGTTATACATGACCACGTCATAGCATGTTGGTGCATCGGGTAAAGTGGACCCGGTTGTCAAGACAAAAAATCATTGGATTTTTAACTCATGCGAGAAATAATTGCGACTATTTAATGTTAACCTTTTGAGCCGTTCCCCCCGAGTACACCTCCCAAGGTGTCTG
>Ga0228535_1003533_pt1 | contig 11010 bp, 9 predicted proteins | sample SJ1metagenome_FD_168457 | JGI IMG/M metagenome (GOLD analysis project Ga0228535, IMG submission 168457) | Enriched culture of PCE-dechlorinating microbial communities from Ithaca, New York, USA - SJ1 | ecosystem: Engineered > Modeled > Simulated communities (microbial... > Unclassified | place... | reverse complement strand
TGTAAAAATACGGCATGGCCAGTGCCTGGGGTGCCTTCGCCTTGACCTCCGTGAGCTGGGCACGGAAGTCCACATCACCGCCACGGAATCCCCAGGAACCGGCGACGGTTCCGCCCAATTTCTCGAAGGTCTCGATGAAATACTGCTTCATTCCTTCGGAATAGTCGCTGCCCACGTCGCCGATGATGGCCGCCGTCTTGAGCCCGAGCTTCTGATACAAATAGGAAGCCATGACCAACCCCTGGTAGGGATCGGTGAAGCAGATGCGGAAGCTGTAGGGCCAGGGTTCGTTCGTGTCGGGATTCACGGTCACCACGGGATTCGTGGTGGCACTGCCGATCATGGGAACCTGCGCCTCCTGAATGATGGGCCGGGCGGCGATGTTCAGAGAGCTGTAGTTCGTGCCGCCGATGGCGACGACCTTGTCCTGGGTCACGAGTCGACGCGCGGCATTGATGGCATCCTCCGCCCTTCCCTTCACGTCGTAGATGACGAGTTCCACCTTCCGCCCCAGAAGGCCGCCCGCGGCGTTGATCTCCTCCACTGCCATCACGGCACCGTCCTGCTCGTGCTGTCCCCAGGTGGAACCCTCTCCCGTGAGCGTGGCGAGATAGCCGATACGGATGGGTTCCTCCGCGCCCCAGGCCACACAGGCACCGAGCAGGACGCTGATCGCCGCAAGAACTCCAAGAGCTCTTCTCATCGTTCTTCCTCCTTCGGATGTGCCGCCCGAGAGCGGCCGACTCGTCTTCCTCCGGCATGCAGACCACCGACATATGAACCGTCCTTTTCGGTCTTGGGCCCAAACCCTTCCGAACGCCGCACCACCACCCTCGAACCCGTCGGCTTGCCAACAACGTGACCATCGCACAAAAAGACACATTTTCTTCCCGAAAAAACCGTTGTTCAAACCGGAGCTGATGGGCATTCTATGAGACACACCAGCACGATGTCAATGGGAACCGGCGCGTCGCCACCTCGAAAAAGATACGGAGAGGCCGCCAAAGAACATGTTCAGCCGGCGCCTTTGCGCTATGATGGACACGGTAAGATCGTCGCCTGTGTTTCTCTGCGGCGTACTCCACCACCGGGAGGTGCGTTTCCCCTATGAACGGTTCTCTTTTCTCCGACGCGGCCAGCCGCGCTCTCCTCGCGGAACTGGTGCGCATTCCGAGCCCCTTCTTTCGGGAAGAAGCGATCATGGACTTCACCTTCTCCTGGCTCCACGAACACGGGCTTCCCGCGGAAAAGCACCGTTACCACGTGGAGCCCATCTACGATTTTCACGGTGTCAACCTCCTCGGAACGCTTGAAGGGGCTGAGGCAGGACCCCGCATCGTCCTCAACGGTCACCTAGATTCGGTGGACCTCTGCGAAGGGTGGACTCGGGACCCCTACGGGGCGGAAATGGAAGGGAACCGCCTCTACGGGCTGGGTGCGCTGGACATGAAGGGAGGATGCGCTGCAATCCTTCTCGCTGTAGAGGCCTTCGCGAAAACGGTGAAACGCTTTCGCGGATCTGTGTGCTACACCCTTGTGAGCGACGAGGAGGGCCCCTTCGGCCTGGGAACGGATGCGTTGATCCGGGACGGTCTCCTGGAGGGTGCGGACGTGGCGGTGGTGACGGAGCCCTCCAGCGCTTTCGCCGGATGCGACTTTCCCGATCTGGGGCTCGGCGCCCGAGGGGGATGGAACTACACGGTCTCTCTCAAAGGACGCGCCGCCCATGGCGCAAACCCCGAGCTGGGCATCAACGCCGTCGTCGAGGCGGCGAAGGTTTTGCTGGAGATCGAGAAAATACCCCTCGCCACCCACGAAAAACTCGGTCCCGGTTCGATCTGCCCCCTGGGCTTTTCCGGCGGCGGCGCACCGCTCTCCGTGCCGGACCAGGCATCCTTTTCCGTTTTTCGCCACGTGATCCCCGGCGAGAACAAGGAGACGATCCTGCGGGAGGTCTCCGCCGCCATCGAACGGGCCGAACTCTCCGGAGACGTCTGCCTTGCCTTTCGGAACGCTCCCTACCCGGAATGCGACGGTTTTCTCCCCTATGTGGTGAACGAAGACGCCCCCTGGACGTCGGCGTTCCGCAGGAGCATCATCGCCGTCACGGGAAAGGAACCGAAGCCGACCTACTTCTCGAGCGTGGGGGATTTCAATTATTTCGGCACACGTCTCGGTATCCCGACGCTCGTCTTCGGCCCCAAAGGTGCGAAGTACCACAGCCCCGACGAGTACGTGGAGATCGACACGGTGACAAAGACCGCGGAAGTACTGTACGACTTTCTGGTCTCCTCCCTCGGAGCGGAACGCTGAAATCTCGGAAAGCCCCTTCGCCCGTCAAGGGCGAGGGGGCTTTCGGTCACGTCGCAACGGCGGCTTTCGCCGTCAACGTCGACTCCACGGATCGGTCGATGGTGGCGTGGAGGCGCAAAGCCCTCATCCCTGACGGCGGTACAGGGCAAGCGATGCGGAGAGAATGAAGAACACGCCGCCGCAAAGGCGTTCCAGCCATGAAACTCCCCGGGGAGAACACATGCGGCTCGCCTGCCTGCCCAGGAAGGCGTATCCGAGCATCACCAGAAAGTCCACCACGCCGAAGATGGCGCCGAGCACAAGGTATTGCGGAAGCCACGGCATCTCCACCACAACGAACTGAGGGAGCAGCGCCGAAAAGAAGAGATATCCCTTCGGATTCGTCAGCGCCACGAGAAGGCTTTTCAGAAAAAGATCCTTTCTGGAACGGGGCATCTCGTTTCTCTCCGATGGAAGCAGCGGAGCGCCCCCTTCGGACCCGAGAAGTCGAAGGCCAAGAAAGGCCAGATAGGCCACACCGGCCCATTTGATGACCTGAAAGAGAAACTCCGAAGCGGCGAGGAGCGCGCCAAGTCCCAACGCAACGGCTCCAACGAGCACAAAATCCGAGAGGACCGCTCCGAGCATGCCGTAGAGGGCACCCCGCATCCCCGCCCGGGAACCGTTCGCCAGCGCGAGCAGAACGGTCGGACCCGGGGTGACGACGGTCACGAAGGCGACGAAGAGGAAAAGCGGTATGTTATGGGGCATCTTCAGCGCTCCTCTCGCCGGATCCGGCCCGAAGAATCCGAGCACCCCTCCTCCGGAGACAGATCGGGCAGGCTCGCTCGTCGTTTCTCCCCCGCGCAGTCTCCAAAAACTATGGAAACGACGCACCCCGTCCAGAAGGGGTAGGAACGACCTCCGGAAACACGTGAAATCGAGAAGGCCATGGGGATCATCATCCCCTCCACCAGCCGATAGTCGCTTCGCGACACGTGTTCGCCCGATCCGTGATAGGGTGTTTCGAGATCCCCGTCTTCCTCCGCGCTGAACGATTCCAGGCTTCCATCGTCCCGAAACGTCGCGACGAGCGACGCCTCGAGTCCGTAACCGGAGACGACGGCCCGTGCATGGTGATCATCGATGGGTTCCCAGCGGACAGGACCGCCAGGCAACAACGCCGGGGGGCACAGGGGGCTTTCGAGCAGCCAGCGGCGCAGCGACGTTCTGTTCAGTGCCTCGGTTTCTCTTTCGTCCACCACGGTGAAAGCGGAGGCAATCTTCGCTTTCATCTCCATTCGCCCCTCCGCGAACGAGTCGTAGGCTCGTGCCCAGATACCTGGAACGACAGGGGTCGTGGCGTCGAACACAAACGCGGGCGTTCCGGCAGCGAGGATCTGTGATGCCGTCGTCCGGGAAAAGTTTTCCGTGCGGGGACGACGAAACTGCCCCGCCATCTCCACCCGCACCCAACTCACATTCCGGGGCTCACCCCGAAAAACGTACGTGAAATAACGTCTCACCGGAGAAGGCAGTTCCTCCATTGTTCCTCCGGCAAACACAGACACGGGCGTTTTTCCTCCGAGTTCCTCCACGATCCTGCCGAGCCGCTCGATGGTTTTCTCCGTGCGCATCGAGCAGTACGCAATGACACCGGCGATTCCGAACACCAACACTCCTGCGAAAAGCAACGCGCAGGTCATTCCTCTCCATCGCATGGAACTCCCCCCATTCAGGTGAAATAGGGAAAAAAGCCCGGGGAGTACCCGAGCGCCATTTCCCCGTCTTTTCTTCCCGGGAGAATCCTACGCTTCGGAAGGAAGACGCGCCTTATCAAATGTCAGTTCTTTTCGGAAATGCGTCCCCCGGGTGCTCTGCGTCACGTTTCCTGCGGCGGATGCGTGACAGGGAGACATCCGTCAACCCCAGATAGGTCGCCAGGTGCGCAAGGGGAATCCGGTCGGCCAGGCCGGGAAAGCGATCACAGAACGCTTCGTAGCGCCGCAGACCGTCAAGGGCGAGAAGGTCGTGCTCACGTTGCAGTTTGTGGTCCACGAGACGTGCCAGTGCCTCTCGTTGCAGCACATGCCACTGCCCCTGCCTTTCGAGGGTGCTCCGGAACATTCCGGCATCGGCGCTCCAGAGAACCGACGGCTCCAGACATCGGATTCCGAAAAGGGAGGCGCCCTCCCACATGATCGGCGTCAGAGGACAGACGAGTTCCCTCTCGACGATGAAATTCTTGTTGAATTCCCGCCCGTCGGGTCGGAGAAAAAAAAGACGCAGCAGGCCCCGTTCGACAAGCCACGCACTGTCCCAACGCTCTCCCTGCTGCAGAAGCGCTTCGCCTTTCCGACATGCACGGCGACGAAACAGCGGCACGAGAGATTTCAGAACGGTGTCGTTCCACTGTGGTCCGAACGCGGCGAGGAGAGCGTGAAGATCGTTCATGTCAGGAACGGGAGAACCGGTATCCCGCCCCATGGACGGTGACGAGAAAGCGGGGTTCCGCGGGATCGTCCTCGATCTTCTGCCGCAGGCGCACCACATGCTGGTCCACCGTGCGGGTGGTGACGTCGCAGGAAATGCCCCACACGTGATCGAGCAGGGTGACGCGGTCGAGCACCCTGCCCTCGTGGACGAAGAGAAAACGCAGCAATGCCGCTTCCTTCGGCGTCAGCGAGAAGTGCACATCGCCCCTGATGCCGCACATGCCGTTGAAATCGATCCGCACGTCCCCGAAAGAAACCTCGGAGATCTCCGCTGCGCGTTCTCCCGATGCGATCTTCGCGAGTGCCCCTCGACGCAGGACCGACCGTACCCGGGCGAGCAGTTCCGAGATGCCGAAGGGTTTCACCACATAATCGTCAGCCCCCAGCTCCAGTCCGACCACCTTGTCCACTTCCTGCCCCTTGGCGGTGAGCATCACCACCGGAGTCACCCGGTCCTCTTTTCGAATGGAACGGCACACGTCGTAGCCGCTCATGCGGGGGATCATGATGTCCAGAAGCACCAGGTCGGGGCAAAAGGAACGAAAGCGTTCGAGAGCGTCCACCCCGTCCCAGGCGCTCTCCACCTCGTACCCCTCGCTTCGCAGCAGATCAACGAGCCCCGTGCAGATCGCCGGATCGTCCTCCACCACCAGAATGCGCTCGTTCACTCCCCCGCTCCCTTCCGCGTCGCGTCATCCCCCGCTGGTATCCGCAGGGAAAAGACACTGCCGCCTTCGTCCCTCGGCCTGAAGGTCACGTCGCCGCCGTGTTTGCGGGCGATGTGCCGTGCGATGGAAAGCCCGAGCCCCGTTCCTCGCCGCGTGGAGGTCAGCGAATCGTCACCCCGGTAGAATTCCTCGAAAATCCGCGCCGCCTGAGAGGGCGGCACGCCGATGCCCCGGTCCGTCACCTCCACCACCGCCTCGTTTCCTTCGGAGCATACGATGACCGTCACTTCGCGACGACCCTCGGAGTATTTCTCGGCGTTGGAGAGCAGGTTCATCAGCACCTGCCGCAACCCTTCCGCGTGTCCCTGAACGGGCAGCATCTCCGGCGCTTCCACCTGGAGCGAAAAACCATGCAGGACCAGATGGGGACGGAGCTGTTCCACCGTCTCCCGCACCAGCTCCGCCAGATTCAGTTTTTCCTTGATACAGTCCGGGCTGTCCGCGTCACGTCGGGAAAAGGTGAGCACATTGTCCACCAGCCTGGAAAGGCGCTCCGCCTCGGACACCATGGTGCGGAGATAGTCGTCGCGCCGTGCCTCGTCGGGCTGACGGTGTTGCAGCAGCATCTCCGCGAAAAGCCGGATCGAGGTGAGAGGTGTTTTCAGCTCATGGGAGACGTTGGCCACAAAGGTGGTTTTCTGCCGCGCCAGCCGCATCTCCGCGGAGAGTGTGCGAAGCACCACGGTTCCTCCCGTCGCGACGGTGACAAGGAGAACCGCCACGAGAAGCCAGACCGCAAGGTTCGTCGTTCGCGCCAGAGAAGCGATCATGCCGGGATCGACGAGCCAGGCCCCCACCTCCCAGCGGGGCAACAGGGACGAAATCTCCCGGGCCACGAAGGGTTTTTTCCACTCCAGCCCACCCGCTCCGGGGGGAACGAAAAGGGGCTCTCCCGCCTCGTTCAGCACCGTGAGCACCCGCACGTCCGAAAGAATCTCCGGCAGCGCGGCGACCAAACGTTCCCGCAGGAGGTGCATGTTGAGCGTGCAGCCCGTCACGCCGTTCTTCTCTCGCCCCTGTGTCCAGAAGAGCAGTTCGAGTCCTTCGTCGGAAAGACGGGGGAGGATGCCGCTCCGCCCTTCCCGCCGGAGATCGGCGAAGAGGCGCCCCTGAACGACCGTCTTGGAACGGACCGGCGACGCACGCTCCATCAAGAGCGCCGGAGCCTGCAGCGCCGCCTGGGGAAGAACATTTCTCTCCAGCATCTGAAACCCTTCCCGAACGGCCTTCTGGTAGGTCTCCTCCTCCATCGCCGCGTCGTTTTTCAGGAACCCCGACACCAGCTGTTTCACCAAACCTTTCGGAGCGGCCATTTTTGCCCTCGGATCGGGAGCAAACGCCTCGGAGACGGGGGCCTCCGTCTTTTCGGCGGCGGACAGCGATTCCCTCGCCGGAGCCAGGAGAGATTCCGCCCCTTCGATTTCCTCGTGGGCGGCGCTTTCCTGCCCTCTTCCCCCATCGTTTCTGCGCGCCGTCGTGTCCGGGACAGAACCGGCGGAGACACCGTCCCCACCCGGAACATCAGTCCGCATTTGTTTCCGGTACACGTCGGCAATGTCGTCGTAGACCGGCAGGTTCGACCTCCCCTCCAGGAAAGGGCCGAAGGTCACGAGGAACGTAGCTCCTTCGTCATCCTCGGCCTCGGGAATCGTGACGCGACCTTCCTGCAGCAGAAAAGGCACGTCCACCAGGGGCTCTTCTTTCTTCCAGCGGGCAAGAGCCGCCACGTCGGAATCGATCCGTTCCGCTTCGGCGGTGAGGTCCTCCATCACGACCTGGAGGACCTCGGCAATCCGAGTCGCGGCATGGTTCACTTCGGCGAGCAGCGCGCCTTCGAAACGCCGTTCCACAAAAAGGGCCTCCCGGCTCGCCGCACGGAGGGCAAGCAGGCTCAATCCGACACTGGGCCCCAGTACGGCCAGTACGAACACCACCGCCAGAGAGAACCTCCTTCGCCTTTGCCCCATTCTCGCCATGCTCTTACCGCCTTCCGGCCCGGACGGGAATCAGTGCAGGTCCGGACTCACATCACCGCTCACGTCGTCGCTGAGGTTCAGCGGTGCCTGCTGGTTTTTCTGCACGTAGGCCTCGTTCATCACCTGCTTGCGCTCGTAGGAAGAAAGACTTCCCATGGAGAGAATGTTCTCCGCGAGTTCCTCGAAGAAACCCGCCTCCTTTTCCATCACCGGCGCGGCGGCGCCGACGCTCGGAAGCAGAGCATTCAGCGCTCCCTTGCGCTTCTTCAGCAGGTCCGCCGCATCTCCGGCGCGCCCCTCGTCGACAAGACGGATGGCCTCCTCACGGACTTCGGCGTTCTTCGCAAGTTCCGCCTGGGCCAGAATGTTGCGGTCCAGGTTCGCTGCCACCTCTTTCGCGTCCTTCGTGAAGGTCACTTTCACGGGCAGCGTCATCCGGCGGGAAGCGCCCGTGGTCGCATCCACATACTCAAGCTCCACCGTCGCGGCGTCAAGGACCGTCCCTGCCTCGCCCCGGGGCAGCTCAAGCTCGAAGAGGGCGTATTTCTCGCCCGTGGCGTACAAGTTGTCGATGACTGTTTCCATGCTCACCGCATCCCGCGTCCCCTCCCGTCCGAGAATCCCCAGAGGACGCACACCGTCGGCGCACCGGAGCCGAAGCCTCACCTTCCTCGCCGTCACGGTCACCGCGTCCTGCATGTCCCGGGCGAAGATATCCGGAAGCATCTCCGCGTGCCGGGCAAAGTAGGCGTTGCCTCCGCTCGCCGCCGCAAGGGCGGTCATCAGGTCTTCATTGTAATCCAGCCCGAGCCCGATGGTGGTGATGGTCATCTCCTCCCGGGCAAGTTTTCTTCCGAGCCGGGCCAGTTCCTCCGCAGACGAGGGACCGACGTTGGCGATACCATCCGACAGAAGAAGAATCCGGGGAAGAAACCCCTCCTCCACGAAGGATCGCAGCTCCTCGGCTCCGGTGAGCACTCCATCGAACAGCGCCGTGGAACCACCGGGCTGCAGACGACGGATCGACCGGGACAGCCGTGCGTTCTCCGTTCCCCTGCCGACTTCACTTCCTGGGAACAGAACCCGGGCTTCGTCATCGTAGGCAATCACGGTCACCGCATCGCTCGGCAGGAGCATCCGAAGCACCTCCATCGCTCCGAGCTTGGCGTTTTCCATCTTGCGATCCGACGCCATAGACCCCGACTTGTCCAGCACGAGCGCCACCGCCAGCGGCGCCCGCCTGCTTTTTACGCCTCCATCGGATCGCACCAGGGCCCGCACGATCACCCGCCGCCCGCTTCCACTCTCCACCACCGGCGTGTCCGGCTGCACCTCAAAACGAACCGGAACAGTCTCTTCCGCAAAAGCCGCGCCGGGATTTCCGGCAAAGACCGCCAGCACCGCCGCCACGCCCAAACCCAACCCGAACCGCAGAAAACCTTTTCCCTTCATACCCCTCACCTCCTGGGAAAAGGGTACGCCCGGGAACGGGAGGATGTGTCATGGCCATGTCAGAAGCTTGTCACGAGGATGTAAACTATGAGCACATCCCCGGGTTCCGCCCGATGCAGAACGCGGTCCCCCCGGGGGCACCGCGGTGGGGAGCGGGCGGCACGGCCGGAGATGGATGTCTCCGGCCAGGCCGGAAAGAACGTAGGCATGGACCGGACAGAAACCGACATGTCGAAAGGATGATCCTTCATGTTTCTCATCGAAACGGCACGGCTCGCGCTTCGCCGCATGACGACCGACGACGCGGCGTTCATCGTCCGGCTGCTCAATCAGCCGTCGTTTCTCCGCTTCATCGGCGACAAGGGAGTCCGCACGGAAGAGGACGCCCGCCGCTACATTGAGGAAGGACCTCTCGCGAGTTACGGACGCCACGGCTTCGGCCTCTTTCTGGTGGAGCTTCGAGAGGCGCGTACTCCCATCGGCATCTGTGGTCTGCTGAAGCGGGACACGCTGGAAAATGTGGATCTCGGTCTCGCCTTCCTCCCCGAATTCGAGGGGAAGGGGTTCGGCTTCGAAGCCGCCGAGGCCACCCTGGGTTACGGCTATGGTACGCTCGGTCTCGAAAAAATCGTGGCCATCGTTTCGAAGGACAACGCCGCGTCCATTCACCTGCTCGAAAAGCTGGGACTCCGTTTCGAAAAAGCACTTCCGCCCACACCCGAGGGCACGGAAATCCTGCTCTACGTTCCGGGGTGCCTCCCGCCACAGAGCATGCGATCCTGACACAACGCACCTCGGGAAAGCGCCGGACAGTGTGGAAAACACGCCATTGCTCTCCGCGCCGCACGCAACCGGGAGATATTTCGGGAAGGCGATCCGTCGCATGAAGCACGTACCATTTGCACGCTTCCAACGGCGAAAAGAGTTCTTGTACGGGCCGGGCGTTCCGCCCGGACATACTCCACGAAAAGGAGCAGAAACGACATGACCGCTCTCGGCGACTCCTGCAGCAACACACCTGCAATGAAGGAGCTTTTTCACCTTGATCCTTCACTGATCTTTCTGAACCACGGCTCCTTCGGCGCCTGCCCGAAGGAGGTTTTCGCCGTCTTCCAGGAATGGCAGCGAACGATGGAAAAAAACCCCGTGGAGTTTCTGGGGCGCCGCTCCGCCGAGTTGCTCCGACAATCGAGAGAGGTGCTCGCCCGCTACGTCGGAACCCGGCCCGAAAATCTGGTCTACGTCACGAACGCCACCAGCGGCGTCAACACCGTGGCCCGGTCGCTCGCGCTGATGCCAGGGGACGAGATTCTCACCACCGATCACGAGTACGGCGCCTGCGATAACACGTGGCGTCACGTCTGCCGCCGCACCGACGCCCGCTATCTCCCCGTGACAATCCCTCTGCCATTTCGGGCGGAGGAGTTCGCCGAACGCATCTGGGCTGCGGTCACTCCCCGGACACGGATGCTCTACCTGAGCCACATCACGTCTACCACCGCCCTGATTTTCCCCCTGGCGGAACTCTGCAGTCGTGCACGGAAAGCGGGCATTCTCACCCTCATCGACGGCGCCCACGCTCCCGGCCACACCCCGCTGGATCTCGACACCCTCGGCGCCGATTTCTACACGGGCAACTGCCACAAATGGCTCTGCGCTCCCAAGGGTTCGGCCTTCCTCTACGTCCGTCCCGAACACCACGAAACGATCGACGCCACCGTGGTGAGCTGGGGCTACAGCGACCATGTTTCAGGACACACCGGCTTCGACGCCTACACGGGCTCCACCGTGCTGGAACGCCGCCTTCAATGGCAGGGCACGCGCGACATCGCGCCCTTTCTCTCCGTTCCCGCGGCCGTTGCCTTCCAGGAACGGCACGACTGGGAGACGGTGCGTCGGACGTGTCACGCGCTCGCGGCGGAAACACTCCGGCGCGTCTGCGACCTGACGGGCCTGTCCCCGGCCTGCGGAGAGAGCGATTTCGGTCAGATGGTCGTCCTTCCCGTTCCACCGACGGACCCGGACCGACTGAAAGAGACGTTGTTCGACCGTTTCCGCATCGAAGTC
>Ga0228535_1003530_pt1 | contig 11036 bp, 8 predicted proteins | sample SJ1metagenome_FD_168457 | JGI IMG/M metagenome (GOLD analysis project Ga0228535, IMG submission 168457) | Enriched culture of PCE-dechlorinating microbial communities from Ithaca, New York, USA - SJ1 | ecosystem: Engineered > Modeled > Simulated communities (microbial... > Unclassified | place... | reverse complement strand
GCTCAAGCCAAACCAGCCACAGGTCTTGGCACTACAAAAAGGCGCTTTTTTGGATTTTTTCAAAGAGCTGTCACGTAATTACGGCTAGTTACGCTGAGCAAAACTGTTGGAACTGTAGAAGAAAAGCTGAAGTATCTCAGTATAACCTGGTGATCCATCCCCGTACACATCATCCAATGCAGGGGTAACAACTTTATTAAGAATGTTTTGACTCAGTGGGGCTCCGGCTAAAGTCATCCCAGCTGCATACCACCTCCAGCCTTGAGTCAATGCATATCTGCCGCCAACCGCTCCAGCGGCAGACACTGTCGGCACCAAGTAAAGCGACGCACTGCCTCCAACCCCAACCGCATAAGGCAACAGTGCCGTGCCGATAGCAGGCATGGTTACGTTCCGCGTTAACTCTCCGGCCCTGACCGCCTCATCCATCGTCATATCGCGACGTGCATAGGCAAATGTCGTTAAGGTAAAGAAACTTGGTGAATGAATTTGCGGGAAACCACCGCCACCTACCTTAACCGGCCCAGTTGTGTTCACGGGAATGCTCCTTACAGGCTTTTCGTTTGTTTCAGGTTTAGGCGCCGCCCTTTTGATATTGAAAAGCCGTATAAGGCTGTTTTCCCCAACTTCACCCGGTCCCCGAAACATATGTTCGTCCAGTTGCAGACTGATGAGCCTGCTTCTGTAAGGTATCCCTTTATACTTCTCCGTCTCAAGACTTTTGACTTTACCTTTACCCTTTTCCATTCTTGCTCCTTCCGTTTCTTTACATCAGCGGCCTCAGCCCGAACCTGGGAGGCCATTCGTATGTGACGCCGGTTTTCGTCTCTTCCACTACTTCCACTATCAGTCTCGTATATGCCAACTCCGTTGCATAGTTCCCCATGAATCGTTCCAGCACCGAGGCGAACAGGTAGAGGTCTCCCATGGAGGCGTAACAATCACCGTTCAGTTGTATCCTGAACTCCCAACCTCGACGCACCGAGGCGCAGATGAGGCGGTCGGTTGCCCTGGTTTCGACCGCTACTATGCCTTCGAGACGTTTCTTGCTTGCATTGATCGTCTTGAAGTCGAGTCCCTCTTGTGGTATGCATCCTTTCAACACGGCGCGAAGGTTGTCGGCATGGGCGAAATGGAGCCGGTTGGAACTGAGACCGGAAAACAGCTTCCAGTAACGATTGCTCTCCGCTTGATGCGTTGCCGGGGGTGAAACCGGTCCGATATTGCGAAACGTAGCGAATTCGGGGCTGGATGGCGACGGAAGGCGAATATCTCCTGTTTCCAGAAGACTCGGAAGTTCACCGTTGGTGCAGGTAAGCGAGAGCGAGAGCTTTACCTGTTCCGAAATTTTCGGCGGACCGGATACGGAGATGAAGAATTCCAGCTCCGACGACATTGGTGATCTTTTGACGATCGTATGGTAGACGGCCTGAGCGCCCGGCAGTGTGGTCTTCCCGCATGGGGCATAGTTTACGACCCCCGGTTTTCCGGTCATTACGCCGGACACGCCGTTAATGGAACGGATACGGATATGTTCTTTGTTTGCAGTATGAGGCTTGACCCGGTATTCTTTTACCCCTTCAACGGTTTGAATGGGATTGGCGTCGCAGGTGAACAGGTTCACGGCAGGAACGGCGTAAAGGACGAAGCTGTCCCTTGTTATGGTCAATGCCTTCTCCGGGGTTTTTTCCAGTTCAAAGCAAAGCTCGAAACGGTTTCCGCTGCCTCTCTCCCGCCACTTCTCCCAACCCGATACTTCGACAAACAATAATCTCCGCGGGTCATGAAAGTACTCCCGCATCATCAGATAGGGATCTCGCCGGATCGCCTCTCCGGTGATTTCGGCGAATCCGGTGGTACGAATATGTGTGTTGTCCAATATAACGGATTTTCCCTCTCCACGTGGATTTACAATGATTCTTTCAAGCCGCCGAATAAGTTGAAGGTAGATATCGGATGCCTTGTCGAAGGAGTCGTTGAGAAACAGGGAAAGGGACCTGGCCTTCCACGAGGAAAGCTCCATACCGTTCAATTCCAATTGCAGAGTGATGCGCGGGGTCTTGCCGGATGGGTGGGAGAAGGAGGCGTCCAGAAGTGACAGGGGATGAACGGTCACGTCATAGCAGGTCCTGAACCGGCATCCGGTTCCCTGCACCGGAACCGACAGGACTTCGGCCCCGGCTGGAATCACCTGTGTCCGCGTAAGCCCCACCTTGGGTGTAAAGGCGATGATGGTGCTTGCCGGTACCGGCAGCATATGTTCCGGCTGCACAGGGGTGATTTCTTCATTGATGAACTCGGGGATGTCATCATCCAGCTTGCGCTGCAGCAGGGCGTTGAGAAAAGCCGTGCCCTCCAGCAGTCTCTCCACGCCTGAATCAGCCATGGAACCGCTGACCAGTGGGGCGAGATTGGGGTGATTCCCGGCGAACCGGTCCGCCAATTCCCCAAGGAGCGCCCGCTCCTTGCGGTAGTAGTCGACAAAGGTTTGGCCCGTTTTCGGCGGTGCGGTTTCCGGAGGCGAAGGAAGATGCTTGCGGTTCGGCAGTGTCTCCACCCGGAACAGGGCGCTGACTTCGCCGATGCTGCTTCCGGCGAAGTCCCAGGTGTTGAGGCCGAGCCGTGCTTCGGGGTCGCCGATGCGGATCGGTTGCGCCTCACCGGCGGCAAGGACCAGCTCCAGCTCGACTTCGAGGGGGTCGGTGAGGTAGAACCCGGTCAGGCCGGCGAGTTTGTCGTTGCGCGGTGTTCCCGGCAGCAGGTCGTTGAATTCCCGCCAGGTAAGCGGCCCGATGCGGATGCGGAATCTGCCCGTCCTGTCCGCGATTTTGCTGCCGAGAACGGTGTCCATGCCGAGCCTGCGGCCGCTTACGAGCATGCGCATGCGCTGGTCGTCCGGGATGGAGACCATGCGCCGTATGTTCTGGATGATGCGGATGTTGTTCATGCCCAGCGCGTCGCGCAGGATGGTTTTGAGACCCATGGCCGAGCGGGGATACTGTGTCAGGATGCCGGTGTAGCGCAGCAGGCTGAAGGCATCGGGCACGCTGTCGGCCAGCTCTTTTTCCCCGAGGCCGATGAGACAGAGAAGCCGTTCCTTGTCGATGGGGTTGTTTTCTTCGACGACGCGGATAATGAGGCGGTATTTGCTCCAGCACTGGAACCAGAGGTGGTAGAGGCGCTGGTGGATGATGTCGAGGAAGTCGCGGCATACCGATTCGTCGCTTGACGCTTCGTCCATGAGGTCTTCGGTGAAGAAGGTGGGAAGGGGCGAGGCGGCGCCGTACAGGCCGAGGAAGGTGGCGGTGATACGGAGGTCGTCGCCGTCTTTGTCGACACCGGCCACGTCCGAGGCGGGAAAGGCCAGGGACAGTTCCGGCCGGACCCGGACCCGGTCCTGCCAGGGTATTTCGGGAAGCCCCATTTCTCCCGCGGGATCGAGGAACCGTCGGGCAAGGCGCATGATCTGGACGAAGGTGAATTCGTGGCCATTGGCCAGCAGGTCGTCTATCAGGGATGTCATTCCTGTCGCATGGGCCATTGATAGATCTCCCCTTGCCGCGGTTCTTCGATGGTGAGTCGGGTGAAATGGTTTATGGAAGAATATTCCGCCTGAAAACGATCGAGTACGCAGCCGAACAGGTACAGGTCTCCGGCGCCGGCAAAATGGTCCCCCCGGACTTTCAGGCGGATATGGCTTCCCCGAACAGGAACACCCTCCACCATGGCTTCGTCAGGTGTGACGGCCACTTCCTCGATTCCCGCGACCCTTTTCAGGTTGGCGGTCAGGGAGGCGCCGGAGGCGTTTTCCTCCAGCAGGTAGAGCTTGAGCAGCGTGCTCAGGTGATCGACGTTTCCCAGAGGCGCGTGGTTCAGGTAGAGGTGGGTGGTGAGCCGCCACAGGAGCTCCGGTCCCAAGGGCGGAGGGACTCCCGGATGTACCGGCGTGATGTTGCCGCAGGATACGGTTGCCGGAATTCCGGATTCGGCGGTGCGGATGTCGCCGATGCGCAGGTTTTCCGGGAGGGCGCCGTTGGTGCAGGTGAGGGCAATGGAAAGGGTCTCTCCCACGGGGAATGCCGTTCCCGACTGAAAGGAAACGGGTTTTTCAATGAATACCAAGGGGTTTGCAAGTTACAAAAGTCATGTTTTCAGAGACCTGTTTCAGTAACAATGCCCGGCTTAAGCGAAGCTGCCGGGATACTCCTTCTTGAATTTCTCGATTACTTTGTCCAGCAGTGGTGTTTCCGGTTTCGGCAAGGGAACCGGTTCGGGCATTGTGGCAAGCGGCTGGTTCATCAGGGGATGAACGAAGGTTTCAGGATTCGACAGACCTGCCCATTCGCGCAGGCGCAGCCAGCAGAGTATTTCGTAGGGAAAGATCATGCGATCTTCGGTGTCGAATTCGTCTATTTCGTCGTGCGCCGTGGCTTTTGTTTCTTGAATATGGAAGTCGGCCATTGCGGAAACGAAGTCCTGGACTTTGACCATGTCGGTTGTTTTCCAGTCTGCCAGCACCTTGTCATAGGGGCTCATGACTTCCGGGTAGGAGTACAGCGAGGTGTCCAGTTTCAAACCTTCGGTCTGGCAGAACAGATGCATGAGGAACCAGAAGTGACGGAAAAGAGTGCCCTTTTCGTGTCGGTCTGTGTGGCGGAGATCAAGAAGATGAGAATCTAAGCCTTTGTAGAGCGCTTTACCAACCATGCGGGAATCCATTTTCCAGCCAGCCAAAACGTTTAAGGAATAATAGAATACTGAGTCATAAAGTAACACTGATCCACCTTGGTTGTTACCCGCAAATGCTTCCTCAAATTTCACTACTACACCGGCATATCGGGCGGAAAGGGCAAAGTCTTCCAGAGAATCCTTCCCTTCGTTCAGCACACCGTTCATATAATTGACGAAGTGCCAAGTATTAAGGCTTTCTATTTCAACAGTACTCGGATAGTCTTCCTCGCCTGCTATGTAATCTTCCAAATTTATTGGCGGTTCGTCTCTATGGTTTTTTATCATTACTGGCATCAAAACCCACTCTTTAGACCATTTCCTCACTTTTTGTTGCAACCGTTCCATTTCTTTATTCATATCCATATTCTTTCTCCATTGTTTATTTGGCCTTCCAAGTCTTAGACCGCGATGGCCGATTCGGATGTTTGGAGCAGCCTTTTTCAATGTCATCAATAAATACTTCACGTTTTTCGTGAGTTACTGGCTTACCATTTCTTTCCGCATTTTGTAGCCATTTTTTCACTTTTTTAGCATTATCCACTGCCTCCGGCACCTTGCCATAATTTCCCTTGCCATTAGCAGCGCGTTTCAAGCGGTCATTCGTGTATTCTTCCCCCCCCATCTTCGCCTGATCTCCCTTCAACCCCGGCGCACTCGCCCCATCGGTGGTTTTAACCTCCCAAACCTTTACTTCACCGGTTTTACTGTTGCGCCCTATCAAGTCAACCCCGTGGCCGGAGTTGTTCTGCACTGCTACGACCTCGTCGAAGCCGTCCTTGATCATGTCCATCTTCGCAAGCCATTCGCCGCATCTGCCCTTTTCGGCAGTTTTCTTTTTCTTCACATGAACATTCTCTTTCCCCTGCTTCTTGGCCGCCTGTTCCGCGGCCTCCTTCTCAGCCTTCTCTGCCGCTTCCTTCGCCGCCTTCTCCGCTGCCTCTTTTGCGGCTTTTTCCGCGGCTTCCTTTGCTGCTTTCTCGGCCGCCTCTTTCCCAACCTTCTTGGCAACCGCCTTGCCGCCCTTTACAACCAAGGCCCCTGCCTTGACCCCGTCGCCGAATCCAGGTATGGCCGCAACGGCCGAGATGCCGGCTTCAACCTTGTTCCCTTCCAGGGCGTATATTCCGGCATTGACCAGGTCGGGCACGGCACCAAGGCCCGGTATGAATCCGGCTGCGTCAAGCGCTCCGTGGACGACTCCGGACATTTTACTCCAGAGCCCTTTCTTTTCAACGGCTTTCCCGGCCTCTTCCGCCGTTTCCGTCCGGACAACGGAGATTTCGCCTTCAACTCTTCCGGGCTGGTAGACGACTCTCCCCATGGTGTTGCCGTTGTTCATTTTGCAGGCGTCGTTGTGACGTACTACCCGCTTTTTGTTGACCTTGACGTTTTTGCTGGCTTCCACCGGTTCGACGATGTTTACGTTGGTGCCGGATTTGACTCCCCCGGCGGTTCCGGGTTCGTCGCCGGTTACCCTGGTGATGATGCTCTGGTCGAGGATGAAGACGGGATCGCCGCCGAAACGGACGTTGGGGCTGACGGATGCGCTGTCGCTGAAGTTGGCGGTTATCTGATAGGGTACCGGGGGAGTGGAGTCTCCCATGGGCGTCCTGCAGACGTCGGGGGAGGTGCAGACGACGATGGCCTGTCCGGTCTTTCTTGCTCCTTCGTATCTAGCCATTGATCGCCTCCCGGACCGCTATTGACAGTTCGTCGCTGTCTTCTTTGCGGATGAGGCGAGCTTCAAGGACGCGGACTTCGGGCTCTATGGCGACTGTTGTCCGCCAGACGAGGGTGACGAGCCTTTTGTCCGGGTCGATGATCAGGGTGTCCATGCGGGCGGGAGCGGGGCCTATGTCTCCGGTTTCAAAGCGGACCAGAACGTATGGGGTATGACCGGGAAGGGTGAATGACAGCTTTCCCTCCGGAGTCATGTTGGTCAGGACAACGCTTTCGTCTCCTTTGAGGTAAGGTACCTGAAGCTCGGGATGTGCGCAGTTCCAGTAGGCGAAGTCGAAGTCTTCGGGAAGATTCGGCCAGGTGTGTTCCAGCCATTCTTCGTCATATGTTCCGGCCAGTTCGAGTCTGGGCCGCCATGTCTTGGTGATGACGCCGAATCCCTGTACCGGATACTCCTTGCCGAATTCCCGTATCGGATCATCGGGCGCTTCGATTTGCGGGGCCGGGATTGTCCGGGGTTCGACGGTAGCAGGCGGCAAGACTCCGACAGGTCCCGGAAGGGGAGGAAGGAACAGAAGTCTGTCTATCAAGCGATCCGTGAAGCCGCGCCGCGGGGGCGGTTGTTTATCAGGTTGTTGCGCAAGCCGCGGGTTTTCAGGTCTGGTTGCCTCCAGATACCACGGTTTCATAAAGCCAATGCCGATGGGGTTGGTTGCGCAGGCGACATGAGCCGCCGGGGCGTTGTCCGGCCCGGCCGGGTGCTGCGCCCTCTGCCCGGGGGTGAGCAGGTGTTTCGCATCGAGCTTTTCCGCGGCGGGATCGTCCTTCTCAATCCTGCATTCTCCCCCATAGGCGTATTCATAGCGGAGGGGAAGTCTCTCTAAGGGCTCGGGCTCGGTGAGCACCCACTCTTTGCCCTTTTCCTTCCAGTACCGCGGCCCGGTGACGGTGAGGGTTTTATCCAGGAGCGCTGTACCGGAATTGCCGTTTATTCTGACGCCCACTTCGAAGGAGGGGGAGGGTTTGCCTCCGGGAGCGTAGGCCGTGGCGTTGACGATAACGTCGCACTCGGGCTTGAAGGGTGCCAGGTCGCTTTCCTGTCTGACGCTGCTTTTGTTCAGTTCACCGAAGTATTCATCAGTGACCGCCAGCGGCGCCTGCTCTTCGCTGAACCGAAGCGCGCCGTCGTCCGCGATCTCCATCGTGGCGCGCATGACCACTACGTGGTATTCGTTTTCATCCCGGTCCAGCATCTGAAAGGCGAGTGCGGGAAAGGGGGTGTGGTTTCTGAATTCCATTGCTTCCCCCTAGTTGATGTCCACATCGTTGCCGGTTATCTGCACGTGGCCGGACGCCTCGAAGTCGAACTTGGAGCCGGAAATGGTGACGTTCCCCTCTTTGTCCATGGTGAATCTGGATGCGCCGCAGGTGATGGAGAAACTGTCGGCCACGGTGATGTCGAAGCTCTTGCCCACCAGCACGGTCTTGTTGAGCCCCACTTCCTCGAACTGGGCAAGCCCCACCGCGGTGTTCATGGCCCCGCCCACGGTGATGGTGTACCCCGCTCCGATGGTCAACTCCTTGGCTACGCCGATTGTCTCGGCCTTGTTGACCCCGACGATGACCGTCTCATTCCTCCCGATCTTCTCGGTCTTGTTGTTCTTGATCAGGATGTTCCAGTCCTTCTCTCCCTGGAGATAGACCTCCTCGGCGCCTTTCTTGTCCTCGAAGCGGAGTTCGTTGAAATTGTCGGGACCGCCCTTGGGATAACTGCGGGTTTTGATGCCGCTTTGGGTCTTGTTGGCGGGTAGGCTGTAGATGGACTGGTTGGCCTCGTTGTATGCGTTGCCGATAATGACCGGCCGGTCCGGGTCGCCGTCCAGGAAACTGACCAGTACTTCGTCACCGACGCGCGGCAGGAACTGGGCGCCCCATCCCAGCCCTCCCCATGGCTGTATGCACCGTATCCAGCAGGAGCTCCGCTCATTTCGCTGCCCCTCCTGATCCCAGTGAAACTGCACTTTCACACGGCAGTACTTGTCCGGGTATATCTCCTCACCGGACGGGCCGACGACGATGGCGGTCTGGGTACCGACAACCAGCGGCTTCGGCGTCTTGCGAAGAGGCCGGTATTGGATGCTTGACGGCGCGGCAAGCAGTTCATTCAGGTACATGCAGCCCTGTTTTTCTCCCGCGTACTGTTCCAGGACCTGCGGTTGGGTCCCCATGTGCCGGACGCCGATCAGGAGGTATTCCCGGTTCAGGGAAGGCAAGGCGTGTTTATTCAGGGTGAAGGTATGGCCCGGCGACAAGCGGGGGCAGTTGCTCCTGCCCATGGTCTGCTGCTGGAAGGATTGAATTTCTTCGAGGCGCTTCCGGCTGAGCTGCTCTCCCCGATCAGGCAGTTCGTAACGGCCGGGGTGATGGGCGATGGTGTTTGTTGACTGTTCACCGGAATACTTGGTGAGGATGTTTTCGAGGCTCGGGCGTTCGGGATTGAAGTCTGTCTGACTGAATGTGTCCGGCAGGATCGTGTCGGAGAGCACGATGTCGTTGACGAATTCCTCTTTGCTGTTCATACCGCCGCCGCTGTTGAACTGGAGCGCAGAGTTTCCGGGGATTGGGTTGTACCCTGAGACGCAGTCCGCGAAATACAGGACATGTTTGCCTTCCGAGTGAACGAAGAAATAGTAGAGGCCTTCTTCTTCAAGGAGTCGGGAGACGAATCTCAGGTCGCTTTCACCGTACTGGACGCAGTAGATGCGCGGCGGCGGTTCTTTCGGCATTCCGCAGAAGACGTATTTTTCCGAGTCTATGCCGTTCTCCTGAAGCACTTTTTCTATGATTTCCTTTGCGGACATGTTCTGGTATATCCGGTAGCGGCGATTCAGGGAGAGCTTCCAGATCTCAGGAACCAGCGTCAACTGGTATAAATGCTGTGTCTTTGTGCCGCCCGATGCGACGATGCTTGCGACAATGCCGTGGAAGTAGCGCTTTATATACCCGCCCGCGCTCTGGTCCGACGAGGGAAGTATGGTTAGGAGCCCTTCCATGTTCAGGACCTCCGCGGATGTGAGTTCAACCGGGGACGCGATGACCAGCGAGCATTCAAAGAGTGTGGACACGGCCTCCATGGCATCGAATTCAACTACCGCCATGGGCTTGTCTAGACCTTCGACTGTAAAGGTGAAACGCGCTTCTTTGGCTGATTCGAAGTAATTTGTTGGCACTGTTGGCCTCCTGTTGTGTCTATGGTAGCACGCATTGGGCAGCGTATCGTACGCTTGCATTATCATCAAACATAGTTATTATTATTTTTTCTTTTTCAGATAAAATAATAATATTAAAGTCGGAATTGAAAATAGTATTGATAATACTTTTATAGTTGTATCGTTGCCATGTATTAGTAAGTTAGCAATATAGTGCAAAAAGCCTAGCTTACTTATAATAATGCTTAAAACAAAAAATGCTGCAACGATAATTATTACATATTTTATAGTTAAATTTGTCACTTTACTGGCCCCAGAATTCTTATTTCCTTGGTAAAGTAGGGGTTATAAGGTCTATAGCCACAGAAGACGATGTGCCTTAAAAGCTAATAAGTGGCCCCGTCCAATTTTAAAATTGAAAATGCTATTTTATCCATAATATGTAAGCAAAAACCATATCATCATTGATGCGATATGGGCAATAATGCTAGTCCAAATTGTTTTTGTTTTCTCATAAAGCATTGTATATACAACACCTGAAAGAAATAAATGTAGCTTTACAGACATGCCATAAAATACCATATACATTAATGATGATGTAATTATACTAGTAGGTACACCATATTTATCTTTTATTATATTATAAGCATAGTATCTAAAATATAATTCTTCCAATATCGGAGCCAAGAAACACATAATCAAAACAAATATAGTTTTATGTAACAGATCGTATTTCATATAAATATAATAATATTTTGAATTAAGATATGTACCAAGCAATATAAATGGTGAATTTATTATAGCAATCAATAATATGCCTAATATGGCATATTTTGTTATATTTAATACGTTATACATACAACTATCAATTTTGCTATATTTATAATAGAAATATATTATTTAACATACAAATAACATTTGAGTTATTGCTCTACACATAATGAAGTTTTTTAATACCGTAATAGAAAGTATATCGAATATTACGGTAGGTATAACAAGGATAATAGTTGATGATAATATCAATTGCACGATATGCTTGTTGCTAACATATTTATTATCATTTACAATGTCCATATCATGTCCTTTAAAGTGTAAATTTAGTTCTAGGCATAAGATTGAATCTTAAACTACTTCTTAAGTATGTTTCTTATTTCTTTGATTTCTTCAGCTGTTAAAGGAGGAAAAAGTATTGTTGTTTTCGTTTTTCTCGGATTTGACCAAAGTTCTGGCGGAGAGTAAGGCCGTGATGGTGGTGTATGTTGGGCAATAAATTCATCAAACAAACCCTGAACTCATCTTCTACAGTTGGATTTTAAACATTCATAGATATCAGCACGTTACAGGGTACAAAAATAGTCTTGGCACTACATTATCCGCTCTTTGACAGTCGAATACAGCTTGGTTGATTACGGCGTC
>Ga0228535_1003529_pt1 | contig 11049 bp, 6 predicted proteins | sample SJ1metagenome_FD_168457 | JGI IMG/M metagenome (GOLD analysis project Ga0228535, IMG submission 168457) | Enriched culture of PCE-dechlorinating microbial communities from Ithaca, New York, USA - SJ1 | ecosystem: Engineered > Modeled > Simulated communities (microbial... > Unclassified | place... | reverse complement strand
CAAAAGAATCTTCTCCGCGCTCGCGGATAATGGTATCAGCGTTTTCATCGTCTCCCAGGCCTCTTCTGAAAACAGTACCTCTATTGGGGTCCGCTCGCAGGATGCAGCACTATCGCAAAAAGTACTTAACAAAGAGTTCGCACACGAGATCGCCATGGGAAGTATTAACGAGATCATAGTCGAATATGATCTGGCCACCATCGCGATTGTAGGACAGAACATGAAGCATGTGCCCGGTATTGCCGGCAAGTTCTTCGGGGCACTGGGAAGAAATGGCATCAGCGTGATTGCCCTGGCACAGGGAGCCGGTGAAACCAATATCTCCTGTGTAATTGCCCGCTCCGACCTGAAGAAATCGCTCAACGTCATTCACGACTCCTTTTTCCTGTCGCCCTACCAGGAGCTGAACCTTTTTGTCATTGGTATCGGAACAGTAGGAGGAAAGTTGCTGGAACAAATCAGGCAGCAACAAAGCACGCTCAAGGAACAAAACAAACTCAGAATCAACATTGTGGGAATTGCCAACGGGCGCAAAGCACTCTTCAGCCGCGAAGGTATCCCACTCGAAGGATACTTTGAAAATCTGATGACAAACGGCCAGAAGAGTTCGCCCGATCTTATCCGTGACGAGATACTGAAGATGAACATTTTCAACTCGGTGGTAGTCGATTGTACCGCAAGCCCCCACATTGCTGCCCTATACGAGGAACTAATGGCCCGGAACATTTCCGTGGTTACAGCCAACAAGATTGCCGCCTCCTCCGATTATGAGAATTATCGTCACCTGAAAGAAACAGCCCGGAAGGCAGGCGTCAAGTTCCTCTTTGAAACGAATGTAGGTGCCGGCCTTCCAATCATCAACACGATGAATTCATTGATTAATTCCGGAGACAGGATTGTGAAACTTGAGGCCGTCCTCTCCGGAACATTGAATTTTATTTTTAATACGCTGAGTGAGGAGATTCCATTTAGTAAAGCTGTAAAAATGGCTGTGGAGGCACAATTTGCCGAACCCGATCCGAGAATCGACCTCAGCGGCCTCGATGTGACCCGCAAGCTGGTGATACTCTCCCGGGAAGCCGGTGCCTGTGTGAACCAATCCGACGTGAATAAAAAGCTGTTCGTGCCACAGAAATATTTTGACGGATCACTCGAGGAGTTCTGGCAGACTATCTCCGGGCTCGACGATTCATTTGAAGCACGCAGAAAGGAACTGGCAAAAGATGGTAAAAAACTGCGTTTCGTGGCTTCCTACAACAATGGCGCATGTGAAGTGGGACTGCGGGAAGTGGAACAGGGACACCCTTTCTACGACCTGGAGGGGAGTAATAACATCATCATGATCACCACCGAACGTTATAACGAATACCCGATGGTTATCAAGGGTTACGGTGCCGGTGCCACGGTCACTGCCGCAGGGGTCTTTTCAGACATTATCTCCATCGCTAACATCCGGTAACATGACACCAAAGAACATTATCATATTGGGCGACGGAATGGCAGACGAGCCCATTGCCTCACTGGGCAACAAAACCCCGATGCAGGTTGCCGATACTCCCTACATGGACATGCTCGCCAAAAAAGGGAGAAACGGTCTGCTGAACACGGTTCCCGATGGTTTTGCACCCGGGAGCGAGATTGCCAACCTCTCAGTGCTGGGCTACCACATACCTACGGTATATGAAGGGCGCGGTGTGCTGGAAGCAGCCAGCATGGGTGTGGACATTCTTCCCGGGGAGATGGCCATGCGCTGTAATCTGGTATGTATCGAAGGGAATCTGCTGAAAAACCATTCGGCCGGGCATATCTCCACGGCCGAAGCTGCTCAACTGATCCAGTTTCTGGAGAAGGAACTGGGAAATGACATCTTCAGCTTCTACCCGGGCGTATCCTATAGGCACCTGTTGAAAATAAAAGGTGGCGACAAACGGTTACTTTGCACCCCCCCCCATGATATTCCGGAACAACCGTTCAGGCCTCATCTCATTCAACCCGAAAGAGAAGAAGCCGTAACTACCGCCGATGCATTGAATAAACTGATCCTCAATTCTCAGGAGCTGTTGCGCAATCATCCCATCAACAGAAAAAGAATTGCAGCAGGAAAAGACCCGGCCAACAGTATCTGGCCCTGGTCTCCCGGCTATCGTCCCCAAATGAAACCGCTCACGGAGCTCTACCCGATAAGTAGCGGAGCGGTCATTTCAGCCGTGGATCTGATCCGGGGTATCGGCGTATATGCCGGGCTGGAAGTGATCATGGTCGAAGGAGCTACCGGCCTGCACGATACAAACTACGAAGGTAAAGCAAGGGCAGCACTCGATGCGCTAAAGGAAAAAGACTTTGTCTACCTCCACATCGAAGCCAGCGATGAAGCAGGTCATGAGGGTAATGTACCATTGAAGGTCAGGACAATCGAATACCTCGATGCACGCATCGTAAAGACCATCTATGAGGAAATACGTAACTGGAACGTGCCGGTCACCATCACCATCCTGCCCGATCATCCCACTCCCTGTGCCATCCGCACCCATACGCGCGATGCTATTCCCTTCCTGATCTGGCACAAGGGAATTGAGCCCGACGGCGTGCAGACCTATGATGAATTTGCCGCGCGGGAAGGGTTTTATGGTTTGTTAAAAGAAAACGAACTGATGAAAATAATATTCAACAAGTAAAGGGCTGAATGCCGATACCTGACAGCTATAAATATTTCTCTCACCAAGCTGACAGTTGATTGCAAACAGCTGAAAACTATAAATATGCATTACTACAGCACAAATAAAAAAGCACCTGCCGCTTCACTGCAGGAGGCAGTGGTCAAGGGACTTGCACCGGATAAGGGACTTTACATGCCAGAAACAATTCGACAGCTCCCAGCTGAATTTTACGGGAAGATGGCGGATCTTGGTTTGGTGGATATCTCCAAAACAGTCGCTGAAGCCTTCTTTGGCGGAGACATTCCAAAAGAGCGGCTGGATGAAATCGTCACCGATACACTCAGCTTCGACATCCCACTGAAAAAAATTGAGGAGGGCATTTATGTACTGGAGTTGTTCCACGGGCCCACTTTTGCCTTTAAGGATGTGGGCGCCCGCTTTATGGCTCGCATGCTCTCCCATTTCGTGAAGGAAGAAAGACAGGAGGATGTGAAGGTGCTGGTGGCCACTTCGGGCGATACCGGCAGTGCCGTGGCGAATGGCTTTCTGGGTGTGGAAGGAATTCAGGTCTTTGTACTCTATCCCTCCGGAAAGGTGAGCGATATACAGGAGGCACAGTTTACCACCCTGGGACAAAACATCGTGGCTCTGGAAATAGACGGCACCTTCGATGATTGCCAGGCACTGGTAAAGACGGCGTTTATGGATAGCAGCCTGAATACCCAGCTAAACCTCACATCAGCCAACTCAATCAATATAGCACGGTTTCTGCCCCAATCGTTTTATTATTTCCATGCATTTGCGCAACTGGCCCGACAGGCTGTTGCGGGAGAGGTTGTCTTTTCCGTACCGAGCGGTAACCTGGGTAACCTCACGGCCGGTCTTTTTGCCAAAAGAATGGGACTGCCTGTGAAGCGGTTTATCGCGGCCAACAACCGGAATGATGTTTTCTGGGAGTATCTGCAGACAGGGAAGTATTCCCCGAGAGCATCGGTACAAACCGTGGCCAATGCGATGGACGTAGGCGCACCGAGTAACTTCGACCGTATCCTCGATCTGTATGATCATTCCCACGAATCAATCACAAAGGATATTGCTGCCTACCGGTACAGCGATGAGGAGATAAAACAGACCATCCGGGAGGTGAATCAGAAAACCGGATACAAGCCCGACCCACATGGTGCCTGTGCCTATATGGCCCTGAAAGAGGGCCTGAAGCCGGGTGAAACAGGTATTTTTCTTGCAACAGCTCATCCGGCAAAATTCAAAGAGACTGTGGAAGAATGTATCGGCTCCGCATTGCAGATACCGGAGGGACTGGCAGCCTTTATGCAGCTTGAAAAAAAGTCGTACCGCATCAAGAACGACTATAATCTGTTTAAAAAAACATTAATCAATCTGTCTTAAGTTTCTTTTTATTATTTTTGCGGTGAAATCATTCATTTATGCGTAGTTTTGTGTGTGAAAACCATATGCAGGCTGCTATTTCCACATGAAGCAACTTTACCGTTTCATATTTCTGTTTTTCATCCTGACAATCTCATTTCAATGTTCTTCCGTCCGAAAGGCCACTGAAGCGACGAAACAAATGAGGCAAAGTTCCGCATCGGCAAATTTATCTCCCGATACGGCAACAAGGGGAATAGAACTGCCTGATACCACAACCACCCCACCACTCATCTCCTCCCTGAAGGAGCCCGCATCTTCCGATAAGGATGTGGTGACCGTAGAAACAGATTCACTTTCAATCACCATACCGGACACGATAGCCACCACAGGACAGGATAGCTTGTCCATCACCGCACAGGACAGTACTTCTATGGAAGACCAGACCCTGAAAGCAGCCGTGTATTACACTGCTCAGGATTCCATGATTTTTACCAGCGACAACATGGGATACCTCTACGGCGATGCCGATATCAAATACGGCAAAATGGGTATCAAGGGAGAATATATTACCGTGGATATGGACAGTAGCATCATCTCCTCTACTTTCGGAGTTGATTCGCTGGGTAAAGAGTTCGGCCTTCCGGTCTTTACAGAGGGAGAGACGGAATATGAGATGAAAAAGGTACGTTACAACTTCGAAACACGGAAAGCATTCATCAACCACGTAGTCACACAGCAGGGAGAAGGCAACATAGTAGCCAATGAAGCAAAGATGAATGCCGACAACTCCTTCTACATGCGAAATGCCAAATATACCACCTGCGACAGGCACGATCATCCCCACTTTTACCTGAACCTGTCAAAGGCCAAGGTACGTCCCGATAAGGATGTGGTGACCGGTCCCGCATGGCTGGTGGTGGCAGACGTCCCCCTGTTTCCGGTTGTCCTTCCTTTCGCTTTTTTCCCTTTCACAAAGTCCTACTCATCGGGAATCATCATGCCCAGTTACGGTGATGAGATGACTCGCGGGTTTTACCTTCAAAACGGCGGTTATTATTTCGCGCTGAGCGACTATATCGACCTGGCCGTGACAGGGGAGATCTATACCAAGGGGTCGTGGGGCGCAGGCGTCCGCTCAAACTACCGCAAAAGGTACAAATATTCGGGAAACTTCAATGTCTACTACCTGAATACCGTTACCGGTGAAAAAGAACTGAAGGAAGTGGTGCCGGAAGCCTACTCGGTGGCAAAGGACCTGCGCATTAACTGGACCCATTCGCAGGATCCCAAAGCCAACATGTATCGCACCCTCTCGGCCAGTGTCAATTTCTCCACCAGCAGGAACAACCACCGCGACCTGAACCGCCTCTACTCAAGGGAGGCATCAAACAATACAAAAAGCTCAAGCGTGAACCTCACGCAACGTTTTCCGGATTCACCCTGGAGCATGTCGGCAACCATGAACATCAACCAGGTATCACGCGACTCCACCATTGCTGCCACGTTACCCAACATCTCACTCACAATGAACCGCATCTATCCGTTTAAAAGAAAGGAGATGGTAGGTGACGAGAGATGGTATGAGAAGATCTCCATGAGCTACTCCGGCGAGTTCCGCAACTCAATCACTACGAAGGAAGATAAATTTCTGAAATCAAGCATTATACGAGACTGGACCAACGGCATGCGCCACAGTATCCCGGTGAGCGCCACCTTCACCCTTCTGGATTTTATACAGATATCTCCCTCGTTCAATTACAACGAACGCTGGTATACCGGTGCCCATATACAGGCTTGGGACACTGTGGCCAGAAGAAATATTCCCGTGGATACGGTATATGGTTTTAAGAGGGTATACGATTACAGTACCTCGCTCAGCGTACAGACCAAACTGTACGGTATGTACATCCCCTGGAAAATTTTCGGCGACAAGGTACAGGCCATTCGTCATGTCTTCTCTCCGAGCATCAGCCTGAATTACAGGCCCGACTTTGGTGACCCAAAGTACAATTTCTATGAGACCTATACCTACAAAAACGAATACGGCGAGGATGTGGAATACACCTATTCACCTTACTCCTCCATGATGTTCGGGACGGCTCCCAGGGGACAAAGCGGAAGCATTGGTTTTGACTTCAAGAATAATCTCGAGATGAAGGTTCGTACCGACAAGGACTCTACCGGCGTACGGAAGATCAGCCTGATCGACGATCTGGGCATCAGCTTTAATTACAACATGATGGCCGACTCCATTAAATGGAGCATGATCAACTCAAACATCCGCCTGAAACTTTCCAAGTCATACACACTCAGCCTGAACGCCACCTGGGACCCTTATCTCTATCAGCTGGATCAAAATGGAAACCCTCGTCAGGTAGATAAACTCAGAATACTGAATGGTAAAGGATTCGGGAAACTGATGAATACAGGTACCTCCTTCTCCTATTCACTGAATCAGGACACATTTAAGAAATTATTTGCCCGCGGTGAAAAGGAGGATAAAGAAAAGGAGGGCAGTAACCAGAAAAATCAGCTACCCGACGATGGTACCATAGGGGAGAATCCTTACGAGTCGGCACAAGAGGGCACTCAGCAGGGATCGGAAGACTCTGCCGGGGAATTCGATAGCGACGGATATCTGAAAAATGCGGTGAACTGGAATATTTCCTTCAACTATTCGTTACGCTACGGATACGGTGAGTTCGACAAAAAACGCATGGAATACAAAGGGAAACTTACACACAACTTTGGCCTGAACGGTTCGCTTCAGCCTACCAAGAACTGGAACTTCACCTTCAATACCGATTATAATTTCGAGTTGAAAAAATTTACGAACATCAATTGTAGCCTTACGCGCAACCTGCACTGCTGGAGCATGTCGGCCAGCTTCATCCCCATTGGCCCGTATAAATCGTATAATTTCACCATCCGCGCCAATTCCTCACTCCTGCAAGACCTGAAGTATGAACAGCGCAACTCTCCCTACGACCGGGGCATGAACTGGTATTAACTTATTCCTTATCTCCCCAAAGCTTCTTCATTAACTCCTGCATCCTTGCTTCCGCAGGATTGGGTTGAGCCTCCCAAAACCGGTTGTTTTTTAATTCTTTAGGCAGATATTCCTGTTTAACAAAGTTGTTTTCATAGTCGTGCGCATACTTGTACTCTTTCCCATAATCGAGTTCCTTCATAAGTGTCGTCGGTGCATTGCGCAAATGCAGCGGTACCGGCAGGTTACCGGTCTGTTCCGCTTTTGCAATGGCCGCATCGATGGCCAGATAGGCAGAATTGCTTTTTGGAGATGTCGCCAGGTAGATGGTGGTTTCTGCCAGAACAATACGTCCCTCCGGCCACCCGATCTTCTGCAACGTATCGAAACAGGCATTGGCCAGTAGCAGCGCATTGGGATTGGCCAGGCCAATGTCTTCCGCGGCAGAGATGACCAGCCTGCGGGCAATGAATTTGGGATCTTCGCCCCCGGCTACCATCCTTGCCAGCCAGTAGATAGCCGCATCGGGATCACTGCCACGGATCGATTTGATAAAGGCCGAGATGATGTCGTAATGCATCTCGCCCCCCTTGTCGTATGCTGCCGGATTCTCCTGCAGTCGGTCGGTTACCATCCGGTCGGTAATCACTACCTTTCCGTCGGCATCCGCCTGTACTGTCAGCTCCAAAATATTCAGCAGTTTGCGGGCATCACCCCCCGAAAAACGGAACAAAGCGTCGGTCTCAAGTAAATCGATTTCTTTCTCCTTCAGGATCAGATCTTCAGTGAGCGCGCGATGTAACAGCTCTTCCAGATCTTTCTTCTCGAGCGATTTGAGTACATACACCTGACAGCGTGATAGCAACGGACGAATTACCTCGAAGGAAGGATTTTCGGTGGTAGCCCCAATCAGTGTCACCGTGCCTGTCTCCACGGCATTCAGCAGCGAGTCCTGTTGTGACTTGCTGAAACGGTGGATTTCATCAATAAAAAGAATAGGAGCCGCATTTTCAAAAAAACGGTTGTTCTTCGCTTTATCAATCACCTCCCTTACATCTTTTACACCAGAGTTGATGGCACTCAGCTTATAAAAAGGTACGTTCACCGCATTGGCAATAATATGCGCAAGCGTAGTTTTCCCTACACCGGGTGGCCCCCAGAAAATTATAGAGGGTATTCTCCCCATATCAATCATTCTGCGCAACACAGCTCCCTTACCGACCAGGTGTTTCTGACCGATAAACTCATCGAGATTCTTTGGCCGCAATCTTTCGGCAAGTGGTGCGTTCATTGTATTGTCCAATTTTAGGAACCGGATGAACAAAGATATCTATTTTTTCTGGACTATGAATTTTTGACGCCTTCACTTTTTCGTGTTCACGCCATTGTGTGGGACTACAATTCGATTCTTGTGCGAAAGCCCTTCCGAAGACCGATGACGAACTAAAGCCTGATAAGTCGGCAACACAGGTAATATTCAGATCGGGACGTGTCAGCAGAAGGTGCTTACTTTCCGCAATACGGTAGCGCATTACAAACTGATAAAAACTTTCACCATACCCCTCGTTGAACAAGCGTGAGAGGTAACTGCGATTCAGCGGTAATATCTCCATCGCATCAGTTAGTTTGAAATCTTTGCGTATATAGGGTTTCTCAGCTTGCATCCATTTTTCCAGTTTTTCCTTGTACTCGGGTAGCTTATCAATAAACAAAAACTTCTTGTTCGGCTCATTCACCGATACAGAAAGAATGTTTCTCCTGCTATCTTTTTCGTGACATATCCTGCTACTTTCCAGGTCCTCCATGATTTCAGCTTTCGTGTCGTCCATACCTACTTTGAAGTAACCTTCCGGATAGGGGTTTTTATGAAATAAAACACGATAGAAGCCATAAAGAAAGAAGAACAGAAAAATGATGTTGTGCATGAGAACGCTATGGATATTATCACTTAATACAACGATCTCGCAGGAAAGGGTAATCACCAGATTGCCGAAAATATAGTCACCCAACCACTTTATATCAATATCATCCAACGATGCATAGTTATTTTCGCACCATTTCTTATAGTTTTTCCGGTAACGGAGCATGATCAAAAGCCCGATAACTGGATAAACAAGAATGAACAAACGGAGCAATACCGTAAAATTCCAAAACTCGGAAACCAAATCTGACCAATTGTCAATCACTGGCAGAGACGTGACTCGGATCTTTACTGCAAACAGATATATTCCCGAAAAAACAACAGTGGGTAAAAACAGGAACAATGCCCGTCGTAGTGTAAGCCATCCCGGACGGAAGGCTTCGATGGGATACAGAAGAAATATATAAGCATACGCACTTCCATAAATTAACATAGGAGGAGACATGTATTTATATTCTACCACACCGGCATATCCGGTAGTTAATCCCTTGATGAGTGAAAGCAAATTGGTCAGCCCTACCATGCACATCACAAAAGCAAAGAGGGTACGTGCACGTCCCCCGTTTCTACGTACCATCAGCATCATGGATCCGCTAAGACAAAGAACACTCAACATCGAGATGATCGACCAACGGATGTATCTGAAAGATTCCAGTGATATTTGCATTAAAAAATGATGACCTACAGCGACAAGGAGCAAGATAACTGAATAAATAATGGCTCGTTTGTACTTCCGCAAGTATGTGAAAGGATCGTTTGACAGCAGGATTTTGTGCATCATAGCATCGTTTTTAGAATATGCAAAGATAGCACTCCCTTTGAATGCATGTTTTAAGTAACAGACGAAAAAATAAAAAAAAAGATATTATTTTACGCAGTGCAAAGCTTTTTTATGTATTGCAAACAAGTAAACCCGTCTAAAGGAGGCCCGGAGATTGCATCGTCATATTAAAACAAGGTTTATCACGGACAGGCATTGTCAACGAGTAAATTTATCGGGAGTAAGCATCCCCAAGGTTTTTTACCGAGAGCAAGTTTATATTTATCCGGGGCAAAGAACCTACTCGCATTCGGCCCTGGAATTGTCTATTTTTGTCAGCTGGAAATGATTAGATATTCATTTTTCCTGTCTTCCTTATTCACATGTGACAGGACAAGAGAAAATTAGCGTCAGCCGAAAAGCTTTACGAGTAGGCAAAAATAATTTTACAATTTTTATGATGACAAAAAAAACATTTATGACGCTTGTCCTTGTCGTGACAAGTGGAGCGTTGATGAGTTTGCAAGCACAGAATCTATTCTCAAAAGGAGACAAAATCGCAAATGTAGGTATCGGTCTAGGGAGTTACTACGGAGGTGATGGATACACCAGCAGTATTCCACCTCTCTCGGTATCTTATGAACAGGGTATCATCGACGGACTACTGGACGGTAAAGCATCTATCGGTGTAGGTGGTTATATGGCGTACACAGCCAACAAATGGGAAACAATTTCTGGTAATGTAACGTATGGCTACAAATACAGTTATTTTATACTTGGTGCACGTGGTACTTTCCATTATCAGTTTATTGACAAACTGGACACCTATACAGGACTAATGCTGGGTTACAATGCAGTGAGAAGCAAATTTTTTGGGGATTCGGGCAGTTATACACCTGAAGCATCGGGAGCTAGTGGCATTGGATATTCTGCATTCATTGGCGCACGTTATCATTTTTCAGACAAGCTCGCTGCTTTTGCGGAAATCGGCTATGGTATTTCCGCTCTTGAATTGGGTATTTCGTTCAGGCTATAAGAGATACATGAAGAGTATCTATGATAGATCATGAGAAACAAGTCAATTAAAGATATTCTTCAATAAATCAAGAAAAGACTGCTATTAATTTCACAGGGTGTTCAAATAGTTTTGGACACCCTTTTTTGATATTTCCCAATGCGCAACTCACTCGTGAATATATTTAATTTTGTACCTTTGCTTCTTATCATCAAACAGTCAAATGCATCCAACCCCGCTTCTATCCCTCTTTGGAAACCTGGAACGGTTAGACGCCGTAAGATTAAATTTCAATCAGGAAAGCATCAACATGATGAA
>Ga0228535_1003528_pt1 | contig 11066 bp, 9 predicted proteins | sample SJ1metagenome_FD_168457 | JGI IMG/M metagenome (GOLD analysis project Ga0228535, IMG submission 168457) | Enriched culture of PCE-dechlorinating microbial communities from Ithaca, New York, USA - SJ1 | ecosystem: Engineered > Modeled > Simulated communities (microbial... > Unclassified | place... | reverse complement strand
GTCAATATGATCCGCATAGTCTTTTGGCTGGTACCGCGCGAATTCGCCCCCCCCAGGACTGACGATCCGAATCGCGCCGTCGTAAAAATTCACCCGGTTCTGCGCGTCGACCGTTCCCATCGAATAGGTAGGATGAATACAGCAATTATCATGCAGCATCTCAAGAAAGCACTGGTCATGCAGGATCGTTCCTTCAAAGAGGTCGAGCGCGGAACGTGCAAACCCGATATTCAGAACGGCTGCTGCGCGCACCTCGGTAACGTCATCGCGGCTCAGCTGCCGGCTCCATCCTCCCGGCACACCCGCAACGAGATGGATTCCGCGTCCGCCCAGCAGCTCCAGAATGCGATGGTTGCGCTTCCGGCACGCCATGAACTCCTCGGCAGCTTCGCGTCCAAGCTTCGCCATGACCCCAAAGAGGTTCCGATCCCGGGGCTCTGCGTCCGGGCCGACAAAAAAATCCGGTCCGCCGAGGGCAAAAAAGTGGGTCGCATGGTCATTCACGAAAAAAGCCATGTATATCAGCTCGCGAATCTTCCGGGCGGTCTCGGTCGGCTTGACGCCGAAGATGGCGTCAAGCGCCTTGACCGATGCAAGATGATGCGCCTCGGGACACATGCCGCATATCCTGCTGGTCAGCACGGGCATCTCCTCGGCATGGCGACCGACGCAGAAACGGTCGAATCCGCGAAACTCTGGGACCTGAAAGTAGGCATTCGCCACATCGCCCTTTTCGTCAAGAAAAATCTCGATGCGTCCGTGGCCTTCAAGACGGGTGACCGGATCGATCGCAATGCGCTTCATCGACGTTTTTCTACCAGCCCCGCCAGCAAAGACCCGGCAAAGCCGTATTTCCAGAATGTGCCCGCATGATCCGGCACGGTATCGATCACCCGATCAATCCGGTCGCCGATTTCTTGCAACGACAGCCCTTCGACCGGCCCGATATCGATTACAGAAGCAAGCGCAGAAATCATCGCTGCACCCTGATCCGCAACACCTTCAGGCGCGCCGTAACAGCCGGAACAGGGCATGTTCGCTCGGGGACACAAACAACCGCAGCCGTTCCGGGTAGCAATCCCCATGCAGACAATCCCCTGGTCGAGCAGGCAGATGTCGGGATCAGAAGACTTCTCATGGATACGATAAAACCGTTGCACCTTCTTTTTGCCCCGCACACGCGGACACCCGGCACAGACCGTTGAGGCATCTGCTCCGATAACGCCGCCTGCCAGCGGCAGTGAATCCTCTTGCAGAAGCATCCGCAATGCCTCGGTAATGCGATGCGGTTCAGGAGGACATCCCGGAAGAATATAGTCCACCGGGACATTCTGTGCGAGCGTCGTCAGTCTGGTATTCCAGGGCGGGAGGTGCAAGACTCCCTCGCGAACCGGGATGCGCGTCTTCCAGATACGATGCCGAAAACGATGAATACGCTTTTGCGGTGAAGCGAGATTGGCAAGACCGAGAACACAGCCCTCATGAGCGCATGATCCGAAGGCAACAAGCGTTCGGGACGTACGCCTCAGCAGACGCGCCATGGTGATGTCGTCTTCCATGCGAATGGCTCCGTTGAAGAGCGTAACCGCAATCTCGCCATCGGCGAATGCTTCGAGATCAGCTTTCTTGGTATCGACCAGGCAGGGGCAGAAGACCAGTTTAAAACGGTCGTTCAGCAAGACAAGCGCTTCATCACAGGACAGCAGCGACATTTCGCAGCCGCCGCAGGCTGCAGCCCCGTATACGGCAAGTTTCGGTCTGGAAAAACCTCGGCGCATGGCTTTATGATACCACCGGCATCATTATTTTTATCCCTAAAAAAGAGAACCGTTCAAAAATGCGGGATATTCAATATATCCACAACCGAATATTTGATCTTTTCTCTTTGATCTGGAAATTTGTGTTACTTCGTCTTGTTTACCCGCTTATTCAACGCCTGACGCGAAATGCCGAGAAAGGACGCCGCAAGCCCCTGATTGCCCCCGGCACGTCTCAATGCTTCCTGCACCAGAAACTCCTCAGCCTCCCTGAGCTTCGGAAAACGTCCGTCCGGAATGCTCAGCGCCGGAATCTCATCTGCCGGGACCGGACCCGTGCGGGGTCGCTCCGCTTCCTTCCTGATGGTCTCTTTGAACGGCTCAAGGGAGAGCATGCCGTATTTGCTGCGCGCTGCGGCATCAAAAACCATGGCGCGCAATTCCCTGACATTCCCCGGAAAGTCGTAGCTCATCAGCAGACGCAGCAGTTCGGGAGAATAGACCGGTTTTTTTCTGCCGAGCCGTTCAGCCGATTCTGCCAATAGTTGATCAAGCAGAAGCGGGATATCCTCCCTCCGCTCACGCAAGGGGGGAATATGCACCTGATGAGCGCGCAGCCGATAGTACAGATCCTTGCGGAACGTGCCCGCATCGAGCATTGCAGGTATCTCGCAATTCGTCGCAACGACCACCCGTGCATCCGAATGACGCGCCACATCGGAACCGAGCGGATAATAGGTTCTGTCCTCGAGCAGCCGAAGCAGCTTGACTTGGGACTGTTCTCCCAGATCGCCGATTTCGTCAAGAAAAAGAACACCGCCTGATGCCTTTGCAATAAGCCCCTGACGATTGTCATCGGCGCCGGTAAAGGCGCCCTTTTTGTGACCGAAAAGCGTGTCGGAAAACATGGTATCATCGAGACCGCCGACATTGACCGGAACAAATGCGCCCTTGCGTCCGCTCAGGTCAAACAGCGCTCGTGCGATCAGCTCCTTGCCGACACCGGTTTCTCCGGTAATCAGCACCGGCTGATCGGTCCCGGCAATCACTTCGAGATACTGGAAAACCGCGCGCATCCTCTTGCTTCGGGTGACAATGGCATCAAATGCCGAGGCGTGCTCAAGCGTATCGCTGAGCAGCCGCTGTTTGAGCGATGAGAGCTCCTCTCGCAGGGTACTCAATTCGAGGGCACGGCGCACGCTGCCAACGAAACGGCTCTTGTCGACCGGCTTGAGGAGATAATCGAAGGCGCCTCCCCGCATACAGGTCACCGCCGTCTCGAGCTCATTGACCGCACTCATGATGATCACCGGAATATGCGGATGATCCTCGCTGATCATCGAAAGCAGTTCGCACCCCGGAATACGCGGCATCGAGAGATCGAGGACAACCACCGCCACGGGATGCGCAGCGAGATACCCCGGAACAATCGTGCTGTCGCTCATCGTCACAACGTTGCGGATGCCGGCGCTCCGGAGAATCAGGCCGGAACCAAGAAGAATCTGGGGATCATCGTCCACCAGCAGCACCACTGGGGATGGCGCCTGAGCCGGCATGTCAGTCACGCTCCCGCGGCAATATCACGGTTGCCAGAGTGCCAACACCGGGTTCGGAAGAAAAGAGCAGCTGTCCTCCATGTTCGTGCACGATCATCCGGGTAATGTAGAGTCCAAGACCGGTTCCCCCCGAATCTTTCCGGGTAGAAAAAAAAGGTTCGGTTATTCGTTCGAGCGTATCCTGGTCCATACCGCACCCCTCGTCACGAATCGTCAGGATCAGATCTCCCGTTTTAGCAGCCAGCGATGTAGACAGCACAATGCCGGCCTGACGGGAAGGCAGTGATTCAAGCGCATTCGTGAGCAGATTGACCACAACCTGTTCCATGCGCTGGACACTGCCCCTCAGCGGAGGCAGGTGATCCTGAAGATTGAGTGCAATTTCGTCGGTGCACCTGCTGATCTGCTCACGGAGCAACGACAGCGCGCTCAAAATGACACTGTTGATGCTGAAAAGAACGCCGGGACCGTCAGAACCGGTTCTGGCATATGCTTTGAAGGAATCGATGATATTCCTGATGCGGCACGAACCATCCGCGATACCGGCGATCAGCCTCGGCATGATCGTGCGGACTTCCGCAAACGGCAGCTCGAGTCCTCCCAGCGAAAAGTCCCCATGCTCCTGATAATACTCATCCAGCACCTGAACCGCATCCTCCCAAATCTGCGCAACCAGCTGCGCATTATGGAGAATGCAATTGTTCGGATTGTTGATTTCGTGTGCAACGCACGACACCAGAATATCGGGCGGAGGCGCGCCGGCAACGGCAAGCTGGCCGGAATCCGGCAAGAGCGGGACATAACCGCACAGCTTTTCCGCAGGGTGCACACTATTAGGCAATGTAGTCTGTCTGGTTCTATCCATCATGAACAGGAATGTACTGCAGACAACTCTGAGACATTCAGCGAGACACCATTCCGGTCAGACACGGCATCCCGCCGATATCCGTCCGGCAACGGAGCCGCCGGAGGATTCGCACGAAATCATGCAGGTTGAACTATCATCAACAAGGCTATAATATACCATATCCAAGGAGAAGAGGCCTGCCATGTCACTGTGGAAAGAGATTCAATCCGATCATTTTCGTTGGATCAACATTGACCGGGTAAACGGCGAGATCGTCAATACCCTTGAAGCGTCGTTTCCGTTTCACCGCCTTGATCTCGATGACTGCCTCTCAAAGATGCAGCTTCCGAAAATTGACGAATATGACGAATATCTGTTCGTCATTCTCCACTTCCCCCGCTATCTCAAAGCGCAGCGGCTTGTCGTACCGATGCAGGTGGCTTTTTTCCTCGGTCGTGATTTTCTCGTTACCGTGCATTCGGGTGATCTGAAGCCCATCAACCGGATATTCGATCTCTGCATGCAGAACGAGATCGCCCGACACGACTATCTCGGGAAAAATCCCGCATACCTCATGTACCGGATTATCCTGGCTCTCCTGGCGAATCTTCTCCAGATGGCCGGAAAGGTCATGTCGAACATAGAGGATCTTGAGGCGATGGTGTTCCACGAAACCATCGGCGCGGTACGAGAGGTCACCGAACTGCGCCATGAGATTGCGAACCTCCGCCGCACCATCTTCCCCCTGCGCAGGGTCATTCGTGAACTCGAGCGAACTATTGTGCGTTTTACCGATGACGAGAATATCGAGGTCTACTTCGGCGACCTCTCCGACACGATCGGCAAGATCTGGGAGATCATTGATGCCTGCAAGGAGCTCAGCGAGATTTACAAGGACACCGACTATATCATCAGTTCCGACCGGACCAACAAGATCCTGACCGTTTTGACGATGATGTTTACCTTCTCCATTCCCATCACCATCATGGGAACATTATATGGAATGAACGTCCGTCTTCCCGGCGGGCTGGAAGAACCGCTCACGTTTCTGGGTCCTTACACCACTTTTTTTGTTATTCTTGCAGTAGCGGGCGCCATGGTCGCCGCCATGTATTTCGTGTTCCGGAAGTTCCGCTGGCTTTGAGCAGTGACAGCCGTGCGGTTGAGCATGCCGTGCAGACACCTCAGTGCACTGCCCGCGCCCTGTCCAGAGTCCTGTCACTGAACCAGAATCGAAACCGTCGTGCCGCGGCGGGGCTCGCTTCGGATGGACAACTCCCATCCATGGGCCCTGACCAGATGCTTTACAATGGCCAGTCCAAGACCCGTCCCGCCAAGTTCGCGTGACCGGGCTGCATCCACCCGGTAGAACCGCTCGCCGATCCGGTCGAGATGTTCCTTCGGAATGCCGACGCCGGTGTCCTGAACCGCAAAAACCGGCTTCCCGTTTTCGGTGCGAAAACTCGCCGTGACGGTTCCTGAATCGGTAAACTTGATCGCATTGTCGATGAGGTTCAGCAGGATTTGGATCAGACGGTTCTTGTCGGCCTGGATAACTGTATCCCCTTCAGCAACCTCGCTCCGCAACTGAAGACCTTTCTGCTGAGCCTTGTCACGAAGCACCATGACCGCCGCATCGATCACCTCAGCAGGCGATACGGGGATTTTTTCAACCCTGATGTCCCCAAGCTCAATGCGCGAAAGGGTCATCAGATCATCGACAATTCCGTCAAGTCGTTCGGCGTGATTCTTTATGGTCTGGAGAAATTTCCGGGCATGATCAGGATCCTCAAGCGCTCCGTCCAGCAACGTTTCCGAAAACCCCCGAATGGCGGTCAACGGCGTCCGCAGCTCATGAGATACATTCGCAATAAAATCAGTACGCATCTGCTCCAGCTTGCGAATCTTGGTCATGTCGTGAAAGACGACCACAAAACCGGCGAGTTCCTGCTCCTTGTAACAAAGCGGTGAGACCAGCACTGCCAAATGGCGCTCGGACGGATGAAGCAGACGAAACTCAGTCTCGCCCGGCTCACGAATCGAGCGGACCCGCTCTACCAGTTCGATCATCTCCCGGTTTCTGACGATTTCAACGTACGACTTGCCTTGTATTTGCCCGCCAAACAACGCCTTTGCGGATGTGCTGGAAAGCAGAACCTGACCGGCGGTATCGATAATCAGCAATGCGTCCGGATTGGAGCGGAGTATGACATTCAACCGCTCCTTTTCCTCTTCGCTCTGGGTAATGACGCGCCGCAACTCTTCCGACATGGTATTCAGGTCTGCAGCGATGGCGGCAAATTCACCGGACGCATGCGGATCCATAAAAAGTTTTCTCCCAAATGCTCCGCCGGCCAGAGCCCGGGAAAATTCCGCAAGCTGGGCAAGCAGTCTTCTCAGGCGGTTCGCCTGTACCAGCGAATAGATGGAGGGAGCCAGCAAGGCAACGCCGATCAGGAAGAAAAGCTGCACCCGCAACTGCCTGACGGCGACATCGGCTTCACGCAGCGGCAAAGCCATGCGGATAAACCCGACGACCCGCCCATTCTGTTCCACGCGTTTCGCAACATAAACAGAATCATACTTCAGCGTATCGCTCATGCGAATCGCCATTCCACTTGGCGCGACGAGCGCCTGCTGAATCTCCTCGCGTCCCATATGATTATCCATTCCGGCTGAATCATGATCCGAGTCGCCAAGAACCCGGCCGTCGGAGCCGATAATCGTTATACGGGCCCCGTTTTTTTCTTTCAGCAGACGCGCTCCCCCGTCCTGTGCTGCACGGTCGAAACGAATCGCATCCGACACCAAGGCTATCTGCTTTTCAATGCTTGCGGCGAGCGCAGCCTCGTGACTGCTTCTGACCGCACGAGTGACGAATACCTCGACCCCGATAGCGATACACAGCAGCAGGGCAGCATAAATGAAAAGAATTCTGCGAAATACGCTCATGGTACGAATCTACCCTTCAAAAAAATAGCCGATGCCGCGCATCGTCTTGATATAGCCGGGCTCATCCGGGTTGCTCTCGATCTTGGCCCGCAGACGGCGGACATGGACATCAACAGTTCTGGGCTCGACATACACATCATTTCCCCACACCGCGTCGAGCAGATGTTCCCGACTAAATATTTTCTTGGGTCGTTCCGCGAGATACAGCAGAAGCTTGAACTCCGTCGCGCTCAATTTCACCGAACGGCCATGTACCGTCACGGTATACTCCTCCCGATCGATCACCACATCCCTGATACGAAGCACCTGTTCAACAGGAGACCCGTCAGGCGGGCGAGCGGGAGACGCAGTCCTCCTCAGAATGGCCTTGATGCGGGCAACCAGCTCACGCGGGCTGAACGGCTTGGTCATGTAATCATCGGCTCCAACCTCAAGCCCGACGATCCGGTCAATCTCCTCACCCTTCGCTGTCAGCATCAGGACCGGAAGATCGGCGAGCTTCGGGTCGGAACGAAAAAGCTTGCACACATCGATACCGTTGATGTTCGGCAGCATGAGGTCGAGCACCACCAGATCAAAATGCTGCTGTCGGGCTTTTTCCAGAGCGGCGTTTCCGTCCGCCGCCGTCTCGACATCGAACCCCTCTTTCTTGAGGTTATAGGACAAAAGATCCCGAATGTCCGACTCGTCATCAACCACCAGAATACGCTGCATCACAACTCCCGATTCCCCGGATATCCATTGTTATTTACCACTGCATCCCCTGATCCTTTCATGGCCCTCGTCCCGCTTGTCATCCTTTCCATGCCGGATGATCTTGCCTTCGCACAGATAGATCACCATTTCCGCAATATTCGTCGCATGATCCGCAAAGCGCTCCAGATACGATGCGATAAATATGATTCGCATTGCCCGACAGACCAGATTCGGATCCTCCGTCATGAAAAGCATCAGTTCGCTCAGCACAAGCCGCTTCAGTTCATCAATTTCGTCATCGCGCATGATGACATCGCGGGCGAGCCGCGCATCCCGTTTCACAAAGGCATCGAGCACGTCACGGGTCATGCCCTGAGCAATATCGCGCATACGGGGGATATCCACATACTGCTTGATCAGAGGCTCCTTGTTCAGTTCCACGGCTCGTTGCGCAATGTTGACCGCGAGATCGCCCATGCGTTCCAGATCGGTGGTGATCTTCATGGCAGTGGTTATAAACCGCAGATCACTCCCTTTTGGTTGTCGAAGGGCTATCAGTCTGATTGACGCCTCATCGATCTCGACATCAAGCGCGTTGACGGCATGATCACCCTCGATAACTGAATGCGCCAGAGCGGAATCCCGGTTCACCAGGGCGGAAACGGAATCCCGGATGGCATTTTCCACCAGTGAGCCCATATGCAGAACAACCTCATTCAGCCGTGCAAGTTCATCATCAAAAACCGTCATTTATCCAAACCTCCCGGTAACATAATCTTCCGTCAGCTTCTCCGATGGAGCGGTAAATATCTTCTCCGTCGCACCAAACTCAATAATCTCGCCGAGCATGAGGAACCCGGTCTCATCCGAAATGCGTGCCGCCTGCTGCATGTTGTGCGTCACGATTATGATCGTCACATCCTTCTTCAGTTGCATGACCAGGTCTTCGATCTTCGCGGTCGAGATCGGGTCAAGCGCCGATGTCGGCTCGTCAAAAAGCAGGACTTCAGGCTCGACAGCCAGGGCGCGCGCGATGACCAGTCTCTGCTGCTGACCGCCCGAAAGGTCATATGCACTCGCAAACAGCTTGTCCTTTACCTCATCCCACAATGCAGCATGCTTCAGTGCCCGTTCGACCAGTTCGGACAGCTCCTGTTTTTTCTTGATCCCTTTCAAACGCAGCCCATAAGCAACATTGTCGAATATGGTCATCGGAAACGGCGTCGGTTTCTGAAATACCATGCCGATCCTGCTCCGCAGATCGATCAGATCGACATCCGGAGCAAGAATGTTTTTCCCCTGCATCAGGATTTCACCTTCATACCGGTGCTTCGGATACAAATCGTGCATACGGTTAAAACACCGGAGCAAGGTGGTCTTGCCGCAGCCCGACGGTCCTATCAGTGCGGTAACCTTATTGCGGGCAATCGTCAGGTTGATATTCTTCAGGGCATGAACCGTTCCCGCATAGAAAAAGTTGAGCCCTCGTGTCTCCATTTCAACCATTGCGGTCACTACTTGTACCTCCATCGAATGATCAGTCTGCTCGTTATGGTAACCACCAGAATGACAACCGTAATGATGAATGCAGCGGCCCATGCCTGAGCATGCCAGTCTTCATAGGGTCCCATGGCATATTGGAATATGGAAACGGTCAACGACGGCATGGGACCGTTCATATTGACCGAAAAAAACGCATTATTGAATGACGTAAACAATAACGGAGCGGTTTCCCCCGCCACCCGGGCTATGGAGAGAAGGATCCCGGTAAGAATACCGGTTGCGGCCCCACGGTAAACAACCTGGGTAATCACTTTGTAGTAAGGAGCTCCGAGAGCAAAAGCCGCTTCGCGGAGTGTCCACGGAACGAGAGAAAGCATGTCTTCAGTTGTCCTGAGCACGACCGGAATCATGATCAAGGCAAGAGCCACGGCACCGGCCCATCCGCTGAAGTGTCCGAGCGGCTTGACCATGACAGCATAAACAAAAGTCCCGATAATGATCGACGGAACACTCACCATGATGTCAGCCAAAACGCTGATGACCCTTGCAAGGCTCCGGCCACGGGCATATTCGGCAAGAAAGGTTCCTCCGAGCACACCGACCGGCACGCCAATGCACGCAGCAACCCCAATGATCATGAGCTGCCCCACGAAGGCATTCCTGAGCCCGCCGCCATCCACGCCGGCAGGTGCCGGATCATTGAAAAACAGGGATAGATTCAGACCGGAGATACCATGAATCAGAACATCGGTAAGGATGAAAACCAGCCAGAACAGTCCGAACAGCGCTGCGAGCGAACTGCAAAAGAGAGCGATCCAGCTCTCCGCTTTCCTCTTCTGACGGATGTTCATCGTGAATACCGTCTTTCCGCACGAAGCAAAAACAGTTTGGCAATAGCGAGCGTGACAAAACTCATTGCAAACAGAACAAGCGCCAGATAAAAAAGCGATGACAGGTAGATATCGGAATCCGCCTCCGCAAATTCATTTGCAAGAGAAACGGTTATGGTAGCAGCGGCATCCAGCAACGACGTGGTGATCTGGTGACGGTTTCCAAGCACAAACGCCACCGCCATCGTCTCCCCAAGGGCACGCCCCATTGAGAGCACCACTCCACCGAACACTCCGAGCTTCGAGTACGGGAGAACAATATTCTTGATTACTTCCCATCGTGTGGCACCAAGTCCATACGCAGACTCTTTCACAACAGCAGGAGTCAGGTTGAATGAATCGCGCGCTATGCTTGCGGTAAACGGAATAATCATGATGCTCAGTATCACACTCGATGTCAGCAGGTCGATTCCCATCGGCGTGCCTTCAAGCAGAATGGAAAAGAGCGGAAGCCTGCCCAAAGTCGCCTGCAAAAAGGGTTCGACATGGTTTGCCATCAGGGGAGCCAGCGTAAAGAGCCCCCACATACCGTAAATAATGCTCGGAATTGCTGCGAGAAGCTCTATCGCCATGCCGATTGGCGCCTTGAGACAATCGGGAGATACTTCAGTTACAAAAACGGCAATGCCGACGGCGACCGGTATCGCGATAAGAAGCGACAGAAAGGTCGTCACCAGCGTTCCGAACAGGGTGGTTGCAGCACCAAACTCGGCAGTTACCGGGTTCCATTCGGTCGAGACCAGAAACCGCCATACTCCGAACTGCCCGATGGCGAGCCAGGAATTTGCAATCAGCACGATGACAATACCCAATGTCAGCAGCACGACCGAAAACGATGCCATTGCGGTTACTGACGAGAACAATA
>Ga0228535_1003527_pt1 | contig 11066 bp, 11 predicted proteins | sample SJ1metagenome_FD_168457 | JGI IMG/M metagenome (GOLD analysis project Ga0228535, IMG submission 168457) | Enriched culture of PCE-dechlorinating microbial communities from Ithaca, New York, USA - SJ1 | ecosystem: Engineered > Modeled > Simulated communities (microbial... > Unclassified | place... | reverse complement strand
GTCACGGAAAAAGGGTCACGCTGCTGCGCCCCGGTGTTGGCGCCGGTATTGTTTTTCGCCTTTCCCTGCCCTTTGAGGGGAACCACCTTGATCTGGGCTCCGAGGGGAACGGGGGCGGAGGGGGGGGCAGGGGATGTCGCGGAGCGCTTTCGTTCGATTCCTCCCTTTGGCCGGGCTCCCGGGGGAGCGGGTTCGGCGGCCGTTGCGACACCGTCTCCGGCGGCCTGCGGAAAAGAGGCAAAAAACAGAAAGAAGACCGACAGCATGCGCGCTGCCAGGCGTTTTTTCCGTTTATGGACCGGCTGCATCACATCCCCCCCTTTGATACGGACATCACCGCCTGGAAAAAGGCGAAGTAGACAAAGCCGACCACGCCGCCCACCATCAGGATCAGCATCGGCTCGATAGAAACCGAGATAAGCTTCACCCTGGCAGCCAGCTCCTTCTGGTAATACTCTCCCGCACCGTGCATCACCGTATCCAGTTGACCGCTGCTCTCCCCGACCGCGGCCATGTGCCGCATCATCAGGGGGATGTGCGGCTGCTCGAAGGTTTTCGACAGCGACCGTCCCTGCAGCAGGCCCTCCGCCGCCTCCCTGAAGCAGTCGCCGACCGCCAGGTTTCCGATTACGCCGCTGGTGATACGGATCGACTCCAATGCCGTTACACCGCTTCTCAGAAGCATGGCGAGGCACCAGCCGGCCTGCGCCATGGCGCCGTACAGAACCGCTCCCCCCACCAGCGGCAAGGCGAGGATCGCCCTGTCCACGGCCCTTTTCCCGGGTCGGGTGGTATAGGCCACGAAAATGCCGAAGAGCCCGACTCCAAGGACGATGCCGACAGGGCCTCCGTAGTCCCGAGCCCACCCCGAAACATCCATCAACAGTTGGGTCGAGGCAGGCAGGGAGGCATTGCGCCCGGTAAGGAAGGTCGCGAAACGGGGGATGACGCCGAGCACCAGGAAAATGACCACCCCCAGGGAAACCAGCAGCACGAAAACGGGGTAGAACATGGCCGCGACCATCTGGCGCCTGATCTCCCTGCCCCGCTCCAGGCTGTCCGCCAGACGATCCAGGATCTCGTCGAGGTTCCCGCTCTTCTCACCGCTGGCGACCAGGTTGGAGATCATGGGGGAAAAGATCTTCTTTTCTTCGGCGAGCATGGCCGAAAAACTGGCGCCTTTGCGGATCTCGTCGCTCATTCTTCCGATCGCCCGGCGCAGCCGCAGCTTCGGCACCATCTCATTGCTTGCGTCCAGGGCCGTGACCAGGGTGTATCCGGCACGCAGCATCAATGCCGTCTGGCGGAAAAACACCACCAGGTCGCCCGCTCCGACCGGCGCGTACCGGTGCGGCAGCAGGCAGCCCGCCAGATCGCCCAGCCTGGACCGGAGACCGCCGTCCGGTTTCAGACCGCCCCCCTCCCGGACCTTCAGCACGAAGACGGAGCGGTCCCGGAGGATGCGCACCACCTCTCTTTCGCTCTCCGCCTCGATCGTGCCCCGCAGCTCCTGCCCCCGGCCATCGACGCCTGTGTAGGAAAACAGTGCCATCTAGTACGCCTCCGGCCTGAGGTGGAGCACCTCGGCAAGGGAGACCTCGCCCTGCAGCACCTTCTCACAGGCGTCCTGCCAGAGCGTCCTGAGGTTTTTCGCCGTCTCGCGCATCCTCCCCTCACCCGCGCCTTCCGAGATGGCCAGACTCAGGTCACGGTCGATCCAAAGCGCCTCAAACACGCCGATGCGCCCCCTGAAACCGCTGCCCAGGCAGAAGGAGCAGCCGCCAGGATCGCATATTTCCACCCCGCTTCCACCCTCCAGGTCGAGAATCCGCAGTTCCTCCGGCCGGGCCGGGCGCTTCCGGCGGCAATGGGCGCAGAGCCGCCGCACCAGCCGCTGGGCCAGCACACCGATCAGGGTCGAGCCGATAAGGAAGCGCTCGGCGCCGATGTCGAGCAGCCGGGTAACCGCCCCGACCGCATCGTTGGTGTGCAGGGTTGACATCACGAGGTGTCCCGTCATGGCCGCCCGCAGCCCGATCTCCACCGTCTCCCGGTCGCGCATCTCCCCCACCAGGATGACGTCGGGGTCGTGCCGCAGGAAGGAGCGCAGCGCCTCGGCAAAGCCGACCTTGACGCTCACCTGGACCTGGCTGACCCCTTCGATGGGCTGCTCGACCGGGTCCTCCACCGTCAGCACGTTGATGGCGTCCACCTCGAGCTCACGGATGGCGCCGTAGAGCGTCGTCGACTTGCCGCTGCCGGTGGGGCCGGTGACCAGGATCACTCCGTGGGGCCGGGTGATGGCCCGGCGAAACTCCCCCAGCATCTTCTCCGGCATGCCGAGCCGCTCCAGGGACAACCGGCCGGTTTCCTGGCCGAGGATACGCATCGTGGCCCGCTCCCCCCAGCGGGTGGGAATGGTGGCGACACGGATGTCCGTCTCCGGGATATTCCAGTTCATGACGGCGTATTTCATGGCTCCGTCCTGGGCAGAGCGCTGCTCGGCGATGTCGAGGCCAGCCAATACCTTGATCCGGTTCAGCAGGGCCTCTTCGTCCGCCGGATGCAGTATGCGGCCGTACTCCTGCATATGCCCGTCCACCCGCAGGCGAATCCGCATCCCCCCTTCCTGGGGCTCGAAGTGTACATCCGAGGCCCGCCGCAGGTAGACTTCCTTCATGATATCGTCCAGGAACTGGACCGGGTCGCTCTTCTCCGTCGTTGCCGGCCGGGAACCCGGCCCGCCCTCGGCACTGCGCTCGATCGCCCCCCGCAGGGCCTCGGGATCCGCGAGGGCGGGGCGATAGCGCTCGCCGGTGGCGCGCTCGACCCGCTCGACGCTGAGGCGGTCGTCCGGGTCCCCCAGCGCCACCAGCCTGGCGCCGTCCGCCCCGCGGACCGGCAGCATCAGCCGCTGCTGCCGGATACCGTGCGGCAGCAGCGCCAGTGCTTCGGCATCGGCCTTCAGTTGCGCCGGCTGGAGAAAGGGGAGCCCCCGGATGTCTGCGAGGGCCTGGTAGAGGGCCGCTTCCGGAAATCTTCCGGCACGGGTCATCACCTCCAGCAGCGGGAGCCTTTCCCGCTTGGCCTGCAGCCGCAGCCCCTTGATGTCGTCCTCTCCGACCAGGCCGATCCGGATGGCGGCGTCGATCAATGTGTTCTCGCTAACTGACATGTTGCAACGCCTCCCTGTCCGCGGCTACGCTGACCAATCTGTCGAACCCTTCCCGGTTGCCGCAGAGCGCCAGGGCTGCCTCCCGGCTGATCCTGTTGTTCCTGACCAGCCTGGCCAGGTCCTGGTCGAGGGTCCACATCCCCTCCTTTGCCCCGGTTTCCATCATCGAGTAGAGCTGCCGGGTCTTGGAGGTCTGGATCAGGTTGGCGGCAGCCGTATTCACCATCAGCAGCTCGACAACGGGCAGCCTCTTCCTGCCGTCCGTCCCGAGGACCAGCCGCTGGGCCACGACGGCCCGCAGCACCATCGATATCCGGTGTCTGGCCACGGCCTGCTCCTCCCCGCTGAAGTAGCCTATGAAACGCTCGATGGCGCCGACCGCCTCGCCGGTATGGAGGGTGGAAAATACCAGATGCCCGGTTTCGGCTGCGGCGAGGGAGGCCTGCATCGTCTCCAGATCCCGCATCTCGCCGACCATGATGACGTCCGGATCTTCACGCATGGCGGCGCGCACCGCCTCGGCATAGCTGGGGACGTCGGTATGCACCTCACGGTGATGCACCAGGCTCCGCCGGTTGGTGTGGACAAACTCCACCGGGTCTTCGACCGTCAGGATATGGCAGTCGCGGGTGCGGTTGATCTCGTCCAGCAGCACCGCCAGGGTGGATGACTTGCCGCTGCCGGTGGCGCCGGTCACCAGCACCAGGCCCGACTGCAGATAGGCCAGCTCCCGCAGCCGGGGGGGAAGCCCCATCTCTTCCAGGGAGAGCAGACGCTGGTTCAGGTGACGCACGGCCATTGCCGGTCTGCCCAGCTCCCGGTAGCAGTTGATCCGGAAACGCTCGCCGTCGGCGGCCGAATAGCCGAGGTCCACCGTCAGCCGGGTGGCGAACTCCTTCCGCTGGTGCTCGGTCATGACGGCAGAGGCCATGGCCGCAACGGCTTCCGTGCCGAACACCTTCTCGCCGTGGCTGTGGAGCCGTCCGTTGACCCTGAAGCGCACCGGCTCCCCGCCGGTGAGATGCATGTCGGAGGCCCCCAGCTCGACGCAGGTCCGCAGCAGGCTTTCAAAGCTGGCTCTGGAATCCATCGCCGTCATCAGATCGACATCTCGAACGAGACGAAGACGGCGCCGGGCGGCAGGTACCCGGAAGCTCCGGGCCGCTTCTCCTGGAGGTGGCGGGAGTGGACTTTCAGCTTCATGACCGCGACGTAGAAGGAGAGATCCTTGAGGCCGTGAAGGAAACCGAGCAGCCGGGGAAAATCCGCATTGGCGGTGACCTCCATCAGGGGGCGGCCGATAACGGGATCCACCACCGAAGTATCCGGCCCCTTTTCCGGCGTAAATCCCTTTCTGCCGACCGACAGCAGCTCCACGCCGGTGCGCTCGGCAAGGGTGGAGATCTCCAGCATAAGCTGCTGGCGCATCTCGGCGGAATCCACCGGGGCAAAGCCGGTATCCAGCTCGTCGAAGGACTCCCGGACCTTGTTCAACTCCTGCTCCACTTCCTCAATCTTGTTGGCGATCACCCCGGGAGAGAGGCCGCCGCTGCCGAGGTCCACCTGGGCACTTGTTTTTGTGCGGTTCTTCTGGTTATTCAAGCTGTTGACCGATTCCTTGAACTTCTTGCTGCTGACGGGATAGACGAGGAGCCCGTACAGGACGAGCAGCACGCAGGCGATGACCGCCTGGGCCCGGAGCCGCTCACCGGCGGAGAGCTTCTTCCATCTGCCGATCCATCTGGTGATCCATCCGCCGATCATCTCCGGCCTCCCGTTTGTCCCGCTGTTTCCTCCGCCGTCTTGACCAGCCAGATCTTCAGCACGGACCCGTCGATCTTGAGCCGACCCTTTCCACGGACAAGCTGAATCTCCCCGACCTTGTAGCGCCAGGGGGCAAGGGTTTCGTTGAGCCTGCTGACAAAGAGCTGCCCCGCGGGATCCTTGAGCGCCCATCCTTCCAGGTAGAAACCCTGGCCGTCATCCCTTTCCTCCACCAAGTCCAGCACCACCTCGTCGTTCACCGCCTGCCCGAGCGCCTGCAGGATGCCGGGCACCAGATCCTGGCGATAGCGGATCACGTTGTCGAGGATGTTTCTGAGCCGCTCCTGCTCCTTCAGCTCATCCTCTTTCTCTTTCAGTTCCTTTTGCAGGCGCTGCGCCTCATTGTGCGTTTTCTGCGCTTCGTTCCTGAGCTGGGTCTGGTGCTTTTCCCTGCCAATTTCCCGAAACAGCTCCCGCGTGTTCTTCTCCGTCCGGAAGCTCAGATACCACTCGTTGCCGATGATGGCCACCAGCAGGATGCCTATGCCGAGCCAGGGGTAGGTGGCCCTGTTCTTCCACAGGGGGGGCGGCGGGGTCTGGGCCTGGATGCGCACCAGGACGTGGGGGGGGCAGAGGCCGAGGGCGTGGCGGGCCGCCCCCTGCAGGGAGAGCAGGACCTGGGGGGGGCAGATTCCCCCGGCCGGGTTTCCGGCTCCGGTGAGGGTAGCGGCCTCCCGGTCCAGACGCAGCCCCAGAGCGGCGAGGATCGGGGCGACAAGGGCGGTCGGGGCCGAAAGGAATACCTTTTCGGTATCGGGAAGGAGCGTTCCGTGCGCGGCCTCGGCCACCATTGCCGGATCGGCCAGACCGAACGGACACCGTTTGAGGGCCAGCGAGGTCAGCAGGCCGCCGCGCCCATGGAAGAGACCGAACTGCTCCTGGCGGACCTCCACCAGCATCCATCCCCCCGTCTCCGACGCCAGATGGGAGACCGCGGTTCCGAGCTGGGGATAGATCCAGGCGAGAGAGAGTCCGTGCCTGTGGAAGGCGTCGGCCCACCGGGCGCGGACCTCCCCCCCGATCCCGGCCCCCCACCAGGTAAAGGGCCCCTCTTCCTCTTTTCCGGCCTGGGAGTTCCAGCCGGTGACCAGATCGTCATCGGACGTCGTCAACTTCTCCAGCAGGTCCAGGCATTCGTCGAGCTGCTCACGGGCGACGATTCCGCTGTAGACGCCGGCGGCGGACCTGGGCCGCGGCGTCGCGCCCTCGCCCCCTTCCGCCTCCCGCCGCTGCTGCGCGCTGATGTAACCCCGGCCCAGCAGCAGGCTCCCCTGCGACCAGATGTCGTTCTGGTGCACGAAGAACTCCTCGAGTTCCCAGCGCACCATTTCGCTCATCTGGGCATGGGTCCGGGGTTTTTCCGGGTCGACGGGGAGATGGAGCAGTTGCGCGGCGGCGGAAGGGGTGACGAGGACGGCCTTTTTCGGCAGCCGCTTCCCCGCCTTCCGGCGCAGCAGCGCCAGCACCTCGCCGACGGCGACCACGAAATCGGGGGCCGTGGAGACCACGGGCTCGCTCACCGCGAACTCGGACCTGAGACCGCGCCCTGCCAGCGCCCCGTAGAGGGCGAACCCGGTGCTCTCGAAGACGAGCAGCCGCCCCGGTATGGTGATTTTCAGCCCTTTTTTCCTGCCGGACTTGTTCCTCTTTGCCATCGCACACCCGCGCCGCCCACCGGCGCCCGAGAAAGATTGATTACTTCAGGGCTCAGTCAAGAGGTTGCGGCACTGATTCCGGCACAGGGAGAGACGCACCGTTCGGTCATGCCGCGGAGAAAATTCTCCTCCATGAGCTTCCGCTTTGCCATTTAGTTTCCGGATGGAAACCATTTAGTTGTTCAGGTTTCGCTCAAACGGTTGGATCACGGCCCCGGGGACAACGGTAAAGGTCTTCCATGGTGAGGCGCCGGTGGGAAACGGTTTTGTCGTGTCGCAGGCGCCCGTCCCGCTGACGTATTCAAAGATCCCGTATGCCGCCTGCCCCAGATAGAGATAGGTATCTTCGTCGTAGGCCGGGCCGGTCGCATCCTCAAAGACGAATTCCACCACCTTTTCGGTCCCGTTCCAGGTGATCGTGACAGGTGAACTGGTCATCGTCGCGATGGTCCCGCCCGAACTGAAGGCCAGGGCCATGCAGAGCTCCACCGTCCCCGGGCCGGCGGGAGAGCCGAAATCGACCCGCAGGCCTCCTGTGCCGTCACCTTGTGCCGCGGCGCCGGAATCGGTAAGCAGGACCCGGTATTCGTTGGCCCGGATAATCGGCTGACCCGTCGGGGGGTAGTCGGCTTCATAAGCGTCCGAAGTCACTGCAGCTAACCCGTCACGCCCTAAACTCTGAATTGTCAGGTCGCCCGCATTTGGCGAGTCCGTGGCATAGCTCCAGCCGAAATTACTGGAATTGTCATTACTGTTCCCCCATCCGTCCTGAAACCTGGGATAACCGACCAGCTCCGAGGCGGCCAGGTAAGGCCCGTTCCATCCCAACCAGAGTCCATAGTCGGCGTTGTAGCTGTAGGCGGGCTGGGACACCCAGTCCGTGCATCCCGTGGACGTGGTTTTTGCCGGATCGTTGCGGCAGTATTCCCGGGAGATCAGCGCGTTCAGGTTGTCCGGCAATCGCCCCATGTCCGCCACATAGCCGCGGACCTCCGGCCGGCCGTTGAGGGTGCGGGAGGTATCGCCGATGATCGCCCGGCGGATCGCCTGCAGGCGGTTGCGGGTATCCTCGAAGCGGACCTGGTCCGTATTGTTGTTCACCAGTCCCAGACTCATCCAGGCCACCGCCGACAGGATGGTGACCACCATCAGCAGCTCCAGCAGGGTCAGCCCCCGTTCGTTTCCAATGTGAGGAAATGCTTTGAGATGAAAACGCATCGGACCGGCAATTGCCTATTTGACACCGACAAAGTCGACCACCAGGATGGCTGGCCCCTTGCCGTAGCTGTAGAGGTGATAGCCGAGAAAGCGAGCCGACTTCCCCTCCTTCAGCTCCTTCCCGATCCTGGCGACGGCCTGTTTCTCGACATAGACCGGGATGATCCGCCTCCCCCGGGACTCGACGAACATCCGGTGCCCCACCTCGGGCACCGGCTTCACCCCGGCCAGCTCCAGGACTTCGTAGACATAGCTCATCGGCCTTTCTTCCGGATGCCGTTTCACCCTGGCCTGGAAGCTGACCGGCTCGGCCATCCTGATCAATCGTTTCCCCTTGCCGACGACCTTTTTCTCCTGTTCGATAAAGCTGTCCAGCTCGACCGTTTTAAATTGCCCCTTCTGTGCGCCAACGGTTGCGCGGGCCTGCGCGGCCAGGGCCGCCTGACAGTCGATGGCGATAAACAGCGTCGCAAAAAGCAGTAATTTCGATACAAAGTGCATTCTTGGCTCACTCGATATTCAAGATGATGTCGTCATCCGTGCCGTAGACGCCGTCCGGCCCCATGCTGACGATCCGGGGACTGGCATCCAGGCCGAAAACAAGGTAGGGTCGCCCCCAGACCTCGCGTTCCGCGCCATTGGCGGTGGCGCTCCAGTCCAGCAGGGTGTCGCCGCCGACGTTTACGGCCCGATGCTCGAAGGGATCCGCGACACCCTCCACATCCGGGACGTTGTTGCCGGCCAGCGGGTTCCCGCTGAGGGTGCCGGCCGGCGTCGTTCCGCTGTTGATGCCGTCACGGATATCGAGAAAACCGTCGCCATGGCCCTGCAGATAGGGTCCGCGCCAGCCCCGGCCCGTCTCCGGGTCCCAGCTTGCCAGTTGATGCCCGGTGCCGTTCAGGGGACTGGTGCGGGAAAGAAGCTGATGGAAATTGGCCGGTGAATAAAACCACAAATCCCTTGCGGCGTTATCGCTTCCCGCCGAAGCCGGCAGTCCGGTGTAAGGGACGGAGCCACCGTAAGCCTGCAGATCAAAGGGCCCGGTCTTCGGGTAATACCCGGTATCCTGTCTGAACCGGCGGATCGCCTTGGCGATCTCCTGCATTTCCGTGTGGACCAGTTGGTCGTTTGCCTGCTCGCGGACACCCAGGAAGGTCGAGCCGGCAACAAAGGCGATCGCCGCCAGAATGGCGACGATGACAAGCAGCTCGAGCAGGGTGAAGCCCTGCCGCCCCGGGATGTTCCGCCTGGAAGCGACCTTACCTGACACAGGCCTTCCGGGCCTCTTCCATGGGGGTCTTGAATTCGGCGGTGAACTTGCGCCGGGTCTTGCCGACCGCCTCTCTTTCACTCAGCCCCTCGTTCATCAACCTCGCCATGTAGTTGTACGGCTCGCCCTTGACAGTTTTCTCCATTTTCTCGGCAAAGCAGGCGGCCTGGTCCGCCGGCATTCCCGACCGGGCAAGTCCCGCCTTCATCAACTCAACGTCCGGCGATTCGCCGCAGCCCCCCAGGGCCAGCAGCGCCAGGAGCGGCAGCGCGAATCTCAAGTTCTTTTTCATCATGGACAAGGACCCTCTCCTTCTGGTTGAGTTTTTTCCGGAAATCATCCGGAGTCGCATTGAAACCGGGCGCGGATCACGCTCAGGCTCGATCCGCGCCCGGGCCCATCGGGTAAGGGTGGTGCCGGGCATCCCGTCATCCCGTGATCCCGCTGTTAGATGGTGCTGCGGGTACCATCCCACTCGCCAAGTTCTTCTTCCTTGGTGTCGAGGGCGCCATCGATGATGGTGACCAGTTCGACCTGGTCCCTGACGACGATAGCGCCGGAGTCATAGGTGCCGACGTTCCACACGGCGATGAAGCGGTTGTACTCGTCCGGTTTGACATGGCGATAGACCGGCACGGTGGTCATGCCGCCGATGCGATTGGTGTCGAACAGGGTGGAGGCAGGGCCGATGCCGGTCAGCAGGTAGGCGAAGTTGGTGTCGGCATTATAGTCAGAACCCGCACCCGCAGGATCGATCTGGCCGGTCAGGCGCTCGGTGCCGCCGGCCCAGAAGAGCACCGCGAGATCGGGAGGAGTGTCGCCAGAATTGAGCGGAACGTCATAACCGCAACCGTTGGCTGCCGGAGACAGGAAGACGTTGCCGGCAACCACGTCGTTGGTACGGCTGTTGACAAGTGCCCTGAGGCCTGTCGAGGTATTTGCGCAAGACCCGACTCCGGTGTAGCCTGGAAGCGTTGCCCCTGTGTTGACATAGCGCAGCGTGGTGATGCCACCGGCTACCAGCTGCTCCTGTATCTCCGGAGTCAGCACACCCGGCACGGCGCCGTCGCCGATGTCGGCGGCATCTTCACCGACATCAAAACCGAGAATCTCAAGCGATGTGGCAGTAGCAGCGCCACCCAAAGTGCCGTCTGCAGCCATCAGGGAGTCGAGCCTGTCGGGCAGCTCGTTTCTCTGCAGCACGCGGTAGGTCTGGATGCCCTTGTTCAGCTCGTCCATCATGGCCACGTGGGCTGCGGCTGAGGCGCGGGCGTCGGTATCCTTGAGGGCGATGGCCGCGGTGCCGGCCACGGCCGCCAGGATGGCGACGACGACCAGGAGCTCGAGCAGGGTGAAACCGCGCTGGTCGAGCTTCTTGCGGGTTTGCAGCATTCCGGCGATTCGTTTCTTCATCCGATTCATGACTGGTTCCTCCTGAAAAAAGTGGGTTGATGTTTCCGGCCGCGTCCCCGGACAAGGGGGTTGACAGCCTTCGTCCGTTTCGACAAAACAGCTCTCTCCTTGCGGCATCAGCGACCCACACGCCCGGACGCCTCTCTTCCAACCGGCATGACCCCCCGTCATCGCCTTTCCTTACGGCGTCGGCGACCCACACGCCCATACGCCGCTCTTCCAGCCGGCATGACCCCCGTCACCCCCGGCTTCCCCGTATCCCATCCCGGGCTTTTTTGACAAAATCGACCACGAATCGATACTGTTTGCCGCAGTGGATGATGACCTCCTTCTGCCCGCGGCGCAGAATCTTCATCTCCAGCCGGATTTCCCCATAGCCGTCGTGGGAAAAGACTTCTTCGTACAGCTTGGCGAACTGCTCCATGACATCCTGATTGGTCGCTGTCTCCATGTCCCCTTTTCCTGAGCTCCTCCGAATCTTCATTGCCGTGACGCGGATCGGACCGCGGCA
>Ga0228535_1003526_pt1 | contig 11075 bp, 6 predicted proteins | sample SJ1metagenome_FD_168457 | JGI IMG/M metagenome (GOLD analysis project Ga0228535, IMG submission 168457) | Enriched culture of PCE-dechlorinating microbial communities from Ithaca, New York, USA - SJ1 | ecosystem: Engineered > Modeled > Simulated communities (microbial... > Unclassified | place... | reverse complement strand
AAAGAACCACTGCCGCCGCCGCACCGATCGTTCCTAATGTCTTTTTCATGATCTGTTACCTCCTTTGGGAGTCGTTTGTTTTCTTGCCTTGATACTAATGAAAAGTCCGTGCCAGAATTGGACCCGCAGGACAAATACTCTTTATCGACTTGAATTATCAGAAGAATTACCGATTCATCCGACGGCAATTCCCGCTGGCCGCGCTTGCTGTTTACGACTTTTTCAATGAAATGTTCAAAACACTGAACAAAATATTGAAAAACTTTTTCCTGGCCTCCCGATGAGTCGGGCCGCTGCCGACGTCCCGCGACGAAAAGTGGAGGCGGGCGTCCGGGATAAAGACAGTCGCCCGCTGCGGCGAACCAAAGCGCGCATTGAAAATAATTTGACAATTGCCCGCCTTGCTAATACATTCGCAAAGTGAGGAGAGGCGGGGTTTTCCGGCCTGCTGCTCCATGACGCAATCTGTTTTTCGTTCGGGAAAAAAATGGCGAAGATTGATGTTTTTTTAAAAGCGATGGTGGAATACGGAGCGTCGGATCTGCATATCAGTGTGGGTGAACCGCCCAGAATGCGCATCAACGGATCGTTGCAGCGCGTTCAGTATCACGATCTGACTTCCGGAGAGACGGAAGCTCTGCTTCTGGAAATGCTCAATGAGGAGACCGTTCGTTTGTTCCGGGCGAAGAAGGACATCGATTTTGCCTACCAGATCGAAGGCATCGCCCGCTACCGCGGCAATATCTTCACGGAGAGAAAAGGTCTGAGCGGCGTTTTTCGGGTGATTCCGGCAAAGATCAAGACGCTTGAAGAGCTGGGCATTCCCGAATCCGTCTACGCGCTGGCCCGGCTGAAAAAAGGAATGGTTCTGGTGACGGGGGCGACGGGTTCCGGCAAATCCACCACCCTGGCCGCGATGATCGATCTCATCAACCGGGAAAAGGACCATCACATCATTACGCTGGAGGATCCCATCGAATTCATTCATCCCCGGCAGCGCTGTCTGATTAACCAGCGCCAGCTCGGCTTTCACATGGAAAGCTTTGCGGCGGGGCTGCGTGCCGCGCTGCGCGAGGATCCGGACGTCATTCTGGTAGGCGAGATGCGGGACCTCGACACGATTCAGCTGGCGCTGACGGCGGCGGAAACGGGGCTGCTCGTTCTGGGCACGCTGCACACATCCAGCGCGCCGAAAACGGTCGACCGGATCATCGACGTTTTTCCCACGACGCAGCAGGCCCAGATCCGGACGATGCTGGGCGAATCCCTGCGCGGCGTCGTCGCGCAGAATCTGCTGAGACGGGCGGACGGCAAGGGCCGGGTCGCCGCGCTGGAGGTGCTGATCTGCAATCCGGCCGTGCAAAACCTGATCCGCGAAGGCAAAACGTTTCAGATTGTGTCCGTGATGCAGACGGGCAAAAACATCGGCATGCAGACCATGGCCGAACACGTCGGGAAACTGCTCAAGGACGGGGTCATCACGCAGGAGGAAGCGGGCATCTATCTGGGCAAAATGGAGTAATGCCGGTTCCGGGAGGCGGCGAACGTTTCACAACGGATGGATGAAAATGCCATGTTCTTATCAGAACGGATGCTTGAACTGCTGAACGAAAGAGCAGGAAGGACGGGCCGTCGGAGGACAGTCACCACAGTCACAGGAGGAGGCCATGCAGTTCAGGATTGAAACCGTAAAAAAAAGGGCGACCGTGTCATTTCCGGACAACACGCAGATGAGCGGATATTTTTTCGTCTCCACTGTCTCCGCGCTGGGCGGCGGCGAAGAACCGGTCGGCGAACTGCTCGCCAGAAAGCGCGAATACGTTCCCTTTGAATCCGACGAGGGGAAAACGGTTCTTTTGTGCAAGGAGAATCTGGTGGTCGTTGCGCTGGATGAAGAGGCGCCGGAAAGTGCTCTTCCCGGCTACAAGCGCGTTTCGGTGGTGATCCATCTGCTTTCGGGGCAGATGCTGAGCGGAAAGGTTTCCTTTGCCCTGCCGGAAACGCAGTCGCGTCTGTCCGATTTTCTCAATTCGCGCGACGCTTTTTTCCGTCTGGAGAGCGAAGGCAAAACCTGCCTCATCCACAACCATTTTGTCAAACTGATCGCCGCGGAATGAACGTTTCCGGCCGGCATCCGGCGGGGAGCGGGGAATGGGAAAGCAGAAGGCTCAGTCTTCCATGGCTTCGGCCACTTTGGCGGCCAGCGATTTGATCGTGAAAGGTTTCTGTAAAAAGAGCACGCCTTTTTCGACGACGCCCTGGCGGGCGATGACGTCGCTCGGGTAGCCGGACATGAACATCACCCGGACATCCGGCCGGATTTCAAGAATCCTGTCCCTCAGTTCTTTTCCGCTCATTTGCGGCATGACGACGTCCGTCATGACCAGATCGATTTCCCGGTTCCGGTTCCGGCACAGCCCGATCGCCTCTTCCGGACTCGCAGCCGCCGTGACTTCGTAGCCGATGGACTCGAGCATGCTTCGGGTGATCTGGAGCACCATCGCGTCATCCTCGACCAGCAGAATTCTTCCTGCGCCCCCGGGCTGCGCTTCTTCTTCCTCCCGGGCTGCGGAGATCTCTTCTGCTTTCGGCGCGCTCGGCAGATGGATTGTAAAGGCCGATCCTTGCCCCGGTTTGCTTTCAACATGAATATGCCCGTCGTTTTGCCTGACGATGCCGTAGACGGTGGCCAGTCCGAGGCCGGTTCCCTTGCCCACCTCTTTCGTGGTAAAAAATGGTTCGAAGATGTGCGGAAGCGTTTCGGGATCTATTCCCGCGCCCTTGTCGCAAAACAGCATCCGGACATAACGGCCGGGCTGCAAACCGGGATAGTCGGGGCAGTAGGAGTCGTCTGCGAATACGTTGGCGGTTTCAATGGTCAGGCTGCCTCCCTCCGGCATGGCATCGCGGGCGTTGACCGCGAGGTTGATGAGGATCTGTTCAATCTGGGACGGATCGAAGCGGATCGGCCACAGATTCCGGGTCCGGATCAGCTGAAGGTCGATGTCTTCGCCGATGAGGCGGATCAGCGCTTTTTCCGTTTGCGCCACCAGATCGTTGAGGTCGAGAATCCGGGGAATGATGATCTGCTTGCGGGAGAAGGCCAGCAATTGCGCCGTGAGGTCGCGGGAGCGGACAGCGGCTTTTTCGATCTCCACGATGTCCTGCCGGACGGGGTGCTGTTTGCCCAGCCGTAGTTTCACCAGATCCACATACCCCAGAATCACACTGAGCATGTTGTTGAAATCGTGCGCCACGCCCCCGGCCAGGCGTCCGACGATTTCCATTTTCTGGGCTTGCATCAACTGGGCCTGCAGTCTGTTTCTCTCCGCTTCGGCCTTTTTGCGCTCCGTGATGTCGCGGCCGGCAAGCAGCATGCCGACGGCGTTGCCGTTCGCGTCCCGGATGAAAGTTCCCGTGACCTCCATCCAGACGGTGCCGCCGTTTTTACGGTACAGCTCCTGTTCGACGGTTCTTGTCCGATGCGGGTCGGCCGACGGTGCGCTTTGCTCCAGTGCCAGTTCCTCCAGAACGATGCGGGAGGTTTCCTCCAGCGTTTCCGGCGTCATTATCCGATCCAGGGGCATCTCCATAAGTTCCGCCGGCGTAAAGCCGGTTGCGTGAATGCAGGAAGGGCTTGTGTAGGTGAGGCGCATGTTCAGATCCGCCGTCCAGATGACTTCGCGGACGTTTTCCACGATCATCCGGTAGCGGCGTTCGTTTTCGGCCAGCGCTTTTTCCATAGTCCGGCGCTCGGTAATGTTTCTGCCGACGGCCAGAATCTCGACCGCCCGGCCGCCGGCGTCGCGGTTGAACGTGGCGACGACGTCGAGCCAGATATTTTCACCTGTTCGCGAATACACTTCCAGCTGCAGATTCCGGGAACGGTTCGCATCGACGGTTTCTCCCGATGTTTCCCGCTCCAGTTCCTCGGCGAGGACCCGCGCGGCCAGTTGCAGGGAGGCAGGCGCGACCAGTTCGGAAAGCGGCATGCGCACAACTTCGTCCGGATCATAACCGGTCAGGCGGATGTTTGAAGGGCTGGCATAGGTAATGCGCAGATTCAGGTCCAGAACCCACACGATGTCGTTGACGTTTTCCGTCATGGTCCGGTAGCGTTTTTCTCTTTCCCTGATTTCTCCTTCCGCCTTTTTGCGTTCGGTGATGTCCCGGAACAGTACCCGGAAACCGGAGGGATTGCCGGTTGCATCGGTGTTCGGTGCGATATTCATTTCATAGGTGATGACCGTTTGATTGGGTCGGACCAGATCGTAATCGACAAGCCGCCGCGATTTCCGGCTGCGGTAAACTTCGGAAAAAACATTCTTCATTTTCTTTGCGACCGGTTCGGTGAGATATTCGCGGTAATGCATGCCGATCAGCTGCCCGCGCGAATAGCCCATCAGGCGGCAGGCGGCGTCATTGACGAAGGTGATCCTTCCGGTCAGGTCGCTTTCGATGTAGCCCTCGTTCATGATGTCCAGAATGGTTCGGTATTGCTCTTCACTTCGCTGAAGATCCTGCTGGTATTGAATGCGCTGCGAGATGTCCCGGACCACGCCCCGGAAGCCGATGGGGTGGCCGTCCTCCGCGCGCAGCAGGGAAACGGAGGCTTCCACCATAATTTTGCTTTTGTCCTTCCGGAGCACCTCCCAGTCGAAGCCTTTAACCGGCCGGCCGGTCAGAAAAACCCGGTGGAAAGTTTCGTGAAGCTTCGCGGCGTTTCGTTCATCCGCGAGCGCGCGAAATCCGATGCCCTGAATTTCGTCCGGCGTATAGCCCAGATCCTGGCAGAGGGTTTTGTTGAAAAAGAGGAGATTTCCCAGGAGGTCGACTTCAAAATAGGATTCCTGGATGTTGTCGATGATGTGGTGGTGGCGTTTGACCTCTTTGCCGACGCGGTCCATTCTGTCCCGGGTTTTTTGCACAAGGTCGTTGACGGCCGCGGCAATCCGTCCGAGATCGTCGTCCGGAAATCCGGCGGCGATGTGTTTCGTGTAATCTCCGTCGGCGGCTCCGGCCAGTGTTTCCAAAATTTCTTTGATCAGGTCGCTTTTTTGTCTGGACGCCATTTTTTTCTTCACCCGCTTTGCCAACCTACCCGATTTGCATTATCCGAGGCAAGCTTTTAATCCGGATGGGATATCGGTCGTTCGGGCGCAGAACCTGAATCGTGGATTGCATCGGCCGCCCGGGTGTGGTAAGGCTCCCGCTTTACAAATCGACAGGAGAGGGACATGGACACGACTCGACACGAAAAAATCGCCGGAGAACTCCAGATTACAGCCCGGCAGGTCGCGGAGACAGCCGCGCTTCTGGCCGAAGGGGCGACCGTGCCCTTTATCGCCCGCTACCGCAAGGAAAAGACGGGCCTGCTCGATGAAGTCGCCGTCACAGCCATCCGCGACCGGCTGGCCGAACTCGAAGAGCTGGAGAACCGCCGGGCGGCTGTCGTGAACTCGCTTACCCTGCGCAATCTTCTGACGCCGGAACTCGCCTCGGCCATCGAAGGGGCAAAGACGCTTTCCGCCCTGGAGGATATCTACCTGCCGTTTCGCCCCAAGCGCCGCACGCGGGCGACCGTCGCGCGCGAAAAAGGACTGGAGCCTCTGGCCGCAAAGCTCTTTGCCCAGGAGGACTTCGATCCCTCATCCGAGGCGGCCGGTTTTGTCGGCGAAGACAAAGGCGTGGCATCGGTTGACGACGCGCTGGCCGGGGCGCGCGATATTATTGCCGAATGGGTGAACGAACATGCGGACGCACGGGCGAAGATGCGCGATCTCTTTTGGAATAAGGGGACGATCCGTTCCAGAGTCCTGCCGGACAAGAGTGAGGCGGGCGTCAAATACCGGGATTACTACGATTGGGAAGAGCCGGTGGCGACAGCGCCCTCGCACCGTGTGCTGGCCATGCGCCGCGGCGAACGTGAGGAGTTTCTGAGTCTCGCGATTCTGCCGCCAGAAGACGAGGCCATCGCCATCCTGGAAGCAATGTTTATCCGGGCGGCAAACCAGGCGGCGGCCCAGGTCCGTCTGGCGGTGCGCGACGGCTACAAGCGCCTCCTTTCGCTGTCCATGGAAACGGAAACCCGCCTGGAGGCGCGCCGGAGGGCGGACGAAACCGCCATCCGCGTGTTTGCCGATAACCTGCGCCAGCTTCTCCTGGCGCCGCCGGCGGGAGAAAAGGCTGTTTTGGCAATCGATCCCGGCTTTCGCACCGGCTGCAAGACCGTCTGCCTGGACCGCCAGGGCAAACTGCTCCACCATGAGACCATCTTTCCGTTTATGTCGGATGCGGCGCGCGGGCAAGCCGGACAAAGCATCAGGGCCTCGTGCGAGAAGTTCGGTATCGAGGCGATTGCCGTCGGCAACGGCACGGCCGGCCGGGAAACGGAGGCCTTTTTGCGGACGCTGGATTTGCCGCGGCAAATCGCCGTGGTCATGGTCAATGAAAGCGGCGCTTCCGTTTATTCCGCATCGGAGGCGGCGCGGGAGGAATTTCCCGATTGCGACATCACCGTGCGCGGGGCCGTCTCCATCGGCCGGCGGCTGATGGACCCGCTCGCGGAGCTGGTGAAGATTGATCCGAAGGCCATCGGCGTGGGACAGTACCAGCACGACGTCGATCAGGGGCTTCTGCAGCAGTGCCTCGACGATGTCGTGACAAGCTGCGTCAACGCCGTGGGCGTCGAGGTGAATACGGCGAGCGTTCAGCTTCTTTCCTACGTGTCCGGCCTGGGGCCGGCGCTCGCGCAGAACATCGTCCGGCACCGCGATGAAAGCGGTCCTTTCCCGTCGCGCGAGGCACTTAAAAACGTCAAACGTCTGGGCGCGAAAGCCTTCGAGCAGGCCGCCGGTTTCCTGAGAATTCGCGGCAGCGCCAATCCGCTCGACGGCAGCGCCGTACATCCGGAAAGCTATGCGATCGTTGAAAAAATGGCCGCCGACCAGGGCTGCTCGGTCGCAGACCTGATGGCCCAGGAAGCCAGAAGAAGCCGGATTCGCCTTGCCGACTATGTGACGGACGCGATCGGTCTGCCCACGTTAAAAGACATTCTGGCAGAACTGGCCAAGCCCGGCCGCGATCCCCGCGAGCAGTTTGAAAATGTTGTTTTTGCCGAAGGCATCGACAAGATCACCGACCTGGTTCCCGGGATGAAACTTGCCGGCGTTGTCACCAACATCACGGCTTTCGGGGCTTTTGTCGATATCGGCGTTCATCAGGACGGCCTGGTGCATCTGAGCGAAATGGCCGACCGCTATGTCAGGACGCCGTCCGAGGCCGCGAAGGTCGGCCAGAAAGTCGAGGTGACCGTCCTGGCGGTGGACATCGACCGTAAAAGGATATCCCTGTCCCTTAAAAAAACGCCGGGCGACAAGAAAGCTCCATCAGCGCAAGGAACGCCTGTGGCCGGCACGTCGAAAACACAACCGTCGCGGCGGGAAAAACAAAAGGACCTTCGTCCGGGACGGCAAAAGCCGCAGCCCTTTAACAATCCTTTTGCCGAACTGTTGAAACGCAAATGAATTCTGCAAACTGTCTCACCAATGAATCAGCTGCTTGATTCGTTTTGATACGTTTTGCTACATGAGTGAAACAAAAATATCCGGCCCATGGTCAACTCTCTGGATGGATTAAATAATCTATATTAATATTAAATATTTATATGATTGTTTGCCGGTTTGTAAATTGGCATGGCTGATGCAATAGCATTAACAACTTTCCACTCAGCGGTTCTTGGGCCTATCCCCCCCTTCCGCCACGGCCGCAACCGTGGCGGGAACCGCGTGGGCGGACCGTTGATAACCGATTTACCTCAGATGACGAAGCCGCCAACGAGAAGTTCAATGCGATCACTTCCGCCTGGGCTTTTCGCTCAGAAGAGACGAAACAATCTTTCGAATATTTAACGCGCCTCCGGCCGTTTTCCTGTCGCGTAATTGAGGGCCGGCGCGTTCCAGGATATTTTGTCGTTCATAAAAAAAACGAAAGACGAGGTGGCAGATGAAGAAAAAAATGTGGAGTGTTCTGGCTTTATTGGTGTTTGTCGCGTGGACGTCCGCGGCCGCGGCGGATGAAGTGGTGATCGGCTACAGCGGACCGCTCAGCGGACCGGCCGCCGAATATGCTCAGGACAATGTCAACGGCATCGACCTGGCCATTCGGGAAATCAACGACGCGGGCGGAATTCTGCTCAAGGGGAAAAAATACACCTTTCGTCTCCACAAGCTCGACGACCGGGCGGGTATGGCTGAAGCGGTTGCCAACGCCCGCAAGTTTCTCAAACAGGACAAAACACCCGTCATCTTCAACTCCTCGGCCACCACCATCGGCGCCTTGCTGAAGATCAATGAGATTCCGGGCAGCGAGTTCCTGGTCGTCGGTTACTCCAGCGTTCACACCTTCCACACCCCGGGCAGCAAACTCCTCATCAATCCCACGCCGGATTACCTCTCCTATATGGAAATGGCGGCTGATGTCGCCTGGAAGCAGGGGTACCGCAATGGAGCCATGGTCGTGACGCTGGGCGCTTACGGCGATGCCTGGCGGAAAAATTTCCGTCTCGTCTGGGAGAAAAAAGGAGGCAGAATTCTGGCGGACTGTCCGATCAACTACTACACGGAAACGGACTTTACCGCCCAGTTGATTTCGGCCCTGGTCACCAGGCCGGATTTCCTGCTTATCGGCGGCCCTTCAGCGACCACCGCGCTGGCGGTTGAACAGGCCAGAAGCATGGGGTTCAAGGGCGGTTTCGTTTTGATCGATCAGGCCCGCATGGATTACATCGCCGGCGTGCTGAAGAATATGACGCTGATGGAGGGAACGATCGGCATTGCCAATATCGCCGACCTGCCGCTGCCGGCCACCCCGGATTTTGCGCGGAAATACCGGGAACTTTACAAAAAAGAAGCCACGTGGGAATCGGCGCTCAATTACATCACCATGCATATCATCGCCCAGGCCATGACGCTTGCCGGCACCGGAAGCGATCCATACGCCATCCGCGCCGCAGTAGGAGAGGCGCTTCCCGTATTAGGGGACAGGTATCCCAGCGAACTGTTTCGCATTGATGAAAACGGCGTGATTTCCTCTCCGGGAGTGATCCAGAGCGTGGCGAACGGTAAATTCAGCCCCGTTTACTACACGCTGTCCTTCCCGAAGACAAGGGCGGAATTTCTGAAATACAAAAAGATGAGCAAAACCAAAGATCCGGAAAACTGCCTCTGGATGCCCTTGCCCTAGGACGGGCGGTTTTTTCAAGACGCAGCCTTTCAGCCGGGCGGCGCTTTGGGGGGCGTGTTTCTTCCGAACGGAATGCCCAGCTTTTTCATTTTTTTACGCAGCGTCGACGGATGGATCTCCAGCAGGCGGGCGGCGCCGTTCGGGCCTTCGATTTTTCCGCCGGCTGCCTCGAGGGCCTTCAGGATATGGCGGGAAATCGCCGAGTTCAAAGAACCGGCGGCGCCGGACGGCTCCCGGGAGACGGCAACGGTTTGCGGACCGGGGCCGATCAGGTTTGCAAACGACAGAGGCTGTCCGCGGTGGACGATCAACTCGCGCTCGACCGCATTTTGCAGTTCCCGGACATTTCCCGGCCACGGGTAGCCGGTGAGCAGGTTCAGGGCGCCGGGCGCCAGGGACGGAATATGCGCGAGCGACATTTCTTTGGCCTTCTGGTGGATGAAGTAGTGGACGAAGGCGGGAATGTCCGCGATCCGGTCGCGCAGCGGGGGGATGGAAATGGGAAAAACCCGGATGCGGAAATAAAGGTCTTCGCGAAACCTTCCGTCGGCGATCATCGCCTCAAGGTTGCGGTGTGTAGCGGCAATTACCCGGACATCAACGGTAAGGGTTTGCGAACCTCCGACTCTTTCATATTCCTTTTCCTGGAGAATCCGCAAAAGGCGGGTCTGCGCTCCCGGGGGGAGATCGCCGATCTCGTCGAGAAAAATCGTTCCCCGGTGCGCCCGTTCGAAGCGGCCTCTTTTTTGGGCGACCGCGCCGGTGAAGGCCCCCTTTTCGTGGCCGAACAATTCGCTGTCCACCAGGGTTTCCGGGATGGCGCCGCAGTTCACCTTGATGAACGGACCGCCGCGTCTGGGCGACCATCTGTGGATGGCGTTGGCGATCACTTCTTTGCCCACGCCCGTTTCTCCCAGCAGCAGAACCGGACTGGACAGGGGCGCCACCTGCCGCACCATGTCCATGACGGTCTTCAGGCCGAAACTGTCGCCGATGATTTCTTCGCCGATTTGCTTGCGCATCTCTTCGCTCAAATACCTGTTTTCCTCCTCCAGAAGGTCTCTCAGCCGGGAGATTTCCCTGAACCGTGAGTAGTTGCTGATGGCGATGGCGAAAGGCTCGTTCAACAGCTCCAGAAGGCGGACATGATCTCCGGAGTAAGGTTGGCCGGCGCGGTTCGTAAGAATGACCGCGCCGAGCGTCTGGTGCGTGAGTTTCGGAAACAAGACCAGCGCGCCCGAGTCCTGGATTCCCAGGGTCGCTGAGACATGGAGGCCGGTGATGTGGTCCCGCATTCGGGCCACCGTGTAGATGTAAGGGTTTTTTTCTGCCCGCGTCAGGACTTCGGCGAAAAAAGAACGGGCCTGTTCCGGCAGGATGGTTTTTGCGGAAATGACCTGTCCGCCCGAGTCGTCGGCCCTGGCGATCGTTTCAACGATACCCAGGTCCAGGTCGAAAATATTCAGGAACATTCTGTCGAGCGGGAAAGTTTCCCGAAGAAAGAGAAAGCATTGCCGCAGAGCAACGTCAATATCGAGGCTGCCGCATATTCTTAAAGTCGCTTCATGAAAAAATTTTTGATCGTCCATCGTCATCATTATCTTCCTTTCTGTTCTATGGGGTAGATTACCAATAAACCGTCGTATTTTCCAGAAATTATCTGCACTATCGTGCAGATAATAGGCGGTTATGTTCTAAGTAACCGATTATTGACGGTAATTATTTTGGCACGCAAGACGCATTAGTAATGACCGAACAACGGACATGCTCTTTGATGCAGTCGGAGAAACAGGAAAGGAGGTGGACCAATACTTTACGGAAATATTTGAAAA
>Ga0228535_1003525_pt1 | contig 11076 bp, 13 predicted proteins | sample SJ1metagenome_FD_168457 | JGI IMG/M metagenome (GOLD analysis project Ga0228535, IMG submission 168457) | Enriched culture of PCE-dechlorinating microbial communities from Ithaca, New York, USA - SJ1 | ecosystem: Engineered > Modeled > Simulated communities (microbial... > Unclassified | place... | reverse complement strand
TTCGGCTTGCCCCAGTGTGATCCCATCACCCCGGAAACCTGCGCCGCTCCTAGAGGCTCCTAGAGCGCCCGTTTACCTGGGTTTTTGTCTCGGATCTGATTCGCTATTAGTCCGCACCTCTCAGCGGCTTCGCTCGCCGGCAGGCCTACCGTTTCCCTCAGGAATCGCCTTGCGAACATGTCGGCCTCGATCCTCACTCTGGCCAGACGGTTACGATGATGTGATCCCCGCCATCCTCTGCCGACCTCGGCATGTACTCACAGCATCCGCCCTCAGCATCACGCAGAACACGATACCCCCGCGCCGCCACTGCTGCCATGGCCTGACTGAGCATGGCCCGCCTGTCGCCCGATAGCTCCAGCGTCAACTTTTCGACTGGATGAATGCTTCTGTCGCCGGCTTCAACTACAATCACCGGAAGGCTCACCGTCGCCAGTGATAGGCCGTAATGCCTCAGCACATAGTCAGGCACCATTTGTGCCCCGCCGGTCATCTGCACTGGATGATAGCCCTGATATGGATCCATCTCCTCCAGCGTCACCGCCCGGAATGGCACTACCGCGAAGTGTTTGAGTTCCCCTCCCGGAAGCTCGACCACGATCCGATTAGCCATGGTGTTTACGTACCACGCGCTGGTCACCGTCACGGATCCCACCGCGCCCCGCGCCAGCTCCTCCACCACCGCCTTCGGCACTCGCCAGCGCCCGGCAATGAGAACACCTGTTAATCTGCCGTCCTTGAGCATCCGCCTGATTGTGGAGTCAGACAGTCGCAGGTATTCGCGCACCTCCGCCAGAGTTAACAGCTCTTCCGTCATGGAAGTCACCTCCAATGGCAGAATACCATGACTATTCAAACACAGTCAAGCCTATTCAAGCATAGGCAAAAGGAGGCCGCAGGGAATCTCCTACGGCCTCGGATCCCTCTAGAACGTTGGCCAGTCAGGAGGTGAGAAGGCTAAGCGCTGTTCAAACTTCCTCTGAGCTGGCCTTCTGTCGCCATATGAGGCCTCGAACTGATATAGTCGCCGCAAGTTGCCGTTCTTGTCGTGCTCCATGAAGTGCTCCAGAACACGGCTTTCGCCTTTCTCCCAGGCTACATGCGCGATAGCCTGCGCCGATAGTTCATCATCGGCTCGAAGCGCCCGCTCCAGCGCCGCCCTCAGTTCCTCCTCTTTCATGCCTGCCGCCTTGTCCATCGCCGCCGCGTATGCCGCCCGCGTCGCTACCTTGGTCGCCTGGTCAGTGAGGTATCCAAACTTAGGCGAGAAGGCCTCCTTGCGCAGGCTCTCGCGCAACGTCTCCACCTCAGCTTCGTAGCTCGCCTTCAGCTCTTCGTGTTTCGCCGTGGCCTTCGCGTGAAGTTCTACCGCCTCCGTGTGTCGCCCCGTACTCGATAGGTTCTCGTCTCGCTCGATCTCGCCCAGGCGCTCCCTGTATGTCGTCCGATTCTGAATCATTGCGGTCAGCTTGTTCTCCAGCGAGTCGATTCGTGTTTCACTCATGCTAATATCCCCCTATCTAACTTTGAGCGCTTGCCCCAGCCGCTCCAGTTTCATGTCGGCCACGTTCTCGGTCAACGTCATAAGTCCAGCCAGGCCCTTGGTGCTGGTCACAAACGCCAACTGCTGCCGCGCCTTTGTCGCCTCCGGCACGTCGTAGGCCTCGAGTACCTGCGTCATGCGGCCCCGATACTCGTCGGCCGTCAGGCCTCGGCTTTCCAGATAGAGGCCTGCCCAGTCTGATCCGCCCAGCAGCCACGTTCCCAGCCCATCCCCTGCCTTGACGGCCCGCTCCAGCAATTCTGCCATCTTTGCGGCCACCTGGCTGGCATGGCGCTTGTCCAGCACCATCCTATAATCAGCCTTCTTGCCGGCCAGTTCTGCTTCTTGGGTTGCCAGTTCGTACGCAAACGTGGCCTTTGGCCTCTGAGGAAGCGCCTTCTTCTCCAGGTGCGCCCTCAGTGATGCAGTCTCGGATTTCGCCTCGTCTACTGCCGCCGTCACCTTCTGCCGCGTCATGTCGTAGTAGGTCTGGGCCTGTCTGCCCAGCTCCTCCCTCGTGAACACCCTGGCGTTTTCGTCGCTCCACATCTTTCTTGCGGCCACGTCGGCCACTGCTAGCGTAGTCCTGATATCCTCGCACCTCTCGCCGATGATGCAGCGACTATCGCCCGCCTGCCCGCCTCGCAGCTCTTTCATCATGGCAAGCTCTATCTGTTTCGCCTGCTCATCCAGGCTTTGAATGGGATCTATCTCTATCATCAAAGGGCACCTCCGAATGTTTTACCAGCCTCTCGGCTTTTTCATAGGTCTGCCTGGTGCGTAGTCAATCCTTCTAAGCGGCCACGCGATACGCACCCCGCGCCCGCTGGTGATGATCTCTTTGCCCGCCGGAATCTGCGGTTCTGCGCCAGGATCCGCCGCCGCCATGTAATCGCTCTGATAGGCTATAGCAGCCGTGCAGTGCATGAAGGCGTCGGCTATGTCATCATGAATCGCCGGCGAGTCGGCCTCGATGCTCAACCTGCCGGAAGGCGTAAACGTGGCTCGCAAGTGCGAAAGCTGTTTCATCAGGCCGGGATGCCTCGGAAGGATCAAACGGCCCTGCTCCATCAGGAGCTTCATCTTCCCGTATGCCTCTTGCTTATAAGCCTGAGTCGTGGCTATGCCGGCCACTCCGCGCCGTGTCTGGCCCCTGCGTATCGTCTGCCGCCATTTCTGCGCCAGCAGTTCTGTGGGCGCTTCGCCTGGCCCGTTAGTCTCCGAGTAAACAGCTATATAGTCATATCCCGCATACTGGCCGTATGGATTCCGCCGCCGATAATCCCATAGGCTTGTGCTCACCACTCGATCCACGAAGGGCAGGTATCCGCCCGATCCGGCAGGATACTCCTCGATCCACGACACAAGCCACACTGGCGGCTTCAAGCCGGGATTCAAGAACGGATCCACCACCGGCACGGCCACGGCCAGGACGTTACTGTCATACCTCACGCCCCAGTCAATGCCCGCGATAGCTCGCATTCCTCCGGCTTCCTCCGGCGGTATCATGGGGAAGTCGGCCACGGCGGCCATGATTTCCTCATAGGTGAAATAGCTTTCTGCATCGTCTACCCACTCGCCCAGCACTTCGGCCCTGTAGGTTAGGGGATCCGTCCGCTCCTTCTCACGCTCCAGGAGTTCCTTGTTTATCAGTGGAGAAACCTCATACCTCCACTGGAAGGCCGCCCAGTCCTGTGAACCAGCCCGCCCGTCCTCCCACACCTGCCGGAAAAAGTGCTCACGGGATCCCCACGGAGTCGATCCCATATACACCTGCGGCTTTGCCACGGCGGCCACGGTATACAGCGCCGCCCGCCACAGTGCTCCATCCATGAACGCGGCTTCGTCCAGGATCAGAACCCCGTCAACTGTGTAGCCTCGAACCTGTTTTTCCGAGCTAGGAAGGCATATAATCTCGCTGCTATTTGTCAGCCTCAGCCTGGAGGCCGTGGCGTCGGCCACGGAACCGGCCAGCAGCGGCGAACCTTCGGCGGTATCCCGGATCTGCCGAAATAACCGTTTCGCTGCATCCTCTGTGGCGCTTATTACTAGGCTTGTAGATCCCGGTCTAGCAAAGGCCGTCCACACGGCCACAACGGCGAACAGAAGGGATTTTCCTGTTTGCCGGGCTGCACATATGGCCTTGAATGGCCTCGGATCCCTCACAACCTCCGCCTGATGATCCCACAATGGCACCCGCAAGGCCTCGGCGGCGAAGGCCGCACAATCAGCCTTCCACCTGGTCAGTGTCTCGCTCGTCTGTCTCACCTCCTTCTCTTTTGGCCTCCGCTTCGGCCATCAAACGCGCCAGGTCAAGTGCTCGCCCCGTGTTCACTCCGAGTTTCGCCCGTGCTTGCGGCGTCGCGCCCAGCGCCTCCAGGTATCGTAGGCTCGTATTTGCCATGCTGACCACAACCGGCAAGAGGGGCCGCACCTCTCCCTTTGGCCCCACGATTCCTTCCGCGTCCAGGTATTGGTCGGCCTGCTGTAGCCTTCGCAGGAGCACGGCCAGAACCGAACAGGCCGCCGCGTCGGCAGGCTTGATAATGTCTGCGTCGCCCTCCAGCACGGCCATAATCCTGCCAGCTAGCTCCTGAGTTTCGGCTTGGCCCACCGTGATCCTATACACCCCGTGACCCGAGTCCTCACCGGCATATTTCAGATTGGCCAGACTGGCCGGCACTTTGCCGCGTCGCCCCTTCTTCTCGCTCGTCTGTCTCACCCCCAAACACAAAGGCCGCGCCTATTAGCACGGCCCCATTCGCCCGTTAGACGCGCCACGCGCCACGCTGCACGTCGATCCATGCCCCATATGATGAATCACACACCCCGCCCGTTTTGGCAGGCTCCTAGAGGCTCTGAGGAGCTGGATTCCCTCACCCTCAAGGGATTGACGCCAAAGGATCCTCAGTCTATAATCAAGGTGAATTGTAAACCCTGTTCAACGTTTACAATCACCAGAAGGAGGCGCTGCAAATGACAGGATCCGCCAGAATACGCAGGATCCGCGAACATGCCCACCGCCGAACAGAAACACAACTGGTATTGTCCCAGAAAGCCGTCGGTTACGTTCGAGTGTCCTCTGACGAACAATCCAACAACGGCCACGGACTCGAAGCGCAAGAGGCCGCCATTCGCGCCTTCGCCGAATCGCAAGGCTACGAACTCGTGGACGTTGTGGCCGATGCAGGAGTGTCAGGAGCCACGCGCCCCGAGACTCGCCCCGGCTTCGCCCGAGTCGTGGAACTGGCCGAACAGCAGGCCTTCTCCATTCTGCTAGTCTGGAAATTCGACCGGCTGGCCCGTGGTCTGGTCTATGCGGTCATGGCTACCAGCGCCCTCCAGGAGCAGTTCGGAGTCATGCTCCGATCCGTCACTGAGCCAATTGACACCAGCACCCCCACCGGTCAAATGCTGTTTGCCATCTTCGCAGGCATGGCTGCCCAAGAGCGAGAGGCCATCATTGACAGAACCATTGCCGGCAAGAAGCAGAAGGCCTCTCGTGGCGGCTACGTCGGCGGCCTCACGCCCTACGGTTACCGCAGAGACAAAGAAGGCGGCCTGGTGATCCATGAACCAGAGGCCGCCGTGATCCGTCGCATAGCATCCATGAGAGAGGCCGGCGCCACACTCCAGGCTATCGCCGATGCACTTAATGCCGAAGGGATCCCTGGCCGTCGCGGCGGATCCTGGTATGCTCGCACAATAAGCTATGTCCTCGATAACCCCCGGTATAAAGGCCTCGTGGAATGCTACTTCCAGCACGGCGGCGAACAGCACATTCTCACCGAAGGCCAGCACGAAGCCATTCTGCCGAGAACAGAGTGAGGCGCTGGATCATCGTCTAGCACCTCATACGTTCAAAATGTAAACGTTCATTAAGGCCTGGATCCGTCCGCCACACTGACAGGTGAACGTCACCAGTGCCGGCCCTTCGATCCTCTCAGCCATCATCACCACCTCCGGCAATGAGAAAGCGCCTCCAGTTCGGAAGGCACTCAAACACGTGTTTACCTGCGTCTATATGCTCGTTTCGGCGACTTTCTGAACGCGCAAGAGGTCATCTCGATTCTTGAAAAGCCACTCGCGCCGAAACGTGGGCGCTACGCATCACGCAAAGAAGGGCCCTTTGTCATCGAAAAGCCCTTCTACCTGCTGAGTTCTGGAATTATGTGCATTATGTAATTATGTGCAATATGTCGCACCTCCCAACACCCGCCACGGCCAAACAGCCCTTACTCTGCGAGTATGCCGGATATCGGCCACGCCAGGGCCCCAGGGCTTGCCCTCTCATAGCTCATATATATATTGATCCTCTTGATACTCTTTGATCTTCTTGATCTTCTTGATCTTCTTGATACTGTTCATTTTTTACAGTATCAAGAGTATCAAGAGTATCAAGAGGATCAGCCTACGCCCTCTGATCCTCTTGATGCTCTTCTTCCTTCGCCTTGGGTCGTGGTAGTTCCCAATACCACGCCCTGCCCAGCTTGAAGGCTCGAATGTTCAATTCCTTGCGTGCGCGTTTCAGAGTCGCCGGCGCTATGCCATTTGCGTCGGCTTCGTCTTCCATGTCCACTGCCGATCTCGGCCCTTGCGCTAATGCTTCGCGTAGAAACTTCTTTGCATCGGCCCTGGCCCCGCTCTGCTCCACTACTTCCGGCGCTACTAGTTCTGCTGCGGATAGCTCAGAGATGCCGCACCATTCCCACGCTCCAGCGTCCGTAATAGCGAAACTCTGACTGGGCCCCTCCTTCGCCAGATTGCAGGCGCTATGCACTATAACGCCCTTTCCGGGCTGATTCGGATCTTTGCCCACCATGAGAATGCTCCGCGCCACTCCTGCAATAGAGACAGTTCCCTGGCCCTTATATAACGCACGTTCCGATGGGCCCTTCTTCCAATGCCGAATTATCAGGCAGGCGCAACTGTGCTTCTCCGCTAGTCGCGCCACCCCGTTCAACACAGGCACAATCTGCTCGGGCTTGTTCTGATCTACCTTCGGGCCCAGGTGCGGCACCATTGAGTCAATCACTATTAGAACCGGCTTCACCTGCTCCAGTGCTTCATCTAGTTCGGGCAAGTCCTGCATATTGATGGGCACAACTGTTTTCCCGTCGCGCCCGATCTTCCCCTCGAAGGCTTCCACCCGGCTAGTGTCGGCATTGCCCTTGTCTAGTCTCGGCTTCAGCGTCATGTCGATGGAGTCCTCAGCCGTCAGGTAAAGCACTTTCCCGGGCTCTCTCGCAATGAACTTGCCGCCTTCGCCGGGCAGAGGAAATCCCCTCGTGATGGCAGCAGTGACAGCTAACGCTGCCCACGTCTTGCCCGTCTTGGGATCACCCTCTAGCAGAGTGATGCACTCCAGAGGTATGTATGGCTCCCATAGCCATTTGACTGCCCGCGCCTGCACCTGGGCCATGTTCACGAGTCGGATGCTAGACCTGCGCCCTTCTGCTATCGCTGCCACTTCTGCATCTGCCGCATTGAGTTCGCTTATGGCCTTCTCATATTGTGTGTCCTGCCCCTCGGCATTGTGTGCCCGGGCTAGCAGCAGTAGTTCGTCACGTTTGCGCCGCAGGGCCAGCCCTTGCAGCGTATGCAGGTATCCTTTCCAGTTCGCCATACTGCCGGCCACGGCTACCGGGCCGCATATGGTAGTGAGATATGTCGCCCCGCCTACTTCGCCAGCTTTGCCCATGCTCTCTAGCTCATCGAACACCATGCGAGAGTCTACGCCATATCCACGCGCCCAAACTGCTCGAATCGCTTTGAGAATTACCCTATGCTTGTCATCGTAGAACAAACTTGGCTCGATTATAGGCATGGCTTCATCGGCCACGCTCGCCGGAGAATCGGCGCTCGATCCTAGCAGAATCGCGGCTAGAAGGGCTTGCTCAGTCTCGATGCTCGCCGGCACCTTCGCCTTGTCTCTTGGCACAAAAACACCTCCCCGTCGTCGCGGCGAACAGAGGAGGAGTTTTTTCTGTAGCATAGAAGAATACCCCTGTGGTATGATCTAGGTACAGAAACACCTCATATGCTCGCCGCTCGCCGCCAGTGCAGCCAACACGATGGCGGCGAAGCTCTTTTCTTGCCATGATTTTCGCTATCCATTCGCGATTCCCTGCCTCAACGCTTCGCGTAGTCGCAACCCCTCCAGGTCACGCCAGGCCGCGTATTCCATCGCCAACTTCTCGCCATCCACGCCCGCACATTCAAGCGCTCTGAGCACCGCAGGACTGATTTTCGCAGGTGATCCCCTCTCGGTCTCGTAAACTCCCACCGCCGAAACGCCCGCAATTATCGCTAACTGGTTCTGAGTCAGCCCCAGCCGTCGCCTTTCGCGTCTCACGGGATTCTCCATCATCTCACCCCCTTATAAAAGGAATGCCTGCTCAAGCAGGCCGATTCCATAGGTCTGTAGCTCTCACTATGATCTGATCCTTCTCCGCCAGTGCCATATTGCTCAGTCGCAGGTCAATAGAGGGATAGGCCGAATGCCACAGGTCGAATTCCGCTCTTACCGGGAAGCGAATATCAATGCCCCGGTTGATCTTCTCCATCAAAGCGCCGTAAATTAGCACGTCCACGGCTCTCTCGACGCTCTCCGGAGTGCTCAGGCCTCGTGGCGTCGGCAGGCTCGCCAGAATGAGCAGCCCCGGCAGAAGCGCTTCGGCCTCAAGGCCTGTCGCGCTTCGGTCATTGACTACCCAAACATTTCGCGCCCGCGCTATCTCGATTTCCCGGAAAGGAGTTTGCAGTCCGAACTTCAGGAATCCGGCAACTGCCATTTCCTGCGCCGCGATGTCGGGATAATCGCCCACCCGGCCACGTCCTCTGCCCTGGCCCGCCTGCCGCACCGCCGCCGATACCATGCCCCGCGTTACCCATGTCCTGGCCGTCGCCAGTTTGAGTTCCGGCATGTCGGGATTTAGTCGCCTGGCCGCCTCAAGCACTTCGGGCATGGTCACGGGAGCCACCCCCTTTTCGCGCCCGTCGAAGTGCGCCCATGGCACCCGGCCCCGCGCTTTCGTTCGCGCTTTCGCGTTCTGCCAGCCCCAGGCCGTCAGGTCGTATTCAGTTATAGCCTCGATTCGGTATCACCCCCATTCGGGGAACACTTCCCCAAGGCTTACAGCTCTTCAAGCCTCGCAATTAACACCTAATGCCATTATACCACACTCTGTATTGCCGTCAAATTCTTGACTATCAGACAAATACGGATTACGCCAGCCCCAGCGTATCCAGGTCACTCTCCAGTATCCGTGCAATATGCAGCCGGCGCTCCAAGTCCAGCGGTCTTTTCCCTCTTATGTAGAGAGACACCAGAGACTCCGATACCCCCAGGGCCTCGGCAAGTTCCCTCTGCGTCATCCCGCGCCGCCATAAAGCTGTTCTAAGAGGAACATGTCTCCTCTGACTCATGCGCTCACCTCCCGAATTTGCCCCTCATATATGGTGCCGAAGGGCTGTTTTAGAAGTAGTTTCACGCCCCACGCCCTGCTCATATACCGTATCACTGTAAACATCTTCACAACCTTTTTGGAATAGGCCACTCAGCCCCTCCACGTCATGCAGTCTCAGCTTCAATAGCTGGCCCGGCGCTATCCTGGCGGCCTGTTGGTGCAGTCGTCTGGTACAAGCCGCCAGGCGCTTGCTCACCATCTGTTGACTGACGCCCTGAATCCCGCCTATCTCGGCCTCCGTCAGTCTCAATACATGCCGCATGTAGAATGTTAGTCGCTGTTTCCTTGTCAATGCTGGCCGCGTCGTATCTAGCAGCGTCAGCGCCGATGTGTAGTGCTCATACCTCTCTCTCTGCGCCGCGCTCGCGGATCCGGGATCCAGCCACAAGGATTCGGCGACGGCTCGCCTCCTCGCTCGTGACTCCATCGGAGGACTCTGTTTCCTAGCAGTGGAGTTTCGGAGTGCAGCCCCGACAATCGCCTGGCAGGCCTTAGACTTGTCATCGGAATTCCGCCACATCGGCCATTCCAGCCACAGGCCGATTAATGCGGCTTGTCGCAAGTCTGCCCGCCGTCTCCTGCGTCCATGGGCATACTTGACCACCTCTGCATGAATGACATGCTCGTGTTCCTCCACCATGCGCTCAAACTCGGCATGATCCCGGCACAATAGTCCTAACACCCTCTCTAGTCGCCGCCGATCCGCGTCCTACCATCGCCCTGGAAGGCGCTCGATAGGCACGAATGAGCGTACTTCATGCAATGCAGCCGCAGGCATTGCACTACTTGCCCCATAGTCGCGCCCACCATGGGCGCTTCTCCTCCGGCTTTGCGCGTATCCACTCGCCGATCTCCTCCACAGTCTCCTGTGTCGCGGCTACCGCGTCCCGCGTCGCCTGGATCTCCTGCCGAAGCTCCTGGATCTCTCCACGCGCCTGCCGAAGCTCCTCCGTGAGCAGTCGCACCAGAGTTTCAGCCTGCGCCGGAGTCACCGCATCCACCTCGAGCACTTGTGGCACGTTGCGCCCTGCCAGAGTGTCGTTCACGTCCGCGCTCGTCGCGCCGCCGGCATACAATGCCTTGATAGTCTCGGCCACTTTCAGACTCTCGGCAGGCACCAGCCGCCGCCGCCCATCGCGCCTAGCGCCCAGAAACGGCCCATGAACATCTATCCACCGCCTGACAGTCCTCTCCGGCACCTCCAGCCGTTTCGATAGTTCCTGCACCGTCAACATGCCCATACCTCCTTCGGCCATTACATGCGGTCACATGACGGCCACAGGAGGAAGATTCGATACCCTAGCAGTGTTTACCTTCGGCCACGGCCACGGCCCCGGCAAGGTGTCGGTCACAGCGGCCACGCCCCGGCGCTTATGCACATCCATGAAACAATTAGCTCATTTGATCTAATTGTTTGCCGCCCGTGACAAGTGAGCGCCGGCGGCCAGTGTTAGACTATGGTCGAAGTCGCATGCGCGACTACCTGCGCTTCTCTCACTCGCAAGCATCCCTTCTCGTCATCCCACATCCGGCATGTAGTCCGGCAGGCCTGGCCGGTATAATGGCAAGTCGATTCGTTCACCTGCAACTCCTCGATGATGTTCCGCGCCAGTGCCAGTTCTTCGGCTTTCGCCTTCTCCAGTTGTGCCGTATCGTCTGACGGTATCGCATACTGCCCCGGCGTCTGTATGTCCATGAATCCCACGCGGCCATCGTCAAGCTCGATCAGGATATTAGCCGCTGCCCGCACTCCTACCCACGTCCAGGCCGTCCCATAGCTCGCCTGGCGTTCGGGATCCGGTCCGCCGAGACTAGCAGAGTTATCCGGCAGCACCTCGGCCCGAACGTCTTGGATTGTGAACCTCATACCTGTTCACCCCCGGTTTTGATGCAGTCGCCCGAGAAAAAGGCTCACCAGAATGGCCCGCACGGCCCGATTCGGCTTGCCCCAGTGTGATCCCATCACCCCGGAAACCTGCGCCGCTCCTAGAGGCTCCTAGAGCGCCCGTTTACCTGGGTTTTTGTCTCGGATCTGATTCGCTATTAGTCCGCACCTCTCAGCGG
>Ga0228535_1003523_pt1 | contig 11079 bp, 5 predicted proteins | sample SJ1metagenome_FD_168457 | JGI IMG/M metagenome (GOLD analysis project Ga0228535, IMG submission 168457) | Enriched culture of PCE-dechlorinating microbial communities from Ithaca, New York, USA - SJ1 | ecosystem: Engineered > Modeled > Simulated communities (microbial... > Unclassified | place... | reverse complement strand
ATGGCCCTTTCAGGCATTCGGGAGATAGAAACCATCGAGACACCGCCCGAAGAGAGACTTGCTGTGCGCAGTGTGGTTTCTCTATATAGCGACAAGATTATCAGGGAGGCCATAGAGAGAGAGCTCAGGAGAGAAGGCCAGATCTTTTTTGTTCATAACAGAATAAGCGATATCGAGAAGGTCGCTAGCCGCATCAGGAAGCTTGCCCCTGAAGCGAGAATCACATATGCTCATGGGCAGATGGCCGAGAGGCAGCTCGAAAAGATCATGCTTTCATTTCTGGACCGTGAGATCGATTTGCTTGTCAGTACGGCGATAATAAGCTCAGGACTGGATATCCCTACGGCAAACACCATAATCATCGACCGCGCAGACACATTCGGCCTGTCAGATCTCTATCAGCTGAGGGGAAGGGTAGGCAGGGGCAATGCCCAGGCGTATGCTTATTTTCTTATCCCCGGAGAGGAGCTTATGACAGGCGACGCCAGGAAGCGTCTGCAGGCCATACAGGAGATGAGCTATCTGGGCGCGGGATTCAGGCTGGCTCTAAAAGATCTTGACATACGCGGCGCGGGCAATCTGCTTGGAGGTGAACAGTCCGGACATATTTATAAGGTCGGTTTCGACATGTATATGGAGATGCTCGAAAGAGCTGTCGCCGAACTGAAGGGCGGGGAGATCAGAGAAGATTTCGATCCCCAGATAAGGCTGCCGGCTCCGGCATTTATTCCGGATGAATACGTGCCGGATATAACTCTCAGGCTGAGTCTTTATAGGCGGTTGACGGCTCTGAAGACGAGTGAGGAAATTGCTGATTTCACGGCGGAACTGACCGACCGCTTCGGCAAAATCCCTTGCGAGGTCGAAACCCTGCTTAATATCGTTGAAGTCAAGCTCCTTGCCAGAAAGCTTTATATAGCGAAGATCAGTTATGCTGACGGATATTTCCGGTTCATTATTGCAACTTCTGGTGAGTATGCGCTTCCTGATGGCTTCACCGAAAAAATGCTGCGGGCTTTGCTTGCAATGCAGAAACAGTCGGGAAAAGAGAAGAAGCTGAAATTACTGCAGAATGGTTTCGAGTTTTGGGCCAAAGAAATGAAGACTGAAAAATCGCTGCTTGCGGTTGAAGACATGATGAGGGAGCTGGATATAATGTTGCATAAGCACAAGCCCTGAGTATTCGTAATAGCCGGCAATTTTTTGCGGCGCACAACTGCTTTTATCCAGCTGTTTTGGCGATGTTAAGATATATCTCTGTTATAATAAAAAAAGCGGGTTAGAATGTAATCATGGAATATCTGAATACGGGGGCAATAATGAAAAATCTGACTATGATGTTCGGCCATCTCGCTCTGGCGACCTGTATGTTAATGGCAGTGGGCTGTTCATCGGGTTCGTCATCTTCTTCCTCCAGGGTTGGCGCTGATGGTGACGCCAATTACCACAATACAATCGGCACGGCTTTCCTGCGAGAGGGCAAGATTCAGCTGGCATATGTCGAATTTCAGAAAGCCATAAAAGCCGATTCCAATAACAGGGACGCCAATTACAATCTTGGACTGGCATGTTTTCAGCTTGAAGATTATGAAAAATCAAAAAAATATTTTCAGAAGGCTGTCAGCCTGGCTCCCGACTTTCCGGACGCCCATAACAATCTTGGCGTGGCATATATGCAGCTTGGGCAGTGGGGCGATGCGGCTGAGTCATTCCGGCGGGCCATTGCAAATCCGTTGTACCAGACGCCCGAGCTTGCCTATTATAGTCTGGGAATGGCTCTTTACAGAATGGGAAAGTATGAGCAGGCTGTTGAATCGTTCAAGGATTCTATACGACGTGACAGAAATTTTGCGCTGCCATATTATGGAATGGCCCTTGCCTACAACAAAATGGAGAGATTTGGAGAAGCGGCGGACCTGATGGAAAAAGCGATACAGACAGACGCTAATTTCAGGGGTGACAAGGGAAAAAAGGCGGCCAGTCTGAGGGAGCGGCTCTATACGGCAAAGGGCATGGAAGAAAAAGACATAAGGGACTTTATCGATATAATGCAGTATTGATTACTAATGTTTTTCCCATTGAGAATTTGATAGACATTTCTGAGTCCTTGCGATGAACACTGCAGAGACAATCTTAAGGATAAAAGAGAGGGGTTGCCTTTGGGCGCCCCTCTCTTTTTGAATCTTTGATACGGCTTTTGGCCGTAAGGGTTAATTAGAAGTTGAGCTGTATGCCGTGCCTTACTACCCACGGATCACTTACGCTGTCACCCAGGTTCCTGCCGTAATAGCTGTTTACCGGCCACTTCCAGTAGTTGCCTGCGAACAGATAGCCTGCCTCTACGAAATACTTGAGGCCCTTGTCAATCTGGTAAGTCAGGTTGGCGTCGATTTCTGTTCCGATGTACTTGCTGCTTGTTTCAACCATACCAAATGCATAGTTGTCGCCCATGGTCTTCTTGGCTGAACCCAGGAAGATTATGGAACCGCCTGCGCTGAGGCCCTTCATGATGTCGCCCTTTGCGCTCAGCTTTGCAAACATGGTGTTCTGAAGTCCGCCGACCTTGTTGCCGCCTGCGTTCCTGGTGTAATAGTCATACACAAACGCATAATGCACAACGTTCGACTGTGCGGTCATGAAAGTCTTAATCTTGTTGGTGTCATTGGCGTTGCTACCGCTACCATAACCGAAATCGAGACCTACGGTTACAGGAGCGAACTTGTAGCTACCGCCGAATGTAACGGCATAGCCTCTGAAATCCTGCTTGGAAATGCCAGGACCCCAATCTACGTCACCAAACTGAATGTCGCCAGTGGCATAGACTTTCAGGCCGGGGACGGGGGTTGCCTTTAAGTTGAGGCCGATGTTGAAGAGGTTGGTGTTTACGGTCCAGCCTTCCTGGTTCTGTACGTTGAGCCAGGATGCGTCGAAGCCGACTTTCCAGTCTTTGTTAATAGCATAGTTCAGCATGAAGCTGTAAAGATCTGCATCATCTGAAAACGCTTCCTGGTTTTCAGCCATCTTTACTGTCAGCAATGTCAGGTCAAGACCCTTTATCGGGGAGATGCCCAGCACGATTGCGTCATCATTGTTATAGGTGTGGCTATAGAATACGCCAGCGCCTACTGTGATCGGCTGATGACCGACCTTGATGTATGCCGGGATGCCGAGGAGGCCTGAGCCACTGTGCTGTATCCAGGCCTGGTTAAGGTTGACGTTGTTGGTTCTCATGTCGCCATACTGGAATGAGCCCCTGCCGTCCATGGGACCGGTTCCCCATACGCCAACTGCGTCGTCAGCAGTCGGTCCGCTGGCTTCGAAGCGCAGGAATCCGATGGTGTTCGGAGATACCTGGGCCTTAACATCAAGCCTGTACCTGTAATCGTAAAGCATTCTTTCGTTTTTACCAAACGGGCCGCTTTCATTGGTCTGATGCCTGTTAAAATCACCATTATTGTCTGATACCTGGCCGCGCAGCCTGATTTCTCCGCCGATTGTGATCTGGGTTTTGCCTTTGGCAACAACCGCAGTCGTGTCAGCAGGGATTTCAGCCTGGATTGCGAACGAATTTGCCGCAAATCCAAGGGCCAAAAGCGCTACTGCAAAAACTAATAATTTTTTCACTTCCTAACCCCCAAATGGTTAGTTCAGTCTTCTCTGCCAAGGGCAGAGGGTATAGACCGTTATTAAAAAATTAAAGACTTTTTCCAAACCTTCCTTTCCTGATTGCTGGAGCCCCGAAACAGGGCCTGTTAAAAAAGCTATATAGTTTAAAACAGAAATCGTTAGTTATGTCAAGCAATCATAAACAAACGCTATTATCCTTGCCTGATAAGTTAGCAATATTCATACCATATATATATATACTGTAATATCTGAAAAATGCCGTGTCTAAAAAAGATCTAATGTGTCAATTCCGTAACACTCCGTGAAAAATAAACACACATATGTCAGATCGGTCAAATTTTCATCCGGATTAAAGCGCATTACCTATCGATAGTTATTTATACAATAGTCTGATTGCCTCAATTCCTGCCGACGCTGTGATAGACGAATCCCATGCTCCGCATCTTTTCGGGAGAATAAATGTTCCTTAAATCGAAGAACAGAGGGCAGGCAAGCAATCCTTTTATTCTGTTCAGGTCAAGGTTTCGGAACTGGTTCCATTCGGTGATAATGACGAGAGCGTCTGCGCCCGAACATGCGTCATAGGCGTCAGAACAGTATTTGATCCCCGGGAGTTCATCTTTTGCATTTTCCATTGCCACGGGATCAAAGGCCCTTATTTTTGCGCCCTCTTTAAGAAGATCTTTAATTATGCTGATCGACGGAGCGTCTCTCATGTCATCAGTGTTCGGTTTAAAGGAGAGGCCGAGCACGGCTATTGTCTTACCGCCCAAGTCAGGTATGACCGACCTGATTTTTTCAGTCATGCTTTTAATCTGCTTTTTGTTGGCTTTTACGGCGGCAACGACTATTGACATTTCTGTTCCGTGGACCTTGCCTGTATTGATGAGGGCTTCCGTGTCTTTGGGAAAGCATGAGCCGCCGTATCCGGCGCCTGCGTGAAGAAATTTTGATCCGATCCTGTTATCAAGCCCCATACCCTTGGCCACCATATGTATATCTGCTCCGACTTTTTCACAAAGTCTGGACATCTCGTTGATGAAAGATATTTTGGTTGCCAGGAAAGCGTTTGACGCGTATTTAATCAGCTCGGATGTTTCTATATTGGAAATAACAATAGGTGTTTCGATTAAATAAAGGGGTTTGTAAAGATCTTTCATTATTGCGATGGCCTGATCACTGTCTGCCCCGATTATGACCCTGTTGGGTCTCATGAAATCTTCAATGGCCGCTCCTTCGCGTAAAAACTCGGGATTGGAAACCATATCAAAAACTATCTGTTCTTTCAGGTTCTCCAGAATAATTTTCCGCAATCTCTCGCCCGTTCCGACAGGCACGGTGCTTTTGGTGACAATAACTTTATAGCTCTTTACATTTTCAGCTATTTCCCTGGCCACGGTTTCAACGAAACTGAGGTCAGCGGAGCCGTCAGCGCCAGGCGGCGTGCCTACAGCAATAAATATAACCAGAGCGTCTCTTACAGCATCAGAAAGGTTTGTGGTAAAACTCAGTCTTCCGGCTGCATAATTTCTTTTTACCATATCTTCAAGCCCCGGCTCATAAAATGGGACAACACCTTTCCGGAGGGATTCTATTTTGTTAGCGTTGTTGTCAACACATGTGACATAGACTCCGAATTCGGAAAAACATGCGCCGGTAACGAGCCCCACATAACCTGTTCCAATAACGGCAATATGCAAAGCACACCTCCTGGGTCGATTTTCTGGTTTGGCAATGCGTGTCTTATCTTGACATTTTTTCTATCATAACATATATTCTTATCAATACAGTTAATTGCTCTAAATAAGGGGATGCCTTGGACATGGATTTCAAACGCGACCCTATAGGTTACTATAGCCAGCTCATAAAAAAAAATCCGCGGGATTACCGTGCCCTGAACAATCGCGGCAATGAATACGAAAAGCGCGGGCACCATGATCTCGCTATTGCGGATTACAATCGGTGCATCGAAATCAGACCGGATTTCGTTATTGTTTATATAAACCGCGGAAACGCTTATCAAAAGGCGGGGGATTATGAAAAAGCTTTGCGTGACTACAGCAGGGCCATTGAACTCAAGCCGCGCAGCGATATGGCATACAACAACCGCGGATTTCATAAAATGTTGATGGGAGATCTTGACGGATCGGAACGGGATATCAGGACCGCTCTTGAAATCAGTCCGAACAATATTTATGCTCTTAACAGCATGGCTGAACTTTACGCGGCCAGGCATGACGATGAAAACGCATGCAAATATCTGAAGGAAGCAATTCAAAAGGGCTATAACAACTGGAATTATATAAAAACTTCTTCGACGTACGACAATATCAGAAATTCAGAGCGGTTCGGGGCCATAATTCAGGGTAAATAGACGTCAGTTATTCTTAACAATTCAGACAAGAAAAAGTTTCGATTAATTGAATTTGCGATTTTTGTCTGTTTTTGCGGATATGGTGGGCGATGAGGGTATCGAACCCACGACCTCTTCCGTGTGAAGGAAGCGCTCTCCCACTGAGCTAATCGCCCGCGTACACTGTAATGTTATAACAGATTTGGTTCTATAAGTAAAGTTTATTCTTTCCGTTATCACATGAATTGCGTATTATTTCGGGCTTTACGTCATTTCCTGTAACTGTCTAAACAATAATTTGAAAAAATTTCAAAAAAGTATTGACAAAGATTTTAAAATTTTTTTATAGTATCTGCTCGTTCTTTGAAAAACAGCTAATCAAGTGCGTGGTGATCTGACCACAAAACTAAAAAGATTTACAATTGCCAACGAGTTTGTAAAGAAGTCAGGAAAACATTTGAGAGTTTGATCCTGGCTCAGAACGAACGCTGGCGGCGTGCCTAACACATGCAAGTCGAACGGATCTGTGCGAAGCACAGAGGATGAAAGTTATAGGTCGAATAGGTCCAATAGGACGAATAAGACCTATATTCTTTTGTTTTCTGTGCTTTGCACAGGTTAGTGGCGCACGGGTGAGTAACGCGTAGGCAACCTGCCCCAGAGCGGGGGACAACAGAGGGAAACTTCTGCTAATACCGCATAAGACCACGAACTGGGATGTTAGTGGTAAAAGTAGCGATACGCTTTGGGATGGGCCTGCGTCCTATCAGGTAGTTGGTGAGGTAGAAGCTCACCAAGCCTATGACGGGTAGCCGGTCTAAGAGGACGAACGGCCACACTGGAACTGAGACACGGTCCAGACTCCTACGGGAGGCAGCAGTGGGGAATATTGCACAATGGGCGAAAGCCTGATGCAGCGACGCCGCGTGGAGGATGAAGGCCTTCGGGTTGTAAACTCCTTTTGCAGGGGAAGATAATGACGGTACCCTGCGAATAAGCCACGGCTAACTCTGTGCCAGCAGCCGCGGTAAGACAGAGGTGGCGAGCGTTGTTCGGAATTACTGGGCTTAAAGGGCGCGTAGGCGGTGACGCAAGTCCGGGGTGGAATTTCACAGCTTAACTGTGGGACTGCCCTGGAAACTGTGTTGCTTGAGTCGGACAGGGGAAGACGGAATTCCTGGTGTAGCGGTGAAATGCGTAGATATCAGGAGGAAGGCCTGTGGTGAAGACGGTCTTCTGGGTCTTGACTGACGCTGAGGCGCGAAAGCGTGGGGAGCAAACAGGATTAGATACCCTGGTAGTCCACGCCCTAAACGGTGGGTACTAGGTGTGGGGCCCGTACGGGTTCTGTGCCGCAGGGAAACCATTAAGTACCCCGCCTGGGGAGTACGGCCGCAAGGTTGAAACTCAAAGGAATTGACGGGGGCCCGCACAAGCGGTGGAGCATGTGGTTTAATTCGACGCAACGCGAAGAACCTTACCTGGGTTTGACATGTTAGTGGTAAGGACCCGAAAGGGCGATGACCTTGGGGTAACCCAAGGAGCTAACACAGGTGCTGCATGGCTGTCGTCAGCTCGTGCCGTGAGGTGTTGGGTTAAGTCCCGCAACGAGCGCAACCCTTATCCTCTGTTGGCCGCGAGGTCTCTCTGAGGAAACTGCCAGCGACAAGCTGGAGGAAGGTGGGGATGACGTCAAGTCATCATGGCCCTTATGTCCAGGGCTACACACGTGCTACAATGGCTACTACAGAGGGCAGCAATACCGCGAGGTGGAGCCAATCCCTAAAAGTAGTCTCAGTTGGGATCGGAGTCTGCAACTCGACTCCGTGAACGTGGAATCGCTAGTAATCGCGGATCAGCTATGCCGCGGTGAATACGTTCCCGGGCCTTGTACACACCGCCCGTCACACCACGAAAGCTTGTTGTACCCGAAGTTGGTGAGCTAACCGCAAGGAGGCAGCCTTCGAAGGTATGGCCGGTGATTGGGGTGAAGTCGTAACAAGGTAGCCGTTGGGGAACCAGTGGCTGGATCACCTCCTTTCTAAGGAAAGACGGATAAAACCGTTATGAATTCGGGAGGATCGCCACGCACTTTTTTAGATAGATTTGGAGGTCGTAGAATTGCGGGCCTCGGGCCTGTAGCTCAGTTGGTTAGAGCGCGCCCCTGATAAGGGCGAGGTGATTGGTTCGATTCCAATCAGGCCCACCAACCGATTTTGCTCAGACAAAATCGGAATTCAAAATTAAAAGTTCAAAATTCCAATAAAGGTTTTTTTGGCCGATTCTTTGAATTTTAAATTTTAGATTTTGGATTCAAAAATTGCCAAGCAATTTTTGCCGGGGGTGTAGCTCAGCTGGGAGAGCACCTGCTTTGCAAGCAGGGGGTCATCGGTTCGATCCCGTTCACCTCCACCAAATCAGATTTTAAATTTCCGGTAAGGGATTTAAGATTCCGGGCGAAAGCCCGGATTTGTTCTTTGACAAATGTGGGAGAGAAGAAGAGAAGTAAAGGAAGAAGAAGTAGGGTCAAGGTAATAAGGGCATATGGTGAATGCCTTGGCATCAGGCGGCGAAGAAGGACGCAGCGGACTGCGAAAATCCACGGGGAGCTGTGAGCGAGCATAGATCCGTGGGACTCCGAATGGGGCAACCCATCTGCTGAAGAGGCAGATATCATTGACTGAATCCATAGGTTAATGAAGTCAACCTCCCGAAGTGAAACATCTCAGTAGGGGGAGGAAGAGAAATCAAGCGAGATTCCCTCAGTAGCGGCGAGCGAAAGGGGAAGAGCCCAAACCTTTTTTAGCAATAGAAAAGGGGTTGTAGGACCGCGTAAGTACCAATTAATTCATATAGTTGAACTGGCATGGAAAGGCCGACCGCAGAGGGTGATAGTCCTGTAGGCGGAATGTGGGTTATAGGGAAGCGGTATCCTGAGTACCACGGGGCACGAGAAATCCTGTGGGAAGCTGGGGGGACCACCCTCCAAGGCTAAATACGACCTGATGACCGATAGTGAACCAGTACCGTGAGGGAAAGGCGAAAAGAACCCCGGTGAGGGGAGTGAAATAGAACCTGAAACCGTATGCTTACAAATAATTGGAGCGGAGAGATCCGTGACAGTGTACCTTTTGATTAATGGGCCGGCGAGTTACTGGATGCAGCGAGGTTAAATGCTTAAGGCATGGAGCCGAAGGGAAACCGAGTCTTAACAGGGCGACTAGTTGCATTCAGTAGACCCGAAGCCAGGTGATCTACCCATGGGCAGGGTGAAGCGGAGGTAAGACTTCGTGGAGGCCCGAACCGGTGTTTGTTGCAAAAAGCTCGGATGAACTGTGGGTAGGGGTGAAAGGCCAATCAAACCTGGTGATAGCTGGTACTCCTCGAAATGTATTTAGGTACAGCCTCGGAATAACTTTACGGGGGTAGGGCGCTGAATGGGCTAGGGCCACGTAGGTGGTACCAAACCCAATCAAACCGCGAATACCGTGGAAGTGTTTTCCGGGAGTGAGACTGCGAGTGCTAAGATCCGTAGTCGAGAGGGAAACAGCCCAGACCGTCAGCTAAGGTCCCTAAGACAGCGCTAAGTGGGAAAGGATGTGGTTTTACTCAGACAGCCAGGAGGTTGGCTTAGAAGCAGCCATCCTTTAAAGAAAGCGTAATAGCTCACTGGTCGAGTGACGCTGCGCCGAAAATGTAACGGGGCTCAAGCGCTGCACCGAAGCTACGGACTTATCGCAAGATAAGTGGTAGAGGAGCATTCTGCGGACCTGCGAAGGCGAGTTGTGAAGCTTGCTGGAGGGGGCAGAAGAGATTATGTCGGCATAAGTAACGTAAAGTCTGATGTGAAGTCAGACCGCCGTAAACCTAAGGTTTCCTGGGGAAGGGAAATCCGCCCAGGGTTAGTCGGTCCTAAGGCCAGGCCGCAAGGCGTAGCCGATGGACAGCAGGTTAATATTCCTGCACCATGCGTTAAGCGTTTGACCGAAGGGGGGACGCAGAAGGATAGTTTGAGCCTGGTGATGGTTCAGGTCCAAGCGTGTAGGCTGGTGAGTAGGCAAATCCGCTCATCGTTAAGGCTGAAGCGTGACGGGGAAGCCCGCAAGGGTGAACTCAAATGATTCCACGCTGACGAGAAAATCCTCGTAGGGAGTTTGACGTGTGACCGTACCGCAAACCGACACTGGTAGGTGGGTAGAAGATACCAAGGCGATCGAGATAACCCTCGCTAAGGAACTCGGCAAAATAGCCCCGTAACTTCGGGATAAGGGGTTCCTAGCGATAGGAGGCACTAAAGAGGGCCAAGCGACTGTTTAACAAAAACACAGGTGTCTGCGAACTCGAAAGAGGAAGTATAGGCACTGACTCCTGCCCGGTGCCGGAAGGTTAATAGGAGGGGTTAGCCGCAAGGCGAAGCTCTGAATTGAAGCCCCGGTAAACGGCGGCCGTAACTATAACGGTCCTAAGGTAGCGAAATTCCTTGTCAGGTAAGTTCTGACCTGCACGAATGGAGTAACGACTTGGTCACTGTCTCGGCGAGGGGCTCGGTGAACTTAAGATACCGGTGAAGACGCCGGTTACCTGCAGCTAGACGGAAAGACCCCGTGCACCTTTACTATAGCTTGGCAGTGAGTTTTGGCAATACATGTGTAGGATAGGTGGGAGGCTACGAAGCAGGGACGCAAGTCTTTGTGGAGCCAACCTTGAAATACCACCCTTGTGTTTCTGGGACTCTAACCTGCTCCCATTAGCTGGGAGGGGGACACTGTCTGGTGGGTAGTTTGACTGGGGCGGTCGCCTCCTAAAGAGTAACGGAGGCGTCCAAAGGTCACCTCAGGCTGGACGGAAACCAGCCGTCGAGTGCAAAGGCATAAGGTGGCTTAACTGTGAGACTGACGGGTCGAGCAGATACGAAAGTAGGGCTTAGTGATCCGGTGGCGCTGTGTGGAAGGGCCATCGCTCAACGGATAAAAGGTACGCCGGGGATAACAGGCTTATCGCGTCCAAGAGTTCACATCGACGACGCGGTTTGGCACCTCGATGTCGACTCATCGCATCCTGGGGCTGAAGTAGGTCCCAAGGGTTCGGCTGTTCGCCGA
>Ga0228535_1003522_pt1 | contig 11080 bp, 8 predicted proteins | sample SJ1metagenome_FD_168457 | JGI IMG/M metagenome (GOLD analysis project Ga0228535, IMG submission 168457) | Enriched culture of PCE-dechlorinating microbial communities from Ithaca, New York, USA - SJ1 | ecosystem: Engineered > Modeled > Simulated communities (microbial... > Unclassified | place... | reverse complement strand
CCGCCTGCCCATCATGATCTGCCAGGACGGTTTCATCACGAGCCACGCGGTGGAAAACCTGGTGCTGGAGGACGATGCGTTCGTCAAGGAATTCGTGGGTGAATACCACCCCGAGAAATATATGCTCAACCCCGAGGAGTCCTTATCCGTCGGCCCGTATGACGTGGTCAATTATTACATGGAGCACAAGATGCTGCAGACCATCGCCATGGAAAACGCCAAACGGGTGATTCTGGAGGTCTCCGAGGATTTCGCGAAGCGCACCGGGCGCAGCTACGGGCTTCTGGAAGAATACCGGATGGAGGACGCAGAGCTCGCGGTCGTCGTCCTGAGCTCTTCCGCCGGGACCGGGAAAGCCGCCGTCGATATGCTGCGGCAGGAGGGGAAAAAGGCGGGGCTCGTCAAGCTGCGCGCGTTCCGCCCCTTCCCCGCGGAAGAGCTGGCGTACGCGCTTAAGAATGTGAAGGCGCTGGGCATTATGGACAAAGCAGACAGCTTTTCCGCCTGCGGCGGCCCGCTCGGCAGCGAGGTGAAAGCCGCCTTGTACGGAAGGGCGGACGGGATCAGGGTCGTCAACTACGTATATGGCCTGGGCGGCCGCGATATCGGGGTAAGGGATTTCTACGAGGTCTTTTCACAGCTCGAGGGGATGCAGGGCGGAGCGGAAGCCCCCGCGTGGCGTTACCTGGGCGTGAGAGGCTGAAAGGAGTATGGCTATGGCTTATAATCTCAAGGAAATTGCAAACAGGCCGGAGCGGCTGTCTCCGGGCCATAGAATGTGCGCGGGCTGCGGCGGCCCCATTGCCGCCCGGGCGGTGCTGAGGGCGCTGCATCCCGGGGATAAGGCGGTCATCGCCCAGGCGACCGGATGCATGGAAGTATCGACCTGCATGTACCCCTATACCGCGTGGACGGATTCATTTATCCATAACGCCTTCGAAAACGCGGGCGCGACCTGCAGCGGCGCGGAAGCCGCTTACCGCGCCATGAAGAAAAAGGGAAAACTGGGCGAGACCTATAAGTTTATCGCCTTCGGCGGCGACGGCGGCACGTATGATATCGGATTCCAGTCGCTGTCCGGCGCCATGGAGCGCGGAACCGATATGGTTTACGTGTGCTACGACAACGAAGCGTATATGAACACCGGCATCCAGCGCGCCTCCTCCACGCCGCGCTACGCGGACACGACGACCTCCGCCGTGGGCAGCGAGAGCATGGGCAAGACGCAGATGAAAAAGGATCTGACAAAGATCATCGCCGCCCACAATATCCCGTATGTCGCGCAGACGACGTTTATCGGGAACTTCAAGGACCTGCACGAGAAAGCCGAGAAGGCGATCTATACGCCCGGCCCCGCTTTCCTGAATGTCATGGCGCCCTGCCCGCGCGGCTGGCGTTACGACACGCCCGATATCATGAGAGTGTGCAAGGCGGCGGTGGAAACCTGCGTCTGGCCGCTGTTCGAGGTGGTTGACGGCAAATGGATTTTGTCCTATCAGCCGAAAAACAAGCTGCCGGTGGAGGATTACCTCAAGATGCAGGGGCGCTTCAAGCACCTGTTCAAAAAAGGCAACGAGGGGCTGATCGCGGAGATCCAGTCCGACGTGGACTCAAGGTGGGCGGAGCTTCTGCGGCTCTGCGGAGAATAAAAGAAACCTTCCTTTCAGGAAGCGCTGACAAAAATCCGGTTCCGGAGCATCCGGAACCGGATTTTTTATCGGCTTTCTCTCCTGCGGGCGGATATGAATGCCGAAAAGCCCGGGATATCCCGGGCTTTTCGGCGTTTGGGAGATGTGGAGTGGATGTGAGGGACGCTGTTTTAAAGATGCATATCCCGTTTTCCGGATCTAAAACGAGGGCACGGAAATCCCGAGTCTGCGGCTCAGCGCGGCGTTATCCTCTATGACTTCCTCAGGATAGACGATCCCTTCGGCCCGCTGTCTTTGGTAGGTGCGGGCTTCGATTTCTCCCGGGACGAATATTTCTTCGACTCCCGGGGCCTTTTTGCCGCCTTTCAGGTATTCCACCGATTGGTCCATGCGCTTTTTGAACTCGGTCACGTCGGTGACCGATGAAATGTCCACCACATGGAAGAAGTGCCCGCAGTTCTGCACTTTTTCAGGCTCCTCGTAAAGATCGGTGACTTCGTCGCCGAACGAGGCGTTCGAAAGGATGGCGCTGATAATGGCGTTCGCATACGAAATGCCGTAGCCCTTATAGTCGCCTACCGGCCGCATCGTGCCCCAATACGCCGCCTCGGGGTCCGTGGTGGGCAGGCCGTCTTTATCGAGAGCCCAGGTGATCGGGATCGGGCTGTTGGTTTTGCGGGCCATCACCACTTTGCCGCGGGCTACGACGCTGAGCGCCATATCGAGCACGATATCCGGTTTTGTCAGGCAAGGCGCCGCGAAGCCGAACGGGTTGTTGCCGAGCTGGGGGATCATGCCTCCCCACGGAGCCATATTGAGCACTGCGCCGATGGTGCCGACATAACCGATCATGTCTGCCCCGGAAGCCTGCATGGCATAGTAGGCGCACGAGCCGAAATGGTTGCTCCCCCGGATGGAAACGCTGGCGCATCCGTATTCCCGCGCGGCTTCAATGGTCCGTTCCATGGCAAAATGGCTTACGACCTGACCCATGGCGTTGTGCCCCTCCACCATCAGCATGGCGCCCTTTTGTCCCGTGAGTTCCGGCTTTGCTTTCGGATCGATCCCGCCGGTCAGCATATGCCGGGAGTAGATCGGCGTGCGCATGCAGCCGTGCGAATATACGCCGCGCGCGTCCGCGGCCACAAGGGTGTCCGCGCACAAGGCGGCATCCGTTTCATCCTGCCCCAGGGACGCAAAAATATCGGCCGTCCAGCGCAGCATGGTGTCATAAGGCACGATGACGCTTTTATTGAAATGATAATCCATGATAACCTCCGCAATAGGATGGAATGGAACGCGGGTTTCCCGAGCGGGCCGGAGCTATAGGCCGGCGCCGATGATCGCAGGCAGTAGACTTGCGATCACGATAATGATGGCGCCGCCGATCCTGGAGGAAATCTGAGCAAACGGCATAAGCTCCATGCGGTTCGCGGCGCCTAAGGTCGCGATATCTCCGGAGCCCCCCATGTTCGACATGCAAAGCCCGGCGGTGATCGCGGATTCGACGGGGAAGAAGCCGAGCGCCCTGCCTACAAACCAGGTGCCGACGATCGCGCCGAGAACGGTCACAAGAGTGAGGAGCAGGTAAGTCGCGCTCATATTGGCGATCACCACGCCGAGATCGGTATAGACAAATCCGATCGCGAAGAATACGGCCGGCCCGGCCCCGACTTTGATATGGAATTTATACCACTGGTAAAGGTCGGACTGCAGGTCTTCCGGAAAGAGATTGAAGATCTTGAACGCGGCGCAAAGCAGGATCGTCCAGGCATAGTAATGGATGGAAGGGATAAAGTGGGCGAGCAGCCTGCCCATTACGAAGAAAATGCCGGTGATCACAAAGCCGCGCCCCAGAGCATTGATGCTGATCGGCTGATTCTCATAAGATTTTTCCTCGAGTTGGAATCCGCGCATCAGAACGCCGTTGCCGGTCGTGGAGGGGAATTTTTTGCCGACGCTGTTTAAGACGCCTGCCGCGATGACGGAAAGGGCATTCCCGATGACGACGGCAGGCATCATGAGAGACAGGTAATAATCCGCATTATTGGAAAGCAGCGCTCCGTAGGTCTGGGAGGTGGGGACCGCGCCCGCAGAGGTTCCGCCGCCCATAATGGGGAGGGCGACAAACAAAATGGACTGCCGCCAGCCATAGCCGAGCAGGCCGCCAATGAGGCCGGCTAAAGCAAAGGCGCAGATGATGCCCGCGATTATGGGCACAAAATAGCGGACCCCGGCTTTGATCAAAAGCTTGCGGTCCATCGTCAGAATGCTTCCGCAAATCAGGGCGGCCACGACCCATCCGATGTAATCCATGTCTTTCACGAAGCTGGTCAGGCTTTCGCTTACCGATTCGGGGAATATGTTGAGATACGCGATGACGGCGGCGCCGAAAATGGCCACAAAGCCGCCGCCGCCCAGGAAAGATTTGATAATGGGCGTGTTGTCGCCGATTTTGCACAGCAAAAGCCCGAAAACGCTGCAGATGGTGAACCCCCCGAGGAAACCGGGAGCGTTCGCGTTGAAAATCATGCCGAGGACGACGATCGCCAATATGATCGCGAAGTATTTGGCCGGGATATAACCGAACATACACGTGTCCCAAAACGACGGCTTTTTGAGCTGACCCTGCTGGCTGTTCATAAAAAGGCTCCTTTCCGTTTTCTGCTTATATCGGCCGCAAAAGATATCAGGCCTGAAGAGGCCTTGATTTGGGTGGAACTAAAGTGAAAGAACGGAACAACAAAGACCGCGCGCGCCGGAAATCGGGTCCGGGAAAACGGAACTGCATCCCTCCTTTTAGACGATTTCCGCAATGTGGTCATACCGAATCTATTGTTAATGTATCTCTCATTTCAAAGACTGTCAATACACTTTCCTCTTCATTATTAAAATTATAATAATTCATTTATATTTGGCATTACCAGTTGATGATTCTTGATTTTGGACAGAATCTCTTTCTCCGAAAGCGCCCAAAAGGAAGCGGATTGCAAAAAACCCGCTCCTGTAGTATACTCTCTATAAGCTGATACGAAATGTAGACTGTCGCTGGAAAGGATATATCCTTATGGATCAAGAGGTTCTGCATACAAAGATCCTGACGTATGAGCAGGCGATTATCGATATTCTGAATATGATCCGAAAAGAAGGGTTGAAAACAGGGGACAGACTTCCGTCGGAAAGGGAACTGGCCGGCCGGCTGGGCGTAAGCCGTCCCTGCCTTCGGGAAGCGCTGCATGTGATGGCGGGAAACGGGATGCTCAAGATCCGGCCGAAAAGCGGCGCCTATGTCAATGTCCTCGAAAACGGCCTGAAGGATCTGGGGATCGGGCGCGGCACCGGCAAGAATACGCTGCCCGATATCAAAAAACTGCTTGAAATCCGTATGCTGGTGGAGCCGTACGCGTTTATTCGGGCGTCAAAGGCCATGACCCCCGAGCAAATCAGGCAGATCGGGATGTATGAGGAGGAGATCTTCGAGTCGATGATGGAAGAATCCCTGAACGGGAAAGAACCGTTCGGGAAACCGACGATCGGGTTTGAGCATATGATCGTTCAGATGCAGGAGAATCAGATGCTGACCGATCTGCACCGGCGCCTTTGCGCGATGTGGCTGGATTTTCTGGAGACGAGCAGAATCGTCACCATGCTCCCGATGCAGAGGCACAGGGAGCACATGGCGATCTTAAACGCCATACGCGACAAGAGCGAGGCGCAGATCCACAAAAGCACGGCGGTTCATCTGGGCAATACGCACAAACGCATCGACAGCCTGATCGCTAAAATGCAGGAAGGGCAGGAAACGGATGCCTGACGGGGCGAAAAACAGGGAGCTGAACTGCCCAATAAACGGTCCGGAGAAGTTCTGATTTTTTCTGGTCATACCAATTTGTTGATAGTGTATAAAAAGATCTGAGGATATTTTTGTATTTTGACCGTATACAAACGGCGGTTATTTGTCTTATAATAATTTCGAAAGAACAGCCGCGCCAACCAATACGATGGTCATACCGAACCCAAAGGGCCAAATGCATCCAGCTATGCACGGCTTTTTTGGGTTTTGTTTGTTACTCGGAGATACCGTATAAGGGAAAGGGCGTATGCAAATGAGAATATCCGATATTCAGGTCATACTCGCGAACAGCTTTATGTATGTCAAGATTTTTACCGACGAGGGGATCGACGGCGTCGGAGAGTCCGGCGCATGGGGGTTTTTGCAGGCTTCCGCGGAAGCGGTGGAATCCTTCAAGACTTACCTGATCGGGCAGGATCCGCTGCAGATCGAGCACCATTGGCAATATATGTACCGGTGTTTCCATTTCAGGGGCGCGGCCGTCATGGGCGCTATCAGCGCGATCGACATCGCTTTATGGGATATCGCCGGCAAATACCATAATGTTCCGGTTTACGAGCTGGTCGGCGGCAAGTGCCGGGACAAGATCCGCACGTATTACCATGCGGGCGGCTCCACGACGGAAGAGCTGGTACAGAGCGTTTTGGACGCCAAGAGGGCGGGATACAATGCGGTCGGGCACTTGTCACCGTTTTTGGATGAACCGCGCAGCAAGCCGTATTATGAGAGTTATTCCGCGACGATCAACAACGCGGCCGACCGCGTCCGGCAGATTCGGGAGGCCGCAGGGTACGACATGGACCTGTGCCTGGAGCTCCATCGGAGAATGAAGCCGGGCGAGGCAATCGCTTTCGCCCATCTGGTCGAAAAATACACGCCGTTCTTCCTTGAAGATCCGGTGACTCCGGACAATTTCGATTCGATGGCGCTGATCGCGGGCAAAAGCAACGTGCCGATCGCCACCGGCGAGCGGATCCATACGATACAGGAGTTCGCGATGCTTCTGGGCAGAAACGCCATGTCCTACGTACGGACCAGCGTTTGTATTTGCGGCGGCATTACGGGCGCCAGAAAAATCGCTGCGATCGCGGAGGCGCATAATGCCCAGATCGTCCCCCATAACCCGCTGAGCCCCGTGAGCACCGCCGCCTGTCTGCAGGTCGCGGCCAGCGTCGAGAACTTTGCGATTCAGGAGCTGCCGGATCACGACGCCATTTCCGCGACCGAGCGCTATACCAGTTCGGACGAGATATCGCTCAAATCCTTCCGCCAGAGCGATATGGTCACATGGACCCCGAAGGTGGAGAACGGATTCGCGCTCTTGCCCCAGGCCCCGGGCATCGGGATCTCGCTCGTGGAGGACGTCGAGAAGAAGTTCCCGTTTAAACGCAGGGCGATCAATACCCGCCTGCATGTGGACGGTTCGATTGTGGATCAATGATTCTCCGCCGCCCGCCGCAGCGTTTCCCAATCAGCCGCCGAACAATTTTAGAACCCGGTTATGAGCTCATAACCGGGTTCTTTCGCTGATTTGGCTTTGATCTGGAGAAGAGAGAATGCATCAGGCGGCGGGAACGCTCTCGGCGCCTTCCGGGAGCAGCTCGTTTTCACTCCTTGCTATCGCGATGGAGCAGGCGGCGTCGCCGCAGATATTGATGGTTGTGCGGATCATATCCAGGATGCGGTCGACGCCTATGATGATTGCGATCCCCTCCACCGGCAGACCGACCTGGGCGAGCACCATGCCGAGCATGATGGTTCCGGCCCCCGGGACGCCGGCGGTGCCGATCGAGGCCAGCGTCGCGGCCAAGATGACCTCAAGCTGCTGCGTCAGGTTCAGAGGCATCCCGAAAATGTTGGCGATGAACAGCGCGCAGCATGCCTGGAAGGCGGCCGTGCCGTCCATATTAATGGTGGCGCCCAGAGGCAGGACGAAGGAGCGGATCCGATGCGGAACGCCGCACTTTCTCGCGCCCTCCATCGTGAAAGGCAGCGTGGCGGCCGAGCTCGCGCTCGAAAAGGCGAACGCCAAAGCGGGGATCATGTTCTTAAAGAAACGGATGGGACTGTATTTTCCGAAAACTTTGATTACGGCAGAATAGACGATTACCGCATGGAGGATGCAGGCCAGATATACCGCGACGATCAGAATCGCCAGTTTGCCCAGGATTGTCGGGCCGTAAGTGGTCGTGACGTTCATCATCAAAGCAAACACGGCATAAGGGGCCAGCTTCATGACTCCGCCGGTCATGGAGTACATGATCTCGGAGAAGCCGTCAAAGAAGCTGCGGACGCTGTCGGCCTTTTTTCCTACCACCACGATGCTGCCGCCGACAAAAAGAGCGAACGCGATGATCGGCAGCATGTCGCCGCTGGCCAGGGACGCGAAGGGATTGGTCGGTATGATGGCCAGCAGGGTGGCCACCGCGCCGGATGTCTCTTTCGGGGTATACTCCAGCCCTTTTGTGTCAAACCCGCCGCCGACGCCAAGCTGAAACAGATTGCCGATGATCAGCCCGATAATCACGGCAATGGCGGTGGTGCAGAGAAAGTATACGATCGTTTTGCCGCCGATGCGCCCCATACTTTTGATATCGCCCAGCCCGCAGGCTCCGACGACCAGCGAGGTAAAAACCAGGGGCACGATGACCATCTTGATCAGGTTGAGAAACAGGGTACCGAACGGCTGGATGTAGGTTCCTGTGATGCTTGCGGCCCGGTCGCCTAAAATCAGGTCCAGGATCAGACCGATAATGACGCCTGCCGCAAATCCGATCAGGATTTTGATGGTGAGACTCAGTTTCCTTTTCGCTTTTTCTGCCATATGTAACCCTCCTTCATTAAATGTCTATTCAGAAGAGCAAAAGCAAAGACCTGGAACGCACCCGACAAAAAACTTTCCTGAGATAAAACACAAAACGTCCATTAATATTTCATAAAGTATTATCAGTTTGAACCAATACACAAGGAAAATCAAGCGACTTATTGTAGATTTTATATATATTTAATGTTTATTCTGAGAAAGGCGGCCGATTGACGGGAATGCTTTTTTGCGCTATCCTTTTTACAGGAAAAGCTAAGGGAGAAAACAAATGAAAGAAAAACGGTCCAGTAGAAGGGGAAGGCGATGGCTTGCGGGAATCCTTCTGACTTGCGTCGTTTTCGTATGCTTGTGCGGGATTTTGAACGGGGTCGTAATTTTTGCTTCCAGGCCATATATTATGGAAGAAGAACAGGCTTCGAAGCTGGACGCCGATTGTATTCTCGTTTTAGGCGCGCTCGTCTGGAAAAGCGGTCAGCTGAGCCTGATGCTGGAAGACCGGGTGCTGGAAGGGATCGCCCTTTATGGGAAAGGCGCTTCCGGCCGGCTGCTCATGAGCGGGGACCACGGCAGGGAGGACTATGACGAGGTCAACCGGATGAAGCAGTACGCCGTCGGAAAAGGCGTGCCCGCCGACCATATTTTCATGGACCACGCCGGATTTTCCACGTATGAATCGATGTACCGGGCCAAAGAGGTTTTCCAGGCAAAAAAGATCGTGATCGTCACGCAGGGATACCATCTTTACCGGGCGGTGTATGTGGCGCGGGCTTTGGGGCTGGACGCCTACGGCGTGGCCTCTGACCCCCGGGGATATCCGAATATGCCGTATAATCAGGCGCGGGAGTTTTTGGCCAGGGTCAAGGATTTTGCCCAGGTGGTTTTACATCCCAAACCGACGTATCTGGGGGACGTGATCCCGATCACGGGAAGCGGAAGCCTGACGGACGACTCGCATTAATTGGCATTCGGATTCCGGTTGCCCTAGAGGAAAAGGTATGGTATAATCATTTTACAATGGGTGGATGTCCACTTTCCTAAAAACAAAGATCGGCTTGATAGTTTAGAACCATACCGGCATAAAGCGGAAAGGCGGTTAACGATGGGCAGAAGCGGCGGCGGCGGTTTCAGCGGCGGCGGTTCGTTCGGGGGCTTTGGCGGCGGTGGCAGGAGCGGCGGCTTCGGCGGACGTTCCGGCGGCTCGTTCGGGGGCTTTGGCGGCGGCGGGCGTTCCGGTGGGCGTTCCGGAGGCTTCAGCGGTGGCCGAAGCGGCGGAAACCGAAGCGGAGGCTTCAGCAGCGGGGGCGGCTTCCGGCCTCCGGTGTTTATTCCCGTGACCCGCCGGGGCAGGGGCGGCGGGGGATATTACGGCCCCGGCGGAGGCTGCGGCGGCACGGGGTGTTTGACCGTTTTTATTATTTTTATCGTCATCGTCGTTATGCTCAGCGTATTCAACGGCGATTTTGGCAACTCTTCCCCGGTGGAAAGCAGCATGAGGGAAAGGACGCCGCTGTCCGGGCAGGTCAATAAAACCGATTGGTATTCCGATCAGCTCGGATGGATTATCAACGGGCAGACAATGATCGAGGGGTTGGAGCACTTTTATCAGAAGACGGGGATCCAGCCGTATGTGATGCTGATCCCGTATTCCGGCGAATATTGGAACGGAGATAATCTCAATGCGGATGTGGCCCATGCGTATTTAAAAAAGTATTATGACGAAAAATTCACCGACGGGGCCCATATGATTTTCGCCTATTTTGAGAAGCAGTACGATATCAAGCAAGAGATGGAGGGCGAATATACGTATTTCACAGGCGACGCCGCAGATACGGTCATGGATTCCGAAGCGTTGCGTATAATGTCGGGATATTATAATCAGAATTATTATGATACCTCGCTGAGTATCGAGCAGATGATCGCAAATATTTTTTCCCAAACGGCCGATACCATCATGAGCCGTCCGACCAACGGCTGGGACGCGGCAAAGATCATCGTGCCCGTTCTGGGAACGGTTGGCGTGGCCGTCTGTGTCGTTATCATTGCCAAAACCGCGGCCAAACGGAAAAAGGAGAAAGAGGAGTACACCAAGGAGATCCTGGAAACGCCTCTTGAAACGTTCGGAGAGGAAACGGACACCAAAGACCTGGAGGACAAATACAAATAGGTTATAAACGAGCGATCGTTTTAACAGAATAAAATAACAAAGAGGGAACGATAATGGGAATTATTTCAAGATTTAAGGAGATCATGTCGGCCAACATCAACGCGCTGCTGGACAAATGCGAAGATCCGTCCAAGATGATCGATCAGTACATGCGTGACCTCACCGAACAATTGGCGGAAGTGAAAACGGAAACCGCCGGGGTCATGGCGGAAGAAAAGCGCACTGAGCGCATGGTGGAGGAAAACAACGAGGAAATCGAAAAATACGCGCTGCTGGCCAAAAAGGCTCTGCAGGCCGGCAATGAAGACGACGCAAAGGTGTTTATCGCGAAAAAGCAGGCGCTTGAAAAGACCGGGGCTCAGCTCAACGAAATGTACGGGATCGCCCGGGACAACGCGCAGAAAATGCGCGATATGCACGACAAGCTGACCCACGACATCAACGAGCTCGAGATCCGGCGCAAGAACGTCAAGGCCAAGGTCGCGGTCGCGAAAACCCAGGACCGGATGAATAAGATGACCGATTCCATGGATGCCGCGTCCGGCTCCATGCGCGCGTTCGAGCGGATGGAGGCCAAAGCTGACGAGATG
>Ga0228535_1003521_pt1 | contig 11091 bp, 10 predicted proteins | sample SJ1metagenome_FD_168457 | JGI IMG/M metagenome (GOLD analysis project Ga0228535, IMG submission 168457) | Enriched culture of PCE-dechlorinating microbial communities from Ithaca, New York, USA - SJ1 | ecosystem: Engineered > Modeled > Simulated communities (microbial... > Unclassified | place... | reverse complement strand
TGAACTTGCGGTTGTTCATATGACCCTCCTCAATTCTACCCCTATTGTAGCATGCAGAGGCGTCAATTGAAAGAGAATTTATTTATGACGTTTACTATAGAAACCAATCCCTTGTACGAAAGACTTGATCATCGGAGACGCCAACGCCAAGAGAGGAGCGATGACCATGGCAGGAAGGAAGTTGCCGGTCCTGCTCTTGCGGATATCGAGCAGGCCGAAGCCGATCATCATCAACAGCACCCCGCCTACAGCTGCCAGTTCGTTAATCCCCGTCTCCCCGAGAACCGGAGCGATGGCCCCGCCGGCAAGCGTGAAAAATCCCTGATACACCAGGATGAACAAGGCACTTGCCATTACTCCGGGACCGTAAGCAGCGCTGAAGATGATTGCCATGCATCCATCCATGATCGACTTGACCAGAATCAGCTGATAATCGCCGACCGTCCCAGCCTGAATGGACCCTACCACGGTCATGGCACCACTACAGAACAAGAGAGACGCATTGAGAAAGCCCAAGGCAAAATTGCGGGCGCTCTCAGCGCTGCCTTTCCCTCTGGACAGTCTTCTTTCCATCCAGGTGCCAAGGGAGAGCACTCCATCCTCGATTCTCAAGGCGTAGCCGATAAAACCTCCAATCACTACGGAAAAGAGCAGAATCAGATAGGATCCCGTCTGCATCGCCATGGAGATGCCAATGACCAGAGTGACCAACCCTGAAGAGGTGAATACAACCTCCTGATAGGAAGCCTTGAGCTTGTTCTTCACCAGCAATCCAAGCAAAGACCCGACAATGACCATGAGGGCGTTGAAATAGGTAGCAATCATAATGGCACCGAGTATAATGGTTTTGGAATACTCACTCAAGGAAGCAGCATGCAAAATCTCTTGTTGGCCGCAGGGCTTGGCTTACGCAGTGAAGGAAAGAAGCTGTTGCTTCCCTATCGGGGAGCACCATTGGTCCATCACGCGGTACAACAGTCCCTGCTTGCAGATCTCTTCACGGTGGTGGTCACAGGGTACAGGGCTGATGAAGTTCGAGCTGCCATCGAAGACCTCGCCTGCGACACGCTTTTGATCGTTCACAACCCGGATTATGAGCAGGGGCAAGGTACATCCACCCGCGTTGGAGCATGCCACCTCAGAGAGGCTGAAAGCTTTTTCATCTCCCTTTCCGACATGCCCCTCATCGAGGCGAGACACTACCGTCACCTGGCCCGCTATGCAACGCACGCGGCCGTCAGGCCCAGGTACAAAGGCAGACTGGGCCATCCGGTGCTTCTTCCCCCATCATTTCTTTCGATCATCAAAAACCAAGACGGTCCATTTGCCATGCGCAGCCTGCTCTCATCCTACGAGGTGCAGGCGATCGATGTGGAGGATGAAGCCTACATCCTCGACATCGACACCCTGGATGAGTATCGGGCACTGGTCGCTAGCGGGCGACCACCTCAGAGCCCTCCATCGTAAGGTGAATGGAAGAACCGGGGGCAAAGCTGCCATCGAGCAACTTGACCGACAAGGGATCTTCCACCATCCGCTGGATCGCCCGTTTCAGCGGTCTGGCCCCGAATGCAGGATCATAGCCCTCGCGATACAGGGCATCCACCACCGCATCATCCCAGCTCAGGGAGAATCCCCGCTTCTCCAGGCGATGCTGCAGTTGCTTCAGTTGCAGGACCACAATCTTGCGGACCTGCTCCTCTCCCAACCGTTCAAAGACGATGATTTCATCCAGACGGTTGATGAACTCGGGCTTGAAGGAGTTGTGGATGATCTGGTTTACCATGCTCACCCCTTCTGCATGACTTGCGGCACTCAGCAGTTGCTGGCTGCCCAGGTTGCTCGTCATGATGATGACTGAGTTGGTGAAGTCGACCACCCGGCCCTGACCGTCGGTCAATCGGCCGTCGTCAAGCAACTGCAATAGGACGTTGAAGACATCAGGATGCGCTTTCTCGATCTCATCAAAGAGAATCACCGAGTACGGCCTTCGCCTGACCACCTCGGTAAGCTGACCTCCTTGGTCGTACCCGACATACCCCGGGGGAGCTCCGATGAGGCGGCTGACGGAAAACTTCTCCATGTACTCGCTCATATCGATGCGGGTCAAAGCCTTCTCGTCGTCAAAAAGCAACTGGGCAAGCACCTTGGCCAGCAGGGTTTTCCCGACACCGGTGGGTCCTGCGAACAGGAACGTTCCCAGCGGCTTGTGTTCATCGGAGATACCCGCCTTATTTCGCCTGATGGCATTGCTGACCGCCTCGATCGCCTGCTTCTGGCCGACCACCTGCTCTGAAAGCGCCTCTTCCAAGTGCAAGTATTTGGCCATCTCACTGCCCTTCATTTTCGCAACGGGAACCCCTGTCCAGTTACTGACAATGCGGGCGATATCATCCTCGCTCACCTCTTCACGCAACATCTGGTTGCCCTCGCTCTGTATGGCGGCAAGCTGCTGGTTCATCCGCTCAATCTCACTGACAAGTTCAGGAATCTGGCCGTGCTTGATCTGGGCCGCCTTGGCAAGGTCGCCTTCACGCTCAGCGCGCTGCTCTTCCAGGTTCAACTGCTCCAAGCGGGCTTTGCTCTCGCGCAGCTTGGCGATGAACGAGCGCTCGTTGACCCACTGCAGATGCATGGCATCGCGCTTGTTCTTCAAGTCGCCAAGTTCCTTGTGCAGCTTCTTACGACGCTCCTCGCTGGCTTTGTCGGTCTCGCGGCTGAGTGCCTGGTCCTCGATATTCAACTGCAGTATCCTGCGCTCGATCTGGTCAAGCTCATCAGGTTGGCTCTCAATCTCCATTTTCAGCTGGCTTGCAGCTTCATCCACCAAATCAATGGCCTTATCAGGAAGATACCGGTTGGTGATGTAGCGGTTGCTCAACGTAGCAGCCGCCACCAGCGCCTCATCCTTGATCCGCACACCGTGGTGTACTTCATAGCGCTCCTTAAGCCCACGAAGTATGGCGATCGTCGACTCTACCGACGGCTCCTTGGTATAAACCGGCTGGAAGCGCCGCTCCAACGCCTTGTCGGGTTCGATGTACTTTCGGTACTCATCCAAGGTGGTTGCCCCGATGGTGTGCAGCTCACCCCGGCTGAGAGCCGGCTTGATGAGGTTCGAGGCATCGGTGGAACCTTCACTGGCCCCCGCCCCGACGATGGTGTGCAATTCATCGATGAACAGGATGATCCCCCCTTCGCTGGACGTCACTTCCTTTATCACTGCTTTCAGGCGTTCCTCGAACTCTCCCCGAAACTTCGCTCCTGCGACCAAGGATCCGACATCGAGACTGAGCAGGCGTTTATGCTTCAAGGATTCCGGGACATCCCCCGAGGAGATGCGCAGGGCGAGCCCCTCGACGATGGCGGTTTTTCCCACACCGGGTTCACCGATGAGAACCGGATTGTTCTTGGTCTTTCGTGAAAGCACCTGCATGAGGCGGCGGATCTCCTCATCCCGGCCGATGACCGGATCGAGTTTGCCCTGGCGGGCAAGCGCTGTCATATCCCTGCAGTACTTCTCCAGGGCCTGATAACGGCTCTCCGGATCCTCGCTCTGGATCGACTGATTCCCACGGATGGACTGCAACGCCTGCATGACCGAATCCTTGGTCAATCCCAGGCTTTTGAGCGCCTTGCCGACTTGGCTTGAGTCTTGGATAACGGCAAGCAAGACGTGTTCGGCACTCAGGTATTGGTCTTTAAATTCAGAGGCAATCTTGTCCGCAGCATACAACTGGTTGCCCAATTGCGCGGAAATCGAACGTTGGACGTTCGACCCATAGGCTTTGGGAAGCCGGTTGAGCAGACTCTCCACCTTCTCTTTCACCTGCTTGTGCGGTACACCAAGCCGCTCAAGAAGTGGAGGCAGCAACCCATCCTTCTGGTCCAAAAGGGCCAGAATCAGGTGCTCGGTGGTGATCTCGGCATTACCGTGTTCGTTGGCAAGCATGTCTGCGTCAGCAATTGCTTGACGCAATTTAATAGTCATTTTATCTAAATTCATGGATACTCCTCACCTTCAGGCATGAAGCAACCCGGCCCTGATGTGGGCCTCGTCCTGTACCTACCCAATATACTGAAGTTTTGCCTTATCGACTAGGAAGTGCATTGGCACTATAGAATTCCAGATAGGTGCTGACCAGATTTTTGGAGTGCTGCATATCAAAAGTATCGAGAAAAGCGACTTGGAAGCAGGAGGACTCGAGCAACAACAACAGATGGTCGGCAACCCGGTTCACATCGCAAGCTATGATGTCCCCTTCCTTGATGCCCATCCGCAACAGTCGTTTGAACAGGATGGTAAGCTTGGCGGTCCGGCGCATGATGATCTCATTGAAATCCCTGCCTTCCTTCTTCATTTGCAGCATCACATCGACCAAGCTGGTCAGCTCCCCCTCATTTTCACTGGCTGTCTGCATGATATCCAGGCAGATGTTGGTGATCCGTGCAACGTAGTCCTGATCGGTCGACCACGCAAAGGAAGCGTACTTGTTGAACATCCGCCCGGTAACCAGCTTTACGGCATAGTAATAAATTTCTTCCTTGTCCTTGAAGTATTGATAGATGGTGGGCCGGGAAATACCGCACTCGGTGGCGATCAAGGAGAGATTGGAGTCACGATACCCCTCCCGAGCAAACACTTTCAGTGCCGTTTGCAGGATTTTCTCCTTTCTCTGCTCATGATCTATCTTCTTGGGCATGCGTCTCTTAACTCCCTGGTTCGGCTCTAAAACTCTTGTTACTGAACAATATATCATTATAATGTAAAAAACACTAGAATGGATTTGGAGATTCAGCATGGTTTTATCTCTCCTTGCAGGCCTTGTTCTGCTTTTGCTGCTCATCATGACCACCCGTACTCTCATGCAGGGCCGATCGAAGACATCCATCAGATCCTTGGCCCGCACCATCGAGGCACCGGGTGCCATCGAAGTGCTCAGATCGGCTGTGCAGTGCAAAACCATCTCCCACCAAGATCCGACCCAAACCGATTGGAAGGAGTTTACGCGCCTGAAAGAACTCTTTGCACAGTCCTTTCCTTTTTGTGAAACGTTCCGCATTCCATCAGGTGCAGGCCCTTACAACCAGGTGTACCGTTTCCCCGGCGAGAATCCAGAGGCTCTCCCGTTTCTCCTGACCGCACACCTTGACGTCGTGGGAGCACAAGAGCAGGCATGGACGCACCCGCCGTTTTCCGGAACTGTCGAGGATGGATATCTCTACGGCAGAGGGAGCTTTGATTGCAAAATCCAGGCAGTTGCCATCCTCACGGCATTTGAGTCGCTGCTCACAGAGGGCAAGAAACCAAGCAGGACATGCTACGTCGCCTTCGGTTGCGACGAGGAGTGCAATGGTTCGCTCATGGGAGCCGGCACCATCGCTTCCTATTTTGAAAAACAGAACCTGCAGTTTGCCTATATTCTCGATGAGGGAGGGGTGGTCAGCCAACGCTACATCAAGGGGTTTGAACAGGACATTGCAGTGGTCGGGGTAGCTGAGAAAGGGTACATGGATGTACAGTTGTCGGCACAATGCAGCGCAGGCCACTCTTCCACTCCCACCTTCCCCACAGCTCTGGGGAGAGTCGGCAGGGCTGTCCATCGGCTGGAGAGCAAATCCATGCCGGCCAGGCTCACCGCCCCTGTCAAGGCGATGCTGGAATCTCTGGGTCGACAAGGGAGTTTTGCATACCGGTTTCTTTTTCTGAATTCCTGGATCACCAAGCCCATACTGTTTGGAGTCTTCAGCAAGAATGCCACCCTCAACGCGCTGGTCAGGACAACAGTCGTCCCCACGATGATTGAAGCAAGCGACAAAAGCAATGTCATCGCCGAGCAAGCCACGGCAATGGTCAATGTCCGGTTGCTGCCGACCCAGACGCAGGAGGAAGTGCTTCTCTGGATGCAGAAAGTCATCGATGACCCTGCAGTCAAGCTCAAGGTGGTCCGCTTCACCCCTGCATCCGAGGTGAGCCCTGCCAAGGGCGAGGTGTTCTCCCACCTTGCAAACACCATCACAGCGTGTTTCAGCAACGCCGTGGTGACTCCCTATCTGATGCTCGGAGCCACCGATGCACGCAAGTATCAAAACCTGAGCAACCACATCTATCGCTTTACTCCGGTACGCATGGACAAAAGCGAGGTCGCTCGCATGCATGGGGTTGATGAGCGCATCAGCGAAGAGAATATCCGGCTTGCCGTAACCTTCTATGCAACATTGATCCAAAGCTGAACATGCAAAGGCCCCGCACGAATGCGGGGTCTTGCATGTACAGGACAGGTTGTTTCAACCGTTTATTTAATCTTTACTTCAATGGCCTTGGGCTTTGCAACTTCCTTCTTGGGAAGCGTGAGCTTCAGAAGCCCGTCAGAGAACTGTCCTTCGATCTTCTCCTCATCCACATCCTCAGGAAGGGTGAAGGCACGCTCAAAGCTCTGGTAGCAGCGTTCGGTGACTAGTCTCTTCTTGTCCTTGTCCTTCTCCTCCCTCTTGCTCTGCTTGGTGGAGCTCAGCCTCAGTACATGCTTCTCGACATTGACCTTCACTTCCTCCTGCTTGTAGCCCGGGAGCTCAGCTTCCAAGATATATGCATCGTCGTTCTCGACAATGTCGACTGCAGGGAAGCGGGAGGGCATCAGGCCCCAGTCACCGAGCATGTCATTGAAGAGCGAGTCAAATGCTGACACCATCGGAGAATTGTAATCACGTTTTGCCAAGTATTTCATAGTACACCTCCGTATTCTGTTGTATTCTGTTTTTGCTCCCTTTTCGGGTTCGATAATACAGATGCAACAAGCGTGCCAAGTTTTATCAGATATCAACACAAGTGCTTTAATTACTTATATTGCATATATTTACTACTTTTTACAATAAAAAGAATACTCTCTGCCGGAGTGTGCAGATACGAAACTGAGACAATCCAGTCCCTCACACACAGAGAGAACACGTAAAGTGGGTCATTTTGATACACGAGTGTCTTTCTGACTCCATCAAACCGGTTCATCATGATCCAATTGGAGGAATCTGAACGCTATAAATCATTTAAATACAAGCATTTATTGTTATTTCTGCAATATCGAGAAAAGGACGCAGGATGAGTGAACATCCTGCATCGGCTTTCCTTCTCTCAGTGTGCTGATCAGAAGATATCGGTCAAGGTTGCAACCATCACCGCCTTGATCGTATGCATGCGGTTCTCAGCCTCGTCAAACACCACCGAGTGCTTGCTGCGGAAAACCTCATCGGTCACTTCAAGTTCGCTGAGTCCGTATTTGTCATGAATCTCTTGCGCAACCGCCGTGTTGAGATCGTGGAAGGAGGGAAGGCAGTGCTCGAACAACACCTCTGGATTGCCTGAAGCCTTCAGGACATCCATACTCACCTGATAGTCCTTCAGCAGGGCGATACGGGCATCTGTCTGGTCCTCCTCACCCATGGAAACCCAGACATCGGTATAGATTACATCGACTCCCTTCACCGCTTCGGCGATATCAGAGGTTACCGAAATGATGGCTCCAGATGCCTTGCAATCCTCCTGTAAGCCGGCAATCAGGCTGTTGGATGGAAACAGCTCCTTGGGACTTGCGATACGATACTCCATACCCAGCTTGGCAGCCCCTATCATCAGCGCATTGGAAACATTGTTGCGCCCATCACCGATATACGCAAACTTCAGGTCCTTTGGCTCTTTTCCCGTATGTTCCATAGCAGTCAACACATCGGCGAGAACCTGGGTCGGATGGTCGTCGTCGGTAAGGCCGTTCCACACAGGAACACCGCTGTGCCGTGCAATCTCACGGATGACTTCAGGAGAGAAACCTCGGTATTGGATGCCGTCGTACATCCTGCCCAGCACCTTGGCTGTATCCTCAATCGACTCTTTCTTTCCCATCTGGCTGTTGGTGAGGAAGGTGACCTGCGCCCCTTCATCAAAGGCCGCCACTTCGAAGGAACAACGGGTACGGGTGGAACTCTTGTCAAAAATGAGCACGATGTTCTTGCCTGCAAGCAACTTTCCTTGAAGCTTGGAGGGACAACCCTGTCCTTTCTTTTTGGCCTTCAGGTCGCCCGACAACTGCAAGAGTGCAAGTATCTCTTCCGTCGTAAAATCCTTCAGTGTTAAAAAACTGCGTCCTTTCATGAGTTCCTCCAAGGATAATGAATACCAATTGTAGATATTTATGCAAAATCTGTCAATTTATATGCATATTTATCCTATAAATTTTATAATTTTGTATAACTATACAAAAAAGCCTCCCAGCATAGGCCAGGAGGCTGATTGATGCACATAAGTGATTACTTGGAAACCAGGACAACCTCACCATTGGTGTAGTGCTGGGCGACATACGCCTTGATCTTTTCGCCGCGCAGAGCCTTGACCAGCTCAACGATAGCAGCATCGTTCTCACGACCCTGCTTGACCGCTACCACGTTCACATACGGACTGTCCGACCCTTCCACGATCAAACCATCGCGGGTGGCGATCAGGCCGGCGGGAATGGCATAGTTGCCGTTGATGATGGCTGCATCAACATCCTGCAGGACACGCGGAAGGCTGGCGGCCTCGATCTCACGGAACTTGAAATTCTTCGGATTGGCTGAAACATCGAGCGGGGTTGCTTCAAGACCGGCATTTGCAGAGAGGGTGAGCAGACCGGCGCTCTGCAGCAGCAACAATGCCCTTCCCTCGTTGGTCGGGTCGTTGGGAATTGCAATGGTGGCACCGTTGGGAAGGTCTGCAAGAGCCTTAAACTTCTTCGAGTAGAGGGCGAACGGCTCGACGTGGATACCGCCTGCATTGGCCAGATGATATCCCTTCTCCTTGTTGAAAGATTCAAGATAGGGGATGTGCTGGAAGAAGTTGGCATCAAGTTCCCCGCTCTCCAGTGCTTCGTTCGGTGTCACATAGTCTGTGAACTCCTGCACCTTGAGGGTGTAACCGGCTGCAGCAAGGTCCTCGACAATCAGGTTAAGGAATGCGGCATGGGGTTCGGGGGTTGCTCCAACAACAATGGTCTTGGAGGTTGCCTGCTCTTTGGCACCGGCTGCAAACAACGAGCATGCAAGCAACAGTACAAGGGTGATGCTTAGAATCTTTTTCATAATTTCTCCTTCTCTCCCCCACAAGGCGAGAGGTATGCACAACAGGATGATCAGCGGCGAGCTATGAGCTTGGCACTGATTTTGTTGCCTATCACCTGTACGATCTCAACGAGAACCAGGATGATTACAACGGCAACAAACATGATATCGCCTCGGAAGCGCTGGTAGCCATACCGTATTGCCAAATCTCCGAGTCCTCCTCCTCCGATGGCCCCGGCCATTGCCGAGTAGCCGATCAGGTTGATGATGGTAAGCGTTACGCCGCTGACCAAGGAGGGCAGGGCCTCGGGAATCAACACCTTCCGGACAATCTGAAAATTGGTGGAACCCATAGCACGGGCGGCCTGAACGACCCCCGGATCCACCTCCTTCAGTGCAGTCTCGATCACTCGAGCCACAAATGGTGCTGCCGCAATCGACAGCGGGACGATAGTAGCGGTGGTACCGATACTTGTTCCGATAAGAAGCCTTGAAAGCGGAAAGAGCAGGATCATCAGGATGATGAAGGGAAATGAGCGCAATACATTGACGATTCTTCCCAGTACATTGTTGAGCATGGGATGGGGAATAATGCCTCCCTGTTCCTCACTCGAGGTGGCCGAGAGCAGAATCCCCAACGGAAGCCCCAGAAGCAGGGAGAACAGGGTGGAGAAGAAGACCATGCTCAGTGTTTGCAATGTGGCGTCGAAAACCAACACCCAAATTTTGCTCATTCTGCAGCCTCCTCTTCAACTACAACACCCATCTGTCTCAAAGCTTCGATTGCCCGTTTCTTCTCTTCATCACTGCCGCTGATATCAACCAGCATGGTACCGATTTCGACATCGCCGACTTTCTGCACCCCACCGGCGCGGATATTGAAATCAACACCTGCTTGACGGCTGATCTTGCTGAGGATGGGCTGGTCTGTGGTTCCTCCACGGAAACGCAGGGTATAGGCCCCCCGCTTCTTCGACCAATGGACCATATGGTCATCGGCAAGGGATGCCTCATCGATGCCCACCAGGTGCGTCAAGAACTCCTTGGTCACCTCACTGGAGGGATTGGCAAAGATATCGGTGACAAGCCCCTGCTCGACCACAACCCCGTCATCCAATACCGCAACCTGGTCACAGGCGTCGCGCACTACTTCCATTTGGTGGGTGATCATGACGACGGTCAAGGACATCTTGCGTTGGATTTCCTTGAGCAGAGCAAGGATGGAATGGGTTGTCTGGGGATCGAGGGCGCTGGTGGCCTCATCGCAAAACAGGATGTCCGGGTCGCAGGCCAGGGCACGGGCGATGGCCACCCGCTGCTTTTGTCCACCACTGAGGGTGCTGATCGGGGCCTTGCCTCTTCCTTCAAGACCGACCAAGGCAAGCAGTCGCTCGACCCTTTGCGTGATCTCCTGCTTTGGAACCCCGGTGATTTCCAAAGGATATGCGATATTCTGCTCTGCGTTCCGGCTGGAGAACAGATTGAAGTTCTGGAAAATCATCCCGATGCGGCGTCTTCTTTGAATCAGGGCGTCCTTCTGGAGGTCGTCCACACGCTTGTCATCGAAATAGACTTCACCGGCATCCGGTCGTTCCAACAGGCTGATAAGCCGAACCAAGGTCGACTTTCCAGCTCCGCTTTTACCGATGATTCCATAAATGGTGTTGGAGGGTATGGAAAGAGAAATGCCATTGACTGCGTGCAATGTGCCATAGGTTCTCTTCAAATTGTTCAACATAATTTGCATACATATACCCTCTGTATTCACTTTGGAGTTGAATTGTTACCATCATAGTGAAAAGGGTTGTATTGGACAAGACGCAGAAGGGATAAAAACACGATACCCTATTATACAGATAGCATTACCATGCCTGAATATGAAAAGAGGACGCTTTCACGTCCTCTCTTCTCTATATCTATATACAACCGGCAAGCCGGTGCAAGGCAAAAAGAAGGCCCGGCGGCTACCTACTCTCCCACGGCTAACCGTAGTACCATCGGCGTGAG
>Ga0228535_1003518_pt1 | contig 11110 bp, 13 predicted proteins | sample SJ1metagenome_FD_168457 | JGI IMG/M metagenome (GOLD analysis project Ga0228535, IMG submission 168457) | Enriched culture of PCE-dechlorinating microbial communities from Ithaca, New York, USA - SJ1 | ecosystem: Engineered > Modeled > Simulated communities (microbial... > Unclassified | place... | reverse complement strand
AGCCCGGACCCGGCGGCTCACTTGGCCGAGCAGATTGCGTTCTTTTCCCGCGGCGTGTCTTTGAGGCATTCATAGGTCTTCTCGAAGCGGTCGGCCGTCTTTTGGAACGCCGCCAGGACCGCGGGGTCGAAATGTTCGGGACGGGTCCGGCCATCGCCCTTGACGATGATGTCGCGGGCCTTGGCGTGGTCGAATGCGGGCTTGTACACCCGGGCGTTGCGCAGGGCGTCGTACTGGTCGGCAAGGTTCAGTATCCTGGCCTCCAGGGGGATGGCCTTCCCGCGGAGACCCTGGGGATATCCGGTGCCGTCCCAGCGCTCGTGATGGCTGAGGGCGATGTTGCGGGCCATGGCCAGCCGGGGATGGTCGCCCAGGATGTTGGCCCCGTACTCGGGATGCCGCCGCATGATGGCCATCTCCTCCGGGGACAGCGCGCCCGGCTTGAGCAGGATCCCGGCCGGGATGTGGATCTTGCCCACGTCGTGGGTCAGGGCCTGGACCCGGATGGAGCGGACAAAGGCGTCGGACGCGCCGAGCTCCCGGGCCATGAGCGCGCAATACTCCCCCACCCGGTGGATGTGGTTGCCGGTGTCCTCGTCATTGGCCTCCGAGGCCCGGGCCAGGGCCAGCAGGCTGTAGTCGAAGGCCTCGGCGATCTCGTCCATCTGCTGGAAGATGGCCTTGAGGAACACGGTCTGGGTGACGAGGGTGTTGATCACGTCGGCGTCGTACCGGGTGATGGGCCGCTGGTAGTTGAGACACATGAGGCACACGTCCTCGCTCAGGAAGCAGAGCAGGTTCAGCACCCGGATGAGGCTCTCCCGGAGCTTGGCCACCAGGGCCTTGATCTCCCGGTTCTCCAGCTCCTTGCCGGCAAAGGAGACGATGCGCGCGGCATGGCCCGCGGGCAGGTCGAGGGCCAGCTCCAGCCGGGTCTTGAGCACGGAGCGCCGCACCTTCTCGCCGTCCCGCTCGTACGCGTACCAGCGCCACCCCGCCTTCAGGCGCAGGCCGGTCAACACCAGGGAGGGACGGTCCGGGTCCGCGTTGCGGCCCAGGACCTTCTCCACCACCTTGGCCAGGGCCCGGGAGAACTCGAACCGCGTGGTGCTGAAGGTGCGGGCCACGCTCCGGCCGAAGGAGGTGATCTGGCCGATGTTGGTGTAGGCGGCCCGCAGCTGGTCGCCCAGGGTCTTGACCCGCAGCAGCATGGCGATGCGGGCCAGGACCTCGGCCTGGTCGAAGGGCTTGGAGATGAAGTCCTCGGCCCCGGCCTCGATGCTCTTGATGCGCTCGGTCTTGGCGGTGAGCGCGGTGATCATGACCACGGGGATGTTCAGCAGGCCCGGGTCGGCCTTGATGGCGCGGCAGACCGCATAGCCGTCCATGCCCGGCATCATCACGTCGAGCAGGATGAGGTCCGGCCGGTTCTGGCCCAGGATCTCCAGGGCCTGCTGACCGTCGGCGGCCTCCAGGACCTCGTAGCCCCGCGGGGTGAGCACCGCCCGCAGCAGGTCGCGGTTGTAGGTCTCGTCGTCCACGCAGAGGATCTTGACCTGGGCCATGGTCAGACTCCTCCCAGGAGTTCGATGATGAATTTGGGCAGCGCCCGGGTATCCAGGGGCTTGGACAGGTAGCTGTCGAAGCCGGCGGACAGGATGCGCTCGCGGTCCCCCTTCATGGCGAAGGAGGTCAGGGCCACCAGCTTGATGTTCCGGGTCTCGGGATCGGCCTTGAGCTTCTCCCCGGCCTCCAGCCCGTTCATGACCGGCATCTGGATATCCATGAAGATGAGGTCCGGCTTGAGCTCCCGGGCCATGCGCATCCCCTCCTGCCCGTTCACCGCCTCCTCGGTCTGGTGCCCGTGGTGGTGCAGGATGTCGCGCAGCAGCATGCGGTTCTTCTCGTTGTCCTCGACGATGAGTATGCGGGCCATGCGTTCCCCTCCTTGGTCACCTCACGCAACCGGATGCACAGCCATCCGGATTCATACGCATCTTTCTCCACCATAGTCGAACATACCCGATCACCGTCGCATCACAAGATATAATTTTTGCAATTTTCATTGCATGTTATCCGGCCGCGCGGCGGGCCGCGCATCCAGTTTTTCAGGATTATTGAAGAATTATCCCGGCAGGAAGGAGCGCTGCGCTTCCGCCGCGCCGCATCCGCCGCAGGAAGACGAGGAAATGAAACGCCACGACGGCGCGGGGTTCAGCCGCGCCGTCGTGGCGGGAGGGAAATCATGGGGGGGCCGGCTCAGCGGCCCACGAACTCGCCGGCGTGGTAGGAGCTGCGCACCAGGGGGGCGCAGAACATGTGGGGAACGCCCAGGGAGCGGCCGAACTCGGCCAGGGCGGCGAACTCGTCGGGATGCACGTAGCGCGCGGGTTCGGGGTGGGCCTTGGAGGGGCGCAGGTACTGGCCGATGGTGACGATGGTCACGCCCTGTGCGTGCAGGTCGCGGATGACCTGGTGCACCTCCGCGACGGTCTCCCCCAGCCCCACCATGAGCCCGCTCTTGGCCGGCAGGCCCGCGGCCGCGGCCCGCGCCAGGAGCGTGAGGCTCTGGGCGTAGTCGGCCTGGGGCCGGATGCGGGGGTACAGGCCGGGCACGGTCTCCACGTTGTGGTTGAGCACGTCGGGCCGGGCGTCCAGCACCAGGCGCAGGGCCGCCTCGCTGCCCCGGAAGTCCGGGATGAGCACCTCCACCGTGGCCTGAGGCCGAGCCTGGCGCAGGGCGCGGATGGTGGCCGCGAAATGGGCGGCCCCGCCGTCGGGCAGGTCGTCGCGGGTCACCGAGGTGACCACCGCATGGGTGAGGCCCAGCCGCTTTGCGGCCTCGGCCACCCGGGCCGGCTCGCCCGGGTCCACGGGCTCCACCCTGCCGGGGCCGATGTTGCAGAAGGCGCAGGCCCGGGTGCAGGAGCGGCCCAGGATGAGGAAGGTGGCGGTGGAGCGGGCGAAGCACTCGCAGATGTTGGGGCAGCGCGCGCCCTGGCACACGGTGTTCAGGCCCAGGTCCGCCACTAGGTCCCGGGTGCGGGCGAAGGACGGGTCCCTGGGGAGCTTGATGCGCAGCCACTCAGGCAGGCGCGAACACGGCTTGGAAGGATTGGCTGAGGGCATGTTTCACGTCGTCCATGGCGGGCGCGGCCGCACCGCCTTGCTGTTGGTCCAGCTCCAGAAGAAGCGAGGTGGCCCGGGCGTCGGGCAGGCCGCACAGGGTGATGCGGTCGAACAGGGACAGGTCGCGCCCCACGTTCAGGGCCAAGCCGTGGTACGTGACCCAGCGCCGGACCGCAACCCCGATGGAGCAGATCTTGCCGCTGCCCACCCAGACCCCGGGCCGGCCCTCCCAGCGGCCGGCCGCCACGCCGAACCGGTCCAGGGTGCGGATCACCGCCTCCTCCACATCGAAGAAGAACTGGCGCACCCCGCCCGGCCGGCGCTCGATGCGAAAGATGGGATAGGCCACCAGCTGGCCCGGGAAATGGCAGGTGATGTTGCCGCCCCGGCTGATGTGGTGGACCTCCACCCCCTGGCTGGCCAGGAACTCCGGGGACGCGTGCAGGTTCTCCAGCCCGCCCTGGCGGCCCAGGGTGACCACCGGCGGGTGCTCCAGCAGGAACAGGGTCTCCTCCCCCCCGGCCAGCACCTCCTCCACGGTGCGCACCTGGAGGGCCTCGGCCTCCGCATAGGGGATGAGCCCCAGGTCCACGATCCTCATGCCGGCAATCCTCCATGTGCGAAGCGCATGCGCGCCAGATAGTCCGCCTGGAATCCCGGGTCGCCGGCCAGGTCCAGGAGCCGGCAGCGGCCGGGCAGCGCCTCCGCCCAGGCCCGGGCCGCGGGGTCGGCGAGCACCAGGGCCGCGCCGGCCAGGGAGGTGTTGCCCACGGCCCGCACCCGCTCGCCCAGGCCCGCGGGCAGGAAGCCCAGGGCCTCCAGGTCCCCGGGGGCCGCGTGGCGGCCCAGGGCCCCGGCCAGGCAGACCGCGGAGAGGTCCCGGGCCGCGAGCCCGGCCTCGGCCAGGAGCCGGGACAGGGCCAGGTCGAAGGCGGCCTTGACCTTGAGCAGCTCCTCCACGTCCCGGGCCGGCAGGTGCAGGTTCCCGGGCAGGCCCAGGCAGGGTTCGCCCCCCTGCTCGCGCAAGGATGCGGCCACCCGGCGGGCCAGGGGGGTCGGGCCGGAGGCGAAGCGGCCGGCCTGGTCCAGCACCCGAAGTGCGCGCAGCCGGGCCAGGAGCGAGAGATAGCCGGTGCCGGTGATGCCCGGGACCTCCGGCCCGCCGGGCAGGCGCACCGGGGCCAGGCCCGCCGGGGTGAGCAGGAAGGCGCAGGCCGCGCCGGGCTCGGCCAGCCGGCCGAAGCGCATGCCCACCCCCTCCAGGGCCGGTCCCAGGGGCACGCTGGCCAACAGCACCCGGCCGTCGGCCAGGACCAGGGCGAATTCGCCGTTGGTGCCCAGGTCGGCCAGGACCCAGGGCGGGGCGGGTGCGTTCCGGTCCAGACACAGGGCGGCCAGACCCGCGGCGATGTCCCCGCCCACGAAGGGCGCGAGCTGGGGCAGGATGTACGTCTTCGGAAGGTCAGGAGCCAAAGTTTCCCAGCGGCCGCCGAGGTAGTCCAGGCGATAGGGGGCCGCGGCCAGGCCGCGCGCGGACTTGCCCAGCAGGAGCAGGGTCATGGCCGGGTTGCCGGCCACGGCCAGGGATTCGGCCCGGCCGGGCAGTCCGGCGCAGGCCCGGCGCAGGGCGTCCAGGACCAGCTCGCGGAGCTGTTGCGCGCCGCCGGGCGCGGCGGCAAAGGCCAGACGGGACATGACCTCGGCCCCGGCCCCGAGTTGGGGGTTGAGCTCCCCGCCCTGGGCCACGGCCCGACCCTCCGGGTCCAAGGCCTGCCACTGGATGCTCGTGGTGCCCAGGTCGCAGGCCAGGCCCAGGACCGGTCCAGCCAGGTCCGCCGCAGCCCGCGGCGGGCGCGGCGCGACCGGAACCTCCAGGCGCGCGCCCGCGGCGGCCGGATGCCGGCAGCCCAGCCGCCAGCCCGCGGCCAGCTCGGCCGGGTCGAGCAGGGCCGCGTCCACGGGAACCGGCTCCGGGGCCTCGGCCAGGAAGCGCACCCGGCAGCGGCCGCAGCGGCCCAGGCCCGAGCACAGGGCCGGGGCCGGGAATCCGCCCGAGAGATAGGCGGCCTGGGCCGCGGTGAGCGGCCGGCCGTCCGGGTCCCGGGCCGGGACCTCGTGCAGGCCGCCCGCGGCGTCGCGAATGGTCAGGGTGTCGGACATGACGAAACCCAGGATAGCGCCCGGCCAGGGGAAAGAAAAGGGCGCAGGCCGGACCTGGAGCAATTCCGCGTTGCCATCAATTCGGGCTCGCCGGATGAACCCGGCGTGAACGTCGAAGGCGCGGGGGCGGGACTGCTTTTCGTAGAGGCGATTCATGAATCGCCCTCTCTTCATGCCTGCGCAAGAAGGGCGATCCGTGAATCGCCCTCCCCAAGAAAAGACATTCTCTTCAGGGAGTGCAGAGGCTCGCCTCTGCACTGCATGCCGTGGCGGGAAACCTGCGCAGGCAGGTTTCATGACACGGCAAATCCGAGCCTGAGCTCCTGCGTCGGGCCGCATTGGGCAAGGGTGCCAGCCTCAACGCAGGAGGAGCCGCCCCTTGCCCGCGGCCGCGGGCCGGACCTGGCCCACATGGGCGGCCAGGTCGCCGGCCGCGCGCAGGGCAGCGCCGGCGCGGTCCAGCAGGGGTTCGGGCACGGCCAGCACCAGGCCGCCCGAGGTCTGGGCGTCGAACATGAGGTCCACCCGCACCGGGTCCAGGCCCGGGGCGATCTGCACGGACTTGGAGCAGAACCCCTTGTTGGCGAAGCTCCCGGCCGGGATCATGCCCATGCCGGCCAGGTCCAGGGCCCCCTCCAGGAGCGGCACCCGGTCCACCCACAGCTCCACGTCCATGCGGGAGGCCCCGGCCATCTCCAGCAGGTGCCCGCCCAGGCCGAACCCGGTCACGTCGGTGGCGGCCTTGAGGCCCAGGTCGCGGATCACCGCGGCCCCGGCCCGGTTGAGCCGGCCGGCCCAGCGGAAGATTTCCTGCTCCAGGGCGGCCACGTCGCCGAACCGGCCCTTGAGCGCGGTGGCCAGCACCCCGGAGCCGATGGGCTTGGTCAGGAGGAGCTGGTCCCCGGGAACCAGCCCGGCATTGGTGGCCACCCGGCCCTCCTCGATGACCCCGGACACGGCCAGGCCGTACTTAATCTCCGGGTCCTCCACCGAGTGTCCGCCGGCCAGCAGGGCCCCGGCCTCCTGCACCTTGTCCAGGCCGCCGCGCAGGATGGCCTTGAGTATGGCCTTGTCCTGGGTCTTGGCCGGGAAACAGACGATGTTCATGGCCGTCAGGGGCTCGCCGCCCATGGCGTACACGTCGGACAGGGCGTTGGCCGCGGCGATCTGGCCGAAGCGCCAGGGGTCGTTGACCAGGGGGGTGAGGAAGTCCACGGTCTGCACCAGGGCGCGGCCGGCCGGAAAGCGCACCACTACCGCATCCTCGTTGCCCGAGGATCCAACCAGGACGCGCGGGTCGGGCTTGGGGGCAAGCTCGGCCAAAATCTCCTCCAGGTCCCCTGGAGGGATCTTGGCCGCTCAGCCCGCCGCCTTGACCGTGTCCACCAGGGTCAGCGTCTGCTTCTCGGCCATGGTTCTCGGGTTTGCCGGCTCAGGCCGGACGGTTGCGGAACGCATCCCGCAGGAAATCCACAAAGACCCGGGCCACCGGGAACAGATGCCGCTGCCGGTGGTGGATCAGGGAAAAGGTGCGGCGCAGCACCAGGCCGGGCGCAGGCACGGCCGCCAGCTCCCCGCGCTCCAGGAGCTCGGCCGCGGCGAAACGCGAGGTCACGGCCAGGCCCATGCCCCGGCGCACGCACTGGAGCAGCGCGGTGGTGGTGTCCACCACCGCCGCCACCTTGAGGGCGCGCAGGTCCAGCCCGGCCTCGGCCAGGGCGGACTCCAGGGCGGAGCGCGTGCCCGAGCCCGGTTCGCGCATGACCCAGGGCAGGGTCTCCAGCTCGGTCAGGGTGAGTCCGGCCGCGTCCTTGGCGAGCCGGCTGCTGCCCACCACCACGGCCAACTCGTCCTCCACCAGGGGTATGAACTCCAGCTCGGCCTGCCCGGTGTTGGCGCCCACCATGCCCACCTCGGCCTCGCCGTTGGCCACCATGGCCGCAGCCACGGCGCTGTCCCCCACGTTCAGGCGCAGGGACACGTCCGGGTAGCGGGCCGTGAACCGGGCCATGACCTCGGGCAGGAGATAGTGCGCCGGGATGGTGCTGCCGGCCAGCACCAGGCGGCCCGCCACCTCCTCCCGCAGCAGGGCGATCTCCGCCCGGGCGCTGTCCAGGCTGGCGAAGGTCTCCCGGGCGTGGCGGTAGAGGATGTCCGCGGCCTGGGTGGGCAGCACCGACCGGCCCAGGCGGTCGAAGAGCCGCACTTCCAGCTCGGCCTCCAGGGCCGCGATGTGCGCGGAGATGGTGGGCTGGGACAGAAAGAGCTTCTGGCCGGCCTTGGAGAAGCTGCCCAGTTCGTACACGCTGGCGAAGGCCTCTAAACGTCGCATATCCATGGGAACCTTCCCTACCTATTATCCATCCCTATGGCAAGCCGGAAAAAAAGGGCAGGTCCTGCGACCTGCCCTGGGAACTCCACTGGATGGCAGCCTATTCGGCGGGCTTCTCGGCCGGCGCCTCGGCAGCGTCCTCCGCAGGGGCGGCCGGGGCCTCCGCCTTCTTCTTGCGGGGCTTCTTGGCCGGGGCCTCGGCGGCGTCCGCCGCGGGGGCCGGAGCGGCCTCTTCCTTCTTGGCGGCCTTCTTGGAGGGCTTTTCCTCGGCCTTCTCCGCCGGCTTCTCGGCCAGGCGGGTCAGCTCGATGATGGCCATGGGCGCGGAATCGCCGGGCCGGGGCAGGCCGAGCTTGACCACCCGGGTGTAGCCGCCGGAGCCGCCCGCGAAGCGGGGGCCGATCTCGTCGAACAGCTTCTTGACCAGCCCGTGGTTGCCCAGCACCTTGTAGGCCTGGCGGCGGGCCGGGAGGTCGTTCTTGAGGGCCAGGGTGATGAGCTTGTCCACCACCTTGCGCAGTTCCTTGGCCTTGGGCTCGGTGGTGCGGATGCGCTCGTAGGTGATGAGCGACTTGGCCATGTTCCGGAACAGGGCCTTGCGATGGGCGGTGTCCCGGCCCAGTTTCTTTCCGGCGTTTCTATGCCTCATCTGCGTCCTTCCTCTTCAGCCATTCCTGGTAACGTTCTTGGAAATTGTCCACGGCCTGGCCGAATTCCAGGCCCATGTCGGCCAGGACCCGGCGAATCTCGTCCAGGGACTTCCGGCCGAAATTCTTGGTCTTGAGCATCTCGGCCTCGGTCTTCTGCACCAGCTCGCCCACCAGGGCGATGTTGGCGCTCTTCAGACAGTTGGTGGCCCGCACCGAGAGTTCGAGCTCGTCGATGCTCTTGAACAGGTTCGGGTTCACGTCCCCGCTGGTGCGGCCGCTCTTGGACTCCTCGTCCGAGGACTGCTCGTCGAAGTTGATGAACACCGAGAGCTGGTCCTTGAGGATCTTGGCGGAGTAGGCCACCGCGTCCTCGGGCAGGAGCGAGCCGTCGGTCCACACCTCGATGATGAGCTTGTCGTAGTTGGTCATCTGCCCGACACGGGCCTGCTCCACGGCGTAGGCGACCTTGCGCACCGGGGAGAAGCTGGCGTCCAGGCGGACGAGCCCGATCTCGTCGGACAGGGTGTCGTACATCTCCGCGGGCACGTAGCCCTTGCCCATCTGCACGTCCAGCTCCATGGACAGCTTGCGGTCCTCGGACAGGGTGCAGATGTGCAGGTCCTTGTTCAGCACGGTGACATGCTGGTTCTCGCGGATGGCGGCAGCCGTGACCACTCCCTGCTTGTCCGCCTCGAGCATGAGGCGCTGGGGCTCGTCGGTGGTCATGGCCAGGCGGACCTGCTTGAGGTTCAGCACGATGTCCGTCACGTCCTCGATGACCCCGGGGATGGTGGTGAACTCGTGCTGGATGCCCTCGATCTTGACCGAGACGATGGCCGCACCCTGCAGGGAGGAGAGCAGCACCCGGCGCAGGGCGTTGCCGATGGTGGTGCCGAAGCCGCGCTCCAGCGGTTCGCAAGTGAACTTGCCGTAGCTGGAGTCGGACCTGGAATCCCGCGCGATCTGTTCGGGCTTGACCAGCTCGGACCAGTTGCGCGTGTTGATCAGGCGGTCGCCGGTATGGATGATCATCGGTGCTCCCGTGTTCGCTTACTTGGAGTAAAGCTCGACGATGAGCTGTTCGTTCATGGGGAACTGGATGTCCTCGCGCTGGGGCGTGGCCTTGATGGTGCCCTTGAAGTTGTCGCCGTCCACTTCCAGCCAGGTGGGGCAGCCGCGGCGGGCGATGACCTCGCGGGCCTCCATGATGACCGGAATCTTGCGGGACTCCTCGCGGACCTCCACCACGTCGCCGGCGCGGACCTGCAGGGAGGGTATGTTCACCCGCCGGCCGTTCAGCTTGAACACGCCGTGGCGCACCAGCTGGCGGGCCTGGTCGCGGGAGTTGGCGAATCCCAGGCGATAGACCACGTTGTCCAGGCGCTGCTCGAGCAACGCCAGGAGGTTGGTGCCGGTCACGCCCCGCATCATCTCCGCGGACACGAAGTAGTTGCGGAACTGCCGCTCCAGCACCCCGTACATGCGGCGGACCTTCTGCTTCTCGCGCAACTGCACCGCGTAGTCGCTCATCTTGCGACGCAGGCGGCCGTGCTGGCCCGGCACGTAGGGCCGGCGCTCGTAGGCGCACTTGTCGGTGAAGCAGCGGTCGCCCTTCAGGAACAGCTTCATGCCTTCGCGCCGGCACAGCCGGCACTTGGCTTCGGAATATCTGGCCAAGGTGGACTCCTCCTGGATGCTCTGGGGTTAGACCCGGCGGCGTTTGGGCGGACGGCAGCCATTGTGCGGAATGGGCGTGACGTCGCGGATGAAGTTGACCTTGAAGCCGGCGTTGTTGATGGCCCGCATGGCCGCTTCGCGGCCGGAGCCGGGACCCTTCACCAGGATGCCCACGGAGCGCATGCCGTGCTCCTGGGCGCGGCGGGCCGCGGACTCGGCCGCCACCTGTGCGGCGAAGGGCGTGCTCTTGCGCGATCCCTTGAAGCCGGACTGGCCGGAGGAGGCCCAGCTCACCACGTTGCCCTTCAGGTCAGTGAAGGTGATGATGGTGTTGTTGAAGGTCGCCTGGATGTGGGCGACGCCCACCGGGATGTTCTTCTTTTCTTTCTTCTTCCCGGCGCGGCGAGGTCTTGCTGCCATGGTCACTCCCCTTTCTGTGTTCAAGAGGGCCGGCCCCGGAGGGCCACGACCCGATTACTTGCTCTTCTTCTTGCCCATCACCGAGCGCCGCGGACCCTTGCGGGTGCGGGCGTTGGTGTGCGAACGCTGGCCCCGGACCGGCAGGCCCTTGCGATGGCGCAGGCCGCGATAGCAGCCGATGTCCATCAGCCGCTTGATGTTGGCCGTCACCTCGCGCCGGAGATCGCCCTCGACCTTGTGGTTGGTCTCGATCTCCTTCCGGATGGTGTTGACCTCGTCCGGGGTGAGGTCGTCGCTGTTCTTGGTCCAATCCACTCCCGTGGCATCCAGGATCTGCAGGGCCGTGGCCTTGCCGATGCCGTAGATGTACGTGAGCGCGATGTCCAGTCGCTTGTTCTTGGGCAGATCAACGCCTGCGATACGAGCCACAGTACTCCCCCTTTAGCCCTGGCGCTGCTTGTGCCGGGGATTTTCGCAAATGACCCGAAGCACGCCCTTGCGCCGGATGATCTTGCACTTGGGGCACATCTTCTTCACCGAGGGTCTGACTTTCATCTCATCTGCTCCTGGTCCGTCGGGCAGGTCGCGCCCGCCCAGTTCCGAGAAACGTTTCCGCCGAGTCGTCCGGCGCTATTTCACCCCAGCCGTGGCCGGGGACAGACTCAGTATCTCCGGGCCCTTGTGAGTCACCGCCACCGAGTGCTCGAAGTGGGCCGCCAAGCTCCGGTCCTTGGTCACCGAG
>Ga0228535_1003517_pt1:7500-11111 | contig 11111 bp, 8 predicted proteins | sample SJ1metagenome_FD_168457 | JGI IMG/M metagenome (GOLD analysis project Ga0228535, IMG submission 168457) | Enriched culture of PCE-dechlorinating microbial communities from Ithaca, New York, USA - SJ1 | ecosystem: Engineered > Modeled > Simulated communities (microbial... > Unclassified... | reverse complement strand
TTTGCCTTCACCTTTCTTCAGATTCCACCTCACGATGGACACCCTTGGTGTTCGGCTATACCCTTCCCGCTACCGGGTGGGTTTGGGACTTTCACCCATTAGAACGTGCGCTCACCGGGCGCACAAGCAAAAACTGAACCGATACATCGTATCAGTTCAGTTTTCTTTCATGGTGCACTCCAACACTTCCCTCGTTTTCTTCGAGAATGCTAGACTAGGGGAACCTCGCACTACAATGTATATGCTAATCTAAATGTTGACGACTGGTCAACTTTTCGGTTGACAAATACACTACAAATAAAGAAAGCACCAAAAGGGAGTTCAAATTAGGGATTTACTAAAACAAGTTAATTTTTGACCGACACTCTTCAGGCGGAGGCTCAAAAGTAAAGACTGCACCGAAGGATAAAACCTTTAGTGCAGTCTTTATTATATAAAATTAATTATTCTATAATGAATACCTTCCAGGATAATACAACTCCAATGACTGAATTAATTCTTGCCCGTTGATAATAGTAACATTAGTGATACGGGCTTCATCTTTTCCTTCTGATGTGAAATCTGAAGTGGTGACAACCCATGCCTTAACCGCATGTCGACTTCTCATATAGCTGTCAACACGCTGAATAGGAGTTGAACCTATATTATTTCCCTCTCTATAACGCTTACATTGTATGAGTTCAAGCTCGCCATTGATATTAGTTGCTAAAACATCAACACCTCTGTCACAAGACCTGCCAATAACTTCCGCCCTTATAAAGCCCCTTTTGACGAAATAATCCGCAATAAGCTGCTCAAAATCAGATGGATCCATCGTTCTGATGAATGTTTTATCGTCTCGTGGTTCTAAGGCTGTAACGGTATTGCGAGCAAAGAATTTTCCTCTCACAGGATCTTCTTCGGCATATATGCTAAGTAATTCTGGAATCAAGCGATTTGCTGTATGTAATTTCTCAATGATCTCTCTACTCCCATTTTCCATAAATGAAGCTAGGTGTATCACATACTCCTCAAAAGTAAATCCGGAGCCATCTGCCATCAACTCTTCAATAACAACCGGAGCAAATTCTCTAAGGCGTACTTCAGCATTCATATCTCTATTCATAAAGTTGTATGGAGACAATCCTGTCAAGTGGTACTGTGCTTGGTTTTTAATTGTAAATCGCTCAAGAGTTTTCTGAATTCGTTGAGCATGTATTGGGCTGAGTAAACGATTTAGATTGCTTCGTCTAAGTTGAGCTTGTAGTTCATGGTTAAACCTTTCAATAACGAAGGGGTTACCCTGGTCAGTTGCTGCTGAAAACGCCGCAAGGTATATTAATTCATCTACATCAGTATCGCCTTCATACCATCGACGTTCATTTTCATCCAGCCGAAGGAACAAGAAGCAAACATCATTACGAAAGGTCCAAGCAGCTGAAGCTAATACACGCATCGAAGGATCCCTATTATCGATTGGAATAGAAATTAATGGTTCGAAGCCGTGTTTGCGACCAAAATGCTTTAATTTATTCAGGTCGCTAATCCAGTCCCGTTGTTCCGGTCTGAAATAAAGCACTAAAAATCCATGAGGCCTAAGTACTCTATAAGCCTCAGTAATAAGATGTTCAATATCTGACAAAAACTGTTCTTTGGAATGCTTGTCCTCGCGTATAGGAGCATTGCTTATTACGACCTCCTTCCTAAGACGGTCTTCATCATTCTTTAGCGAGTAATTCATAAACGGGTGGACTCTCTGTGCATGTTCAAAATATTGTGCGTTGTCACCATAAGGTGGGTCAGTTAATACCAAATCAACAGAACAATCTTCAAGCCCCCTCAAGAATTCTCGAAAATCTCTACTGGACAGGGTTATATTGCTGCAATCAAAGTTCTGCAATTCAATGTATAATTTTCGTTCCTCAAGTTTCTCTAAAAATCTATGATATAGATTGGTTTCTTTAAGGCGATTGTCCGGGCAATGATTATCCTGACTCTTGCTTCTGTAATCTGTATATTTACCGAGGTGGATAATTGATAAAAAAGTATCCTCAAAGAAACCCCTTGTTGAATTAGGAAGTTGAGCAATTGCATCGCGCATAGTAACAAGTGCAATTTTCTGTCTCTTAGAAAAAAGATTTTCATATTTCGCATATGTAGGAGCGGTGAAGTTCAACCTTGAATTTTCGATAAGTTCGACATTAGGAAACTCACATTCTATCTGTGTAACATTAAGTCTGACATGCTCATCGAAATCATCATAATGTTTTTCTTTGCAGCCACAGTCGCATTTATATTTACTCGAGCGGAAAATTACGTTTTCAGCATCTAATCCCATGCGTTCATGTCTCATAGGATGATAGAATTCCTCTGGATTCCGGTCAAAGAAAATCGCATCAAACATGAACTCTTTTCCACATTTAGGGCAGCGTGTTTTATAAATAGTAGACATTGTCGGTTTAACAATCTGCGTAAAATAGGACAACGCTTGTGAATATTCAATGGTGTTGGGCACCCCTCTGAATGGAGAAGTTGACAGGCGAAAAGCAAATGGCTCCCATTCATTGAATAGAATCTTTTTCCCACTATCAAGAGCTGCATATGCAAACGTACCAGATCCTCCAAAAGGGTCGCAGACAATACCTTCTTCTGTAACCAATGTGTTGATTATGGAGGTAGCGATATCACGACTTTTCCTGCCAATGAATGGAAAAACTTGCTCATTTTGTTCTCTGCGGTGTTCCTGCATGATCGTGGTCTGAAGATTAATGATTTGTTGTCGTAATTCCTCTTGTTGGGTATAGTCAAGCAACCAATACATTTATTTCTCCCTCCATATTCCATCAGTATAATTAAATTCATCTTTTATAACCTCAGCGAACGATGAAAACGCATCTGCCAATGTACCGAGATATCCATCCTCAAAAGCGCACTTCAACATTCCGCGGTCATATAAATCTTGTGTGGTTATTGAATGACCATTCGATATAATTCTATTAGCACAATCTATCGCTTTATTTTTAGCCTCTAACAACGTTCCTTCAAAACAAGCACAATTGCTGGTGTCTGTCTTTTGAAATACAATAATGTAATTACCATCCAATGTTGAGTTTGGAGACATAATTGTCTTGAAAGACTTTCTCGGTGTTGCACTTGGTATTTGATGTCGATACTGCAAACCGTATGATTGCATTAGTGTTAGAATCTTGCTCCATGATTTAAGATCAAATGTATGATAAAACATGACGAAATAGCCACCATCTCTTAACGCTTTACTTGCTCTCTCAATAATTAACGTGAAAACTGCATTAAAATCATCTGTGCCTTTTTTCCGGCTTGGTGCATTGGATACTACAAGCTCACTATTTAAAATATCTTCTGTCAAAGCATCCCAATTGAGGATATTGTATATTAATTGGCTATATTCAATATACGGGACTTGGTCGGTGTAAGGGGGGTCGGTCAATATCAGATCGACACTACCGTCTGGTAAGTCCTTCTTTGTAATATTTTGTGCTGCCTCGTTTCTGATTGTTAGGAATTTTTCATTTTTACCCTCTGTGCCATCATGTAATTGGCAATATTCATTCAAATAGGTTAAACCCTCCTTGAAAGCAGCAACTTTCTTCTCG
>Ga0228535_1003517_pt1:0-2500 | contig 11111 bp, 8 predicted proteins | sample SJ1metagenome_FD_168457 | JGI IMG/M metagenome (GOLD analysis project Ga0228535, IMG submission 168457) | Enriched culture of PCE-dechlorinating microbial communities from Ithaca, New York, USA - SJ1 | ecosystem: Engineered > Modeled > Simulated communities (microbial... > Unclassified... | reverse complement strand
CAGATTCGCCTGTTAGTGCCGATGTATCAATCATTGAACTTCCCTCAATTACCTTGCCATCAAGAGGAATTTTTTCTCCTGCTTTAATTACAATAATATCTCCAATTTGTACTTCATCTGGGTCAACTTTGACAAGTTCATCGCCTTTTTTAACATTTGCATAATCTGGTCGAATATCCATAAGGCTTGCAATTGACTTTCTCGACTTGCCAACTGCATAGCTTTGAAACAGTTCTCCAACTTGATAAAACAGCATAACTGCAACACCTTCAGGATACTCACCAATAAAAAATGCACCAATTGTTGCAATACTCATTAAAAAGTTTTCATCAAAAACTTGACCTTTAAAAATATTTTTTACAGCTCTTTTTACAACATCTCCGCCTACAATAATGTAACTTATTATAAAGAGAGCAATCTGTAACCATTCATTATTAAAATTAATAATTGTTGCTGCAACTAACACGGCTGCACCAATTATTATTCGCCATAGTCGTTTTGTCATACTAAACAGCCTCCTTTAAGCCTTTTTCATAGTTGTATCGGGTTCGATTTTTTTAACTATTTTTTCGGCCTCTGCTATTATTGTTGGCATTTTTTCATCCTCACCATCAATAACGAGTTTTGTGGTCATAAAGTTAACTGTAGCTTCTTTTACTCCATCAAGCTCATTAATAGCTTTTTCCATTTTTGCCGCGCAATTTGCACAATCCAAGCCTTCAAGTATAAATTTCTTTTTCATTATTAAATCCTCCTAAATATTATTTGTAATTTTATTTTAAATACTACAAGTCTTTTTCAAATTTTATTGAAACATAGCTCATTTGATATGAAGACTTAAATATCTGCCCAAATATCTTCAAAAAATATTCTATTATACCACATTACTACTTCTCGTTGATATGAATTAGACCTTGGTCAAATATTTCTCTTACATGATCATCAACTAATGAATAATATACTACTTTCCCTTCTTTTCTGTTTTTCACTAAATTAGCTTGTTTTAAGACTCTCAGCTGATGGGAAATTGCTGATTGTGTCATGTTAAGTAATACAGCGATATCACAAACACACATTTCAGCTTCATGTAAAGCCCATAATATCCTGATTCGTGTTGAATCTCCAAATACTTTAAATAATTCTGCTAGATCATAAAGGCTTTCTTCTTGAGGCATTTTATCTCTAACTTGATTTACAATATCCTCATGAATTACATTGCAGTCACATCTTTCAATTGAATTAAATTTTTCAGTCATATTATCACCTCTTTTTAAATCATTTCATCTGAATACTTGAGCAAGCATTCATACGTTGTGTATTTATTATATTATTGTTTTTCTCATATGTCAATAGTTATATGAGCATTTATTCAAGTGTTTTTTATATTATTTGAAATATCTCAAAACCATCTATTACGACATTAATACCATAAAAGGGTGATTTCTATACAAACCTATTTTAAAAACACAAATATTGTAGGTTCTATAATAGTTTGAAATAAAATTTCAAACTATTAAAAAACTATAGTGGTAGCTGTTTCAAAACAACTACCACTACATTAGATTATATAAAATTCTTATCATCCCAGAGGATTATTTCTCCCTCTTTCTGAGCCATCAATTTTTCCACCTTTATAATGTCATCACTCTTTTTACCCTATGTCATCTATAAAGCACCCCAAAAATAGGGGTCAAAAAACGGTGTTTTTTCGCTCATTTTTTGCTCCAAAATCACTCTTGAACCACTATATGTTGTGGTCAACTTCTACTTTTCGCCCCCTGAACCACAATACGTCATCAGAATTATACTCTCAACGTGGCCCGATAGGCTCATCTTGATGTCTTGAGTAATTTTTCACATTTATCCGTACGTGGAAACTTGTCTACGTTATTTTTCACATTTTGTACGTTCGCGGGAATATATCCACAATAATATTACAGCTTTACCCGTTAACTAAATAGTCCAACTGCAATGGGGGAGGGTAACTCCTATCATCTCTATGGCTCAAAGATAGTTTCTCAACAGCGACACATCTTTGCCTATGTCCTTCGGCTTTATACTTTCCAGCACCTTTTTCTCTACTTCAGGCGTCCAGTAGACTTTTAGATTTTTCTTCGCACGAGTAATTGCAGTGTAAAAAATGTTGTGTGTTATCAGTTCCTCAATTTCGTCAGTGATGACGATTTTGACCGAGTCATATTCCAATCCTTGTGCCTTATGAATAGACACAGCATAAGCGATTTGGAACGGTACAATATCTTCTTTTGAATAACGACCTCTAGGGTTGTCCTCGTCCGCACTTTTGCTTTTGGTTACTGTAAAACGGATAACTGAGTTCCCACTTGGTGCATTAGGCAGCAACTGAAAAGATTGGCCAAAAGCATCAGTCCCCATTAATACCTTGTCCAACTCTACGTCAAACTGTATGCACTCTGTGACTGTGCCTTTATCGAGAACTTCGATACCTGCAATCCGTCCCTTCATATTATTATAAATCACG
>Ga0228535_1003516_pt1 | contig 11115 bp, 10 predicted proteins | sample SJ1metagenome_FD_168457 | JGI IMG/M metagenome (GOLD analysis project Ga0228535, IMG submission 168457) | Enriched culture of PCE-dechlorinating microbial communities from Ithaca, New York, USA - SJ1 | ecosystem: Engineered > Modeled > Simulated communities (microbial... > Unclassified | place... | reverse complement strand
TGGCGATAAAAACAAGGCTATACATTGAGCGCGTCATTCGATTTCTCCGGCGTCCCTCCACCCGATCACCTGCTCCATATCATGGCCGAAGAAAAGCTCGGCGCCCAGCGCCTCTTTGCGCCGGCGGAGCATCTCGAGGTTGTTAAAGAACTCCTCGTTGGTCTTGTTGATCGTGCCCCCCGGCGGGAGCCGCCTTTCCCAGCTTTCTCTTGTGTAAACCGTATCGCCGGTGACGATCACGGTCCGGTTTTTGAGATGCAGCTCCATGCCGATCACCCCGGGGGTATGGCATTTCTGTACAAAAAGCACGAGATCGTCCGCCAGGCGCTTTTCCCCCCTGATGGGCACAAACCCGACGCCCGGGAGATCCGAGAACAGCTTTTTGATATACGCCCCGCTCGCTCCGTCCGGAGTGATGTTGACCCTGTAAAACGCTTCTCTCGCGTCGGCTTCCGCCACGATCGCACGGCGCCCGGCGCGGGTATTGGCAAAAAACTTCAGCCCTCCGGCGTGATCGAAATGCAGGTGGGACAGGACAAGGATATCGATATCGTCCGGGGTCAGCCCGAGCTTCGACAGCGCCGAAACGACCGTTTCGCTCGCCGCGACCGGGTAATGGCGCTTCATCAAGGGGGAGCCCGTCTTGTCCCAGTCGTCGTCCAAACCCGTATCGTAAAGGATTCGCCCAAGGACGGGATGCTCGATCAGCAGGCACGGAACGGGAGACTTGATCGTCTCCGTTTCACCGGGCGTCTCGACAAGACGGAATTTCTCGAAAAACATATACCCGAGCTCCAAAACCCTGAGCTTCATTTCAAACCTCCCCGTCTTTCGGAAAGACTTCGGCAATCCCTCTTCGGTCCATATCCGAAATCTCTTCTTTCGTATAGCCCAGGCCGGAAAGGACCTCTGCCGTATCCTCCCCCAGCATCGGCGCCCGCCGGGAAGTGTCGGGCGGCGTGGCGCTCAATTTCAGAGGGCAGCCCGGCAAACGGACCGTCCCGACGCCGGGGACCTCCTGATCGATCACCATGCCGCGTCCAACCAGCTGCGGATCCTCCATCGCCTCGGATACGGTCTTGATTCTGGTGGCCGGCACTCTGGCCTTATCCAACAGCTCTTCCAATTCTTCGGCGGCGTGCCGGCCGGTCCACTCTTCCACCAAAGCGTCCATCTGTTGATCGTTCCGCTTCCTGGTGTCGTTATCACAAAACCTCGGATCCTCAATCAGCTCCGGGCGTCCCATCGTTTGGGCGAAGCGCCTGAATATGTCGTTATTCGCGACGTGGACAGCGATATAACCGTCCCTGGCTTTATACACGTTTACGGGCGAACAGACAAGATTCGAATTGCCGCAGCGCTTTGGCTCCTCGCCCAAAAAGGATTTGAGGGCTACAGCGTTTTCCATAACGGAGAACGTGCTGTCCAGCATCGATATGTCCAGATACTGACCTTTCCCGGTATTCTGTTTATAAACCGCCGCAGCCAGGATGGCGACTGCGGCGTGAAGTCCGGTGACGGCGTCCGAGATGGCCGGGCCGGTCTTGGTCGGAGGCCTGTCGGGATATCCGGTGAGCGAGGCAATCCCGGAGGAGAACTGAATGACGCTGTCATACGCCAGGCGGTGGCTCTTGGGCCCTGTGTGGCCGAAGCCGGAGATCGAAGCGTAAATGACTTCCGGATTGTCAGCCTTGATATCCTCATAGTCCAGTCCGAGCCTTGTCATGGTTCCGGGCGAAAAGTTTTCGACCACGATGTCGGCCTCCGCCGCCAGCTTGAGGGCGATCTTTTTTGCTTCCGGGGCTTTCAGGTTGAGCGCGACGCTGCGCTTTCCTCTGTTGAGATAGTGATAATAGCCGCTTTCGCCGCTCACGATCGGATTGAAATACCGGGTGTCGTCGCCCTTGCCCACCGCTTCAATTTTGATAATGTGCGCCCCCAGATCGGCAAGCAGCATGGTGCAGTACGGGCCGGAATAAACGCGGGTAAAATCCAGTATTTTAAGTCCCTGCAAAGCTCTGTCCATTGATTTACCTCCTTTGTTTTCCGCCCTGAAGCCGGGCGCTCAGCGCCGCGGCGGCATCTGCGGCCAATTCGCTCCATCGCGCTATTTCATCCCGCGTGCAAAGGCTGCGCACGCCGGAAATACTGATCGAAGCGGCGATCGATCCGAACGCGTTCCATACCGGCGCGGCCACGCAAAAAACATTTTTTTCGTTTTCTTCCCGGTCAAAGGCGATGCCGCGGGTACGGACGTCGTCGAGCTCAGCGATATAGGCGTCTGGATCGGTCGTCGTATGTTCGGTCAGCATAGGCATTCCCGCCGAAGCAAGAATCAGCCGCGCCTCTTCGTCCGGCAGGGCGCTTAAGAATATCTTGCCGTTGGCCGTCGAGTGCAGCATATTCCGGCTTCCGATCTCCGAGGAAAGCTGGATCGGGCCGCGGGCGTTTATCTTGTCGATGTAGCAGACCTCCATCGCCTGCCTGTCAAAGCGGGACAGATAGATCGTCTGCCCCGTCAGCTCTCCTAAGCGCCTGAGTTCGTCGTGCGCGACGGCCACCAGGTCGATGCTGTGATTCGCCAGGTTTCCAAGGCGCGCCAGATTGGGGCCTAAGCGATATTTGTCGTCGATTTCGATCACGTAGTTCCAGGCCTGAAGATTGCATAAAATGCGGTAAGCCGTGCTCGGAGGAAGCCCCGTTTGTTTCGCAATGTGCATGAGCGCCGCCCCGTCTCTGCCGGCGCGCGCGACCTCTTCCGTAATCGCCATGGCCCGGTTGACGGACTGGATATAAAACTTGTCGTCCGGCGACATCGGTTCGGGATGATTGCCGATCATACGTTTCTCCACGCCCGGACGATCGCCAGCTCCTCGTCCCGGACTTTTTCAATTTCGGCAATATTCTCTTCATTCAGATGACGGAAACGGCGCTGCGCCGTCAGATATTCCCGAACGGGCTTTGGTGGATCGCCGGCCGTAAGGTTGACGGTCACCTTCCCGTCCTGATACTCCATCAATGACCATAGCCCGTTTTCCACGGCCATACGTCCGATCTCCATCGTTTTATCTTCCCCGAAGCCCCAACCGGTCGGGCAGGGAGCCATCACGTGGATGAACGCCGGCCCCTTCGTCTCCTTCGCCTTTTTGAGCTTGTTTACGAAATCGTTCACGTAAGAAACGCTGGCGGTCGCGGCATATGGGATGCGGTGGGCGATCATGATCTCAAACAGATTTTTCTTTCGGGTTTTCTCGCCATAGGAACGGCTCCCGGCCGGCGTGGTCGTCGTCGTCGCGCCGATCGGCGTCTGGCTGGAACGCTGGATGCCGGTATTCATATAGGCCTCGTTATCGTAACAGATGTAGAGGAAGTTCCTCCCCTGCTCGATGGCGCCGGACAGCGACTGGAGGCCAATGTCGGTCGTGCCTCCGTCGCCCGCGATTCCAAGCACGGTGACGCCTTCCTCGCCTATGGCCTGAAAACCCGCGGCAAGGCCGTTTAAAAGCGCGCCCGTCGCCGGGAACGACCCGGTCATCTGCGGCGTCAGCACGCTCATCTGCGGATACACCGCCGTAACGCTCGAGGCGCAGCTGGCCGGCAGGACCAGCATCGTCCTGGGGCCGCAAACCTTCAGGGCCAGGCGGCAGACGATCCCCAACGCGCAGCCGGGACATGCCTTATGCCCATAAAAGTATTCGGTATCGGTCAAATCTTTCGCCAACATAGTCAAGCCCACCTCATATCCGTAAATTCCACCGTTTCGAACTCCCTGCCGCCGGCGGCGGCAATCAGCTTTTCAAACATTCCGCGAATCGAATCGCGCGTAATATCGCGTCCGCCCAGTCCGGAGATAAAGTCGATGAGCGGCGCGGCTTTGCCGGAACGGCTCATGGCCGCTCTGATCTCGGTCCCCAACGCCCCCTCATATCCGAACGAAAGGTCCCGGTCGATCACGCCGACCGATTTCACTTTTGCGGGCAGGGCGGCAAAATACTCCGTCGGGAACGGGCGGAAGGAGCGGACCTTGACCAGTCCGACCTTTTTGCCCTCCTCCCGAAGCCCGTCGACCGCCTCGCGGATCGTGCCGCAGGCGCTGCCAAGCGCGCAGAGGCAGCATTCGGCGTCCTCCATTTGGTATTCTTCGACCATGCCGCCCCAACTTCTGCCGAAGATCTTTGAAAATTCCCGGTCTATCTCCGGAAGAAGCTCTCCCGCTTTTAACGTCGCGCGCTGCTGCTGAAGCCGGAACTCGGCGTTCCAGTCCGGCCCTGCCGTGATACAAAACGATCTCGGATGGTCGAAATCGATTGCATTGAGAGAGCGAAACGGCGGCAGGAACCGGTCCGCGTCTTCCTGAGAAGGGACCTCCACCATTTCATAGGTATGGGTATTGACAAATCCGTCCAACGCCACCATGACCGGCAGGTACACATCGGGATGTTCCGCAAGAAGCGTGGACTGCAGCATCATGTCTAAAGCCTCCTGGCCGTTCTCCACAAAGATCTGGATCCAGCCGGAGTCCCTCTGGGAAATGGCATCGCGCTGGTCGCCGTAGATATTCCACGGCACGGCAAGGGAACGGCAGGCGTTCATCATGACGATCGGTAGCCGCGCTCCGCTCACATAATGGAGCATTTCAGACATGTAAAGAAGGCCCTGCGACGAGGTGGCCGTGAACGCCCTCGCCCCGGCCATGCAGGCCCCCATCGCGGTCGCAAGTGCGCTGTGCTCGCTCTCGACGTAGCAGTACTCGCATTCGAGCTCTCCGTTTGCGACGAACTCGGCCAGCTTTTCCACCGTGATGGTTTGCGGCGTGATCGGATAAGCCGAGATGACCTGCGGCCTGCAAAGCCGGGCCCCCCAGGCAACGGCCTCGTCTCCGTTCAAAAAGAGACGGCGTCCCTTTGTTTTTTCGCTCATTTTGCTTCCTCCGTCATGACAATCGCTTTTCGCGGGCATTCATGGGCGCAAAGGCCGCAGCCCTTGCAAAAATTCAGATCGATATGGATATTCCGGTCGATGACCCCGTCGGGGCACAACGTCCAGCAGATCATGCATTTGATGCATTTTTGATGGTCGACGACCGGGATGCGGGTGCGCCAGCCCGCGTTGCCTTCGAGGAAAATCCCGGCCTGGCAGGACGGCCCGAGAGGCAGCTCCTTTTCGGTTGCGGGATAACGGAAACCCGCAGCCATGACAGGCTTGTCCTTGACTTTGAAATCTCCGGCTGCCGCCTTTTCCCCGCTGCTTGCGTTTGCGGCGGTTTCCGCTTCCGTATATCCGCCCCTGACTTTCTCATATACCTCTCGGATGATCTTTATGTTCGGATCGATCTGATTTTTCGGCAGACTCTCGCGAACGGCGGCTTCCATCGCGTCGGGATCGGTCAGGCCGGTATGGGCGGCAAGCACCGCCATCATAGCCGTATTGGCTATATTTCTTCCCAGAATGCGCATCGCGTCTAAGCTGGCGTTATAAGTAACCCATTTCACCCCTTTCGCGATTTTCCTCCCGGAATAGTCCAGGGCCGTGTTGATAAACAGCGTGCCTCCCGCCGCCATCCCCGCCGTGATATCGATCGCGTCCAGCAGCGTCTCATCCAGCACGACGGCATAGTCGCAGGAATAGATCTGGCTGTGATCCCGGATCGGTTTGTCGTCGATCCTGGTAAAACCGTACACCGGGGCCCCGCGGCGTTCCGGGCCGAAGGTCGGGAATGCCTGCGCGTATCCGCCGCTTTTCTTTACAGCGGCGAGACCAAGAAGGCGGGATGCGGTAAATCCTCCCTGACCGCCCCTGGCAAGCCATTTAATCTGAATCATTTGGCGCCTCCGTTTTTATATTATGGAAATGATTTTCATAATAATAAGTTTAACATGAGCATCTATCGGTGTCAACAACAAAAGTCATCCGGTAAGACGGCAGAATGAATAAAAAACCATGGCCATTGATTTCTATGCATTCCTGATTTATGATTAGGGCAGGGACATATCTATGGAAGGAAGTGGGCAGAACGAAAATCTACATCAGAGCGCCCTTTTCAGAAACCTGTCTTTCGGAGCTGCGAAAGTTCTTCGAAGTCGTTTATGAGCCGTGGACTATGAACGGCGAGCGTTTTTACGAGGATGAAATGCTCGATCATCTGCTCAGAGTGCGGCCCGACGCGCTGATTACCGAGCTCGACCGGGTGACGGCTAAAGTGCTGACCGGCTATCCAAAGCTTAGGCTGATCGGCGACTGCCGAGCCATGCCCGCCAATATCGACATCGCCGCCTGCACCGCTGCAAAGGTGCCTGTTCTCTGCACCCCGGCCAGAAACGCCCAGGCGGTCGCCGAGATGCTGGTCGGGCTGCTCCTTGCCATGATGCGGAACCTGATCCCCTCCGTTCAGTGGGTCAAGGACGGGAAATGGGTGGCGGGCGCCACTCCGTATTATCTCTGGATGGGCAGCGAGCTCAATAATAAAAAGGTCGGATTTGTCGGCTTCGGCGCGGTGGGACGCGCCGCCGCAAAGCTGCTGGATGCGTTCGGGTGCGATATTTCCTTCTATGACCCGTTTGTGGAGCTGTATGACAGCCGCTACCGCAAACGCGCGCTGGAAGAAGTCTTTTCGGAGTGCGACATCGTGTCGATCCACCTGCCCGTAACGGAGGCAACCAGGGGCCTTGTCAGTGAGAAGCTTCTTCGCTCGATGAAAAAAAACGCCGTTTTTGCCAATACGGCGCGCTCCGCGGTGGTGGATTACGCCGCGCTCAAAAAAATACTGGAGGAGAAACGGATCCGCGGCGCCATCCTGGATGTGCTGGACACCGAGCCTCCCTCGCCGGAAGATCTGGAGATCGGCCGCTTCCCCAACGTGATTTTAACGCCCCACATCTGCGGCGCCACCTATGAAGTCACTGACCACCAGTCGGAGATCATGACAAAACGGATCAAGCAATGGCTGTCCGGGGAGGGCTTGGAACAGATCGTCTATAACCGCGGCGTTCTCAACGGCTGAAACCGCTTTAACGCTAGGTGCAGTGAATCATTCGGACGGGCGGGTGAGAAAAACGGGGAAATATTATCTGACGGTCGACCTGGGCACCGGAAATACGAAGGTGTCGCTCATTTCTTCCGGCGGCGATATCATAGGCGTTGAATCTTTTGTCAACCGCTACCGCAGGGACGATCGATATGAGGACGCTCAGTATTTCCTTCCGAAGGAGTGGCGGGACAAGATCCTCAAATGCTGCAGATCATTGTGCGAGGAGCACCCGGAGATCCGCATCAACGCGATCACCTCGGCGGGCGCGAGGCAAAGCATCGTGCTTTACGACCGCGGGGGCGGCGCTTTTATCGGTCTGCCGAACATCGACCACCGGGGCAGGGCGTATCTCGGCGAAATCCCGGAGAAGGAAGATATCTACCGGAAAACCGGCCGGTGGGGCTCGGGGTGCTTTCCCGCAATCAATCTGCTCGGCTACTTAAAGAAATACCCCGGACAGTTTGCAAGCATCTATAAAATCACCAGCGTCAGCGAATGGGTCGCTGAAATCTTTACGGGGAATCTCGTGATGGAGCACTCGCAGGCCTGCGAAACGCAGCTGTACGATATCGGGCGGCTGGACTGGTCGGAGGAGCTTTGCCGCCGTTACGGCTTAAACGGACAAATCCTTCCGCCGCTCCAAAACGCGGGCACTTCGGCCGGAACGATCCTGCCCCAATACCGGGATATGCTCCATACGTCCCCGGACGCGGTATTCGTTTTAGGCGGGGCGGACACCCAGGCGGCGCTCGTACAGACGGGAATCCAACCCGGCGAGGTCGCCGTCGTGTCGGGGACGACGTCTCCCGTGGTCTCCCCTGTCGGTAAACGGCTTTACGACGAACAGGAGCGGGTCTGGACGGACGTCGGACTGGGCGGCGCAGCTTACCTCGCGGAGATGAACCCCGGCGTCACCGGCTTGAACTATCAGCGGCTGAAGGACACGCTGTTCCCCGGCTGGCCCTATGAACAGCTGGAAGCCGCTTATCAGGATAAAAAAAACTTTTGCTGCACGGCGTCCTTCTCATCGATGCTGTTTTATGAAAAACGGTCCCTCGCAAACGGCGGATTTTTTCTAAAGCCCCCGCTTGACGCCGCGTTTGATCCCGTCGATCTGATGTGGGCCGCGCTGGCCGACATCGCCTGCTCCGTCTACGAACAGCTTTGGCGCCTGTGCGATCTGACGGGCAACCGGGACGCTTATCTCCTCGGCTGCGGCGGCGGCTTTCAGTCCCCCAGCCTGTGCCAAATGCTTGCGGATCTGAGCGGCAGGAGCCTGGTTTTATCCCCCGGCTTCGGGCAGGCGACGGCAATGGGGCTTGTCTCCGTCTGCAACCGCTATTTCGGCCAAACGCTTCCCGGTAAGAACGAAACGCCGATCGAATACCATCCGAAAGAAAATCAGCTGGTCCACCGCTATTATCCGGTCTGGCTGGAAAACAGAAATCGCGCGAACCTCTGACGACCTGAAAATACTGATTTTGGAGGAAATCCCATGTTCATGCAGGAAGAACGAGAACTCGTGGTGGAATACGGGAAAAGAATGAGCTCGGACCGCCTGAGCACCGGCACCAGCGGAAATATCAGCATTTTAAACGCGGAAAAAGGGCTGATGGCGATCAGCCCTTCCGGCATCAACTATTTCGATACGAAGCCCGAGGATGTCGTCATTACCGATCTCGAGGCGCATATTGTGGACGGCGATAAGAAACCCTCCAGCGAATGGGCGCTTCATACGATTTTCTACCGGAACAAGCCGGCCGCAAAAGCGGTCGTCCATACGCACTCGGTCTATTGCACCACCTTCGCCGTATTGGGGATGCCGATCCGCGCCGTTCATTACGTAATAGGCGACGCAAACACCGGTACGGTGCCCTGTGCGCCTTACCGGACATTCGGGACCATGGAGCTGGCGGAGGAGGCTATCAGGGTCTGCGGCAAAAGCGAAGCCGTGCTGCTCGGGAACCATGGGCTGATCGTCTGCGGCAAGAATATCAAAAGCGCCTACAGCCTGGCGTGCAATATGGAATATGTGGCCGAGATCCAGTACCGCGCCATGTGCGTTGGCACACCCAACGTTCTGAGCGACGGGGAGATGGCGGTCGTCCTGGAACGCTTCAAATCTTACGGACAGGTGCGGAAAGAGCAGAAGTAAGCTTTTCTTTTACTGAGATCCCGGTTTGGCTTCCCGGGCGCCGTTTTGCCAGCAAAAAAGGGGCATGTGCACCAATATGTGCACATGCCCCTTATATAGCCCCGCTCAAACGCGATCATACCGCCGAAAAAAGTGTCTCCGGTTCCCTGCCAAGCAATATGATACTTATTTTATTTCCTGCTCCAGAGTACGAAAAACATCGTATTGAAAAAATCTGCAAGTGAGATATCCAGGCCGTCGCAAAGCTTCTTTATCGTAACAATTCCGGGGTTCTTGCTCTTTTAATTGTGGATGGCGACATCCCGGCCATATTACCCAAGGCGTTGACGGCAATTCCTTTTTCGCTGCAAAGCTATACGATTCTTTGCGCGACTGCTTCTTTTGTATTCAAATTGACGGCCTCCCTCTTAACTATTCTGGATTCATCATAAAAGAAGTTGCGATATATCGTATGGGACATATCGCAGTTTCTGTTTTTTGTGCTATAATATGGGATCTGGATTTCGCTTGCAGCGCCTTCTGATGAGTCTGATAAGAAAGATAAATAAAAAGGCCCGAGCTATCAATTTTGACAGCTCGGGTCTTCCGGGCCAACTGGCTAACTGTTATCGCATCAGATAGGATAGTCATTCAAAAGCTTTTGCATCTCCCGTTCAATTTTTGTCTGATATCCGGTAAAAAGTACTTTTGCAATATCTCCGCATTAAAAAACACATTGTATTCATCGCCTATGTTGCCCTCCGGGTACAGGCAAGCTACATAATCCCATTTTGTATTGCCGTTGGTATTGATCTGTTTTCTGCCATATATCATTAGCGGCTGACTTCCATCTTCTAAGGAAATTACAGTCCCGATCGGCAAATAATCCATTTTACTTATCCCTCAATTCTTTTCGTAAGATTTCCTTCTTCTCGTATATTGCGTCTATGAATTCTTTTTCGTGAGGAACATCGTTGATACTGATAATCAAATGACGCGAATTGAAAATTTCATCCGCGACAATGCACATCCGTTCATAAGTGATTCGCCGATTTCTTTCCAAATAGCTTCTGGGTGTGGTTATAGTGACGTCAAATGCAAGCTCATAGGCAAATCCCCTGGGATCGTCCAATAGTTTTTCCGATCCGTCGGTATAAGCTGCATAAATACACTCGAACGCCTTTTTATCGATACGCTTTCTTTGTTCTGCAAATATTCTTGTAATCTCATCCATCAACTGCAATACATGTCTTTGATTTACATTGAAAATAAAATACATAAGGCCGCCGAAATAATAAAATTCCACATTGCTTTGAATCTCGTGCAGAAACCCAAGTCTTTCCCGAAGGCGCATGGTAAATGGCGTATAAAGGCCTCTGCATAATAAGCCTTGCAACAGCTCCGCCTCTATAGGTAAAATTTTATTTGTATCGATATCAAAGCTTAGTCCCACCTTTACTGTTTCTGCTTTATCGGAATACAATCCGTCGTGGACATTCTGTCGATTCAAAAAATACTTTGGACAAATATGAAAGCGATCCTTCGAGGCGCTCTTTGTAACACTGGAAAATTGTTTTTGGATATACTGCCGGTTTTCCGGAGTGATATTACCCACCAGTACGAGCTCGCAGTTTTGACTGCAAAAAAGTTCTTTTTTATACTCTTCAAGCTCCGCCTTTGAGAAACGCTCCAATTTTTTTCTTGTCCCCACAATAGGCTTTCCGGCTGCGGAATTATTAAAAAAATCACTTATCATGGTTTCATAACAGTAATCATTTGTTTCTTCCATTTGCCTGAAAATAACTTGTTTTTCCAGGCGAATATCTTCATGAGTCCAGCCGTTTTCGTCAAACAGGCTTCGGAGGATGTCAGAAGCTTGGTTAAAGTATTTTGGGTTTACCGTCATTTCAAACAGAACACAGTCTCGGTAGGTAATCCCTCGTAGAAAAGCTCC
>Ga0228535_1003515_pt1 | contig 11125 bp, 11 predicted proteins | sample SJ1metagenome_FD_168457 | JGI IMG/M metagenome (GOLD analysis project Ga0228535, IMG submission 168457) | Enriched culture of PCE-dechlorinating microbial communities from Ithaca, New York, USA - SJ1 | ecosystem: Engineered > Modeled > Simulated communities (microbial... > Unclassified | place... | reverse complement strand
ATCGCGTAGGCGGGCATGTTGTCGGTCAGGACCGTCACGTCGAACCCCATGTCGCGCACGACGCTCGCGGTCAGCCGGGCGCCCTGAAAATAGGGGCGGGTCTCCGCGCAGAAGATTTTCAGTTCGTTCCCGCGCCTTCTCGCTTCTTTCAGCATCTGGCCGACAATGGTTTCCCCGAAGCATTGGGTCAGCACCTTTCCGCCCAAAGGGAACAGGTCGACCAGATATTCGGCGATGGCTGCGATGCGATGATAGCGCGCGTTGTTCTCCGCGACCGTATGGGCAACGATCGCGTCCGCCGCCGATTCTCCGCACTCCAGGGCGGAAAAGGCGGCGGATAAACAGCCCTCCGTCACCTGCTCCATGCGCTTGACCGTTGTCGGCCGCGCGTGGGAAATGACATGCGCCGCTTTTTCCAGACACGCTTTTTGCGCGGCCTCCGTTTGATGTTCGCATTCGTGGGCGGCTAAAGCCATGCCCATGGCGGCGGCGGTGTAAGGCCCGGCGCTTTGGGTGACCATGTCGGCGATCGCCTGCGCCACCTCTCCGTAGGTACGGCAGGTTACGTAAGAAATACGGGGATACACCCGGCGGTCCAGGATGCGCACCGTTCCGCCCTCATACCAGGCAATGTTCTCGTACTGCAGCAAAAACGCCAGTTCCCGGTCGGCCCGTTCCATAGCAAACCTCCTTGGGATGTTGGCCCCCGCGGAGCAGGCTCCGCAGGGACCCCTGTGAATGAATACTCGCTCGGGCAAGTGAATTGCCCGGCTCGGTACGCCGCCACTCGGCGGCGAAGCGCTTACGCGCCTTACGCGTACTGTCGCGCCGACGCGTGATAGAAGCGCAGAGGGGGTCCGGGGACCGTTCGCGCAAGGTCCCCGGCGCTTTTTGCACCTTTTTCTCGCAGAAAAAGTAGAATATATCCCCACGGGACAGGTCCCGCGGGGGCTCCAATGATTTAATACTCGCTCGGGGGAATGAATCCCCCGGCTCGGTACGGCGGCACTCGCCGCCGGGGTGCTTACGCGCCTTATATCCCCACGGGGCAAGCCCCGTGAGGACCCCTTTTAATTTTCATCCTCGCTCGGGGGGATGAATCCCCCGGCTCGGTACGGCGGCACTCGCCGCCGGGGCGCTTACGCGCCTTGCGCGCAATAACGCGCCGACGTGCAGTACAAGCGCAGAGGGGTCCGGGGGCCGTTCGCGCAGGGTCCCCGGCGGTTTTCGTACTTTTGCCGCCCAAAAGTACGAAAGGGCGGCCCCCGTTCCCGCGCAAGCGGGCGCTTTTGCTTTTTCTCCCTCACGGGAACTTAAGCGAAGCGGTTCTCACAGAGATAAGGTCCTCATGGGATTTATAACAAGGGGAACTTATTCCTTGACCGGCAGGAGGATGTCCCTGCAGACCTCGCGGGAGATTTCGGCGGCCCTTGCTCCGGTCGGAGTGCTTGGGACGCCGCAGCTTCCGCAGCGCATTTCGGCCGGCAGCATCCTCTGCACCTTGACCAGGCTGTCGATGACCTCGTCCGGCGGGATATAGCTTTCGATCCCGGCGATCGCCATGTCCGCGCCGGAAAACGCGTTGGCAATTCCGATGCCGTTGCGCTTGACGCACGGGACTTCGCAGCTCCCGCGCACCGGGTCGCAGATCAGCCCGAGGATGTTCTTGATGGCCAGGGCGGCGCCGTGCGCGATCTGCTTGGCGCTTCCGCCCGCAAGATAGACGATGCCGCCCGCCGTCATGCCGGAGGAAACGCCCACCTCCGCCTGACACCCGCCGGCCGAGCCGGAAAAGGTGGAGTGGTGGAAATACATGACGACGCCCATGGCCGCGCAGACGAACAACGCCTCGATCAGCCGGCCGTCGGTGAACCCGTGCTCGTCCTGGAGCGTGAATAGCGGTCCGGGGATCACGCCGCTCGAGCCGCCGGTCGGCGTCGCCACGATGACGCCCATGGACTGGGCCACTTCCATGATCGCGAGTCCCCGGGCGATCGCCTTGGGAACCACGGAGCCGCCCATGGTCTTGCCCGCCTGGTACGCCTCCATCAGGCGCTTTCCGGCGTCGCCGGTGTCGAATCCGCACAGGGATTTGGTGCCTTTCAGCCCCTCTTCCATGGACCTCCGCATCACATTAAGGCGCTCGGCCATGGTGTCCCAGATTTCCTTTCTGGTCTTGCCGGTGCGGTTGATTTCATAGTCGATCGCGAGTTCGGCGACGGATTTTCCGGTGCTTTGGGACAGCGCGACCAGTTGGTCGAAAGTAGTGAACAGCGGAGTGTGGGGAATGTAGCCGAGCGGGATGAACGGCGAGACAAACTGCGCGCGCGTCACGCCCGCAAGGGACAAAAACCGCCCGCTCAGTTTGGGGTCGGTCTTGGGGTCGACGCTGATATAGAACAGATATTGGTTCTCTTTCCGGGAATAATGCACGACGCCCTCCGGCGCGATGCCCTTCGAATCTTCGGTAATGTCGCGGTCGGCCCACACGAATATATGCGCCTCGGTGCTGGCCGGTTTGATCGGGAAGCCGTCCAGTTCGTCGATGGTGATGCTGCCGCCGCCCACGGAAGAGCCGGTCAGCTCAAACGTCTTCCCCGATGCAAGCCCGATGGTCAGCTTGACCGCCAGCGGATGCGGGGGGATCGGCGGCGTGAACAGGCTCTGGGTCAGGGTGATGCCCTTTTCTTTGGCTATCGTCAGCGCGTCGCGCAGGCGCGTATCGTCCTCCGGGATGCCCATCGCCCCGCCGATCAGCGCAAGATGGCTGCGGCAGGAAAAATACTCCTCCCCGTACTGGGGGCAGAAGCGCACGTCGATGCTTTTGATTTCTTCCCGCAAAAACTGGTGCGCCGTGCTGCCGATCCGGGCCATGCCCGCCGTGCCGGAGCTGGACGGGCCCATCATGATCGGGCCGATCACTTCGAAAATACTGATATCCATGTACGTCCTCCTTTATGTTTAAAACGAATGTGCGAAAATTATTCCACCCTGTGCCGAAACGCCCGCAGAGCGCCCTGCGCCGCCGCGGCCGTAAGGATCCCGCAGGCGCCTGAGGTCAGAAGCAGCGGGGAAAGGTAATAGACGACCCCGGGGGACTGCGTCAGGATCAGCGCCATGGCGACCTGCCCTACGCTGTGCATGCAGGCGCCGCAAACGCTGACTCCGTACAGGGAAAAGAATCCGGGGTATCCTTTTTTACATGCCGCCATGGATAAAAACGCCGTGAGCCCGCCGCCGAGGGACATCAAAAAACCGGTGAACGACCCGGTCATCAGAAAGAGAAGCAAAATGCGGCAGAGCAGAACGGCGAGCGCGGGCCAGAACCCCAGGCTGAACAGGGCGCATAAAGTGACCACGTTGGCAAGCCCCAGCTTGACGCCCGGGAGCGGGACGATCAGCCCCAGCGGGATCGTGCTCTCCAAAAGGGACAGCGCCAGCGCGAGCGCGGTCAAAACGGCGCACAGGGCCAGCGTTTTGATCCTGATTTTCATCCTGCCACCGCGTCAAATCCGCCGTCCCCGACCAGGGTGACGACCATCTTGTTTTCCATGCATACCGCGCAGCTCCCCGCCTTCGTGAGCTTTCCCGTATGCACGCACGTCTGGCGGGGACAGGTGGCGTGCTCGACCCAGACACCGCTTTGATCGGCTTTGATTACGTTTTCGTATTCGCCGCTGACGGTGATCGTGACGGGGGACGTAAGCCCCGAAAGCTCGATCCGCCGGATCTCCTTGCCGTTTTGCGTGATGATTGCGGTCAGACGGCCGGATGGGCGCAGCATGCCGGAAAAAAAGACCGCCCCCGCCAGAATGAGAAAGAACGCGGAAATCAGGATATCGCCCTTCTTCAGACGGCGCATCATTCTTCCTCCCCGAACCTGAGCCAGCTCGGCTTTTGCCGGGAGGCAAAACCGGACGTAAAGCCCAGCGCGGTCAGCATGGTGATGACGGAAGTTCCGCCGTAGCTGAAAAACGGAAGCGTAAGCCCGATGACCGGCATGATTCCGACGCACATGCCGACGTTGATGAGCGTTTGCACCATGATCATGCTGCCGATGCCCACGCACATCAGAAAACCGAATCGGTTGTTCGCTTTCGATCCGTTATAGTAAATGCGGATCACGATAAACGTCAGCAGCAAAATGATCGCCGCGCAGCCGATATACCCGAGCTCTTCCCCGCAGACGGAAAAAATAAAATCGGTATGGGAGGTGGGCAGCAGCCCGCTCTGCGTCTGAGCGCCATGGGTCAGCCCCTGGCCGAGCACGCCTCCGTTTCTGAGGGCGGCTATGCTCTGCTTCGCATGATAGGCGTATTTGGGGCTGATTCCGGGGTCGAACAGCACCTGAATCCGCAGCTTGTGATAGTCTTTTAATACGTACATCCAAAGAAGCGGGGTGCTGGCGGCGCCGCCCAGCGCGATCCCCCCGACCCACCAGGGGGACATGCCGCTGCAGGCCAGCATGACGAGCGTGATGATCAGATAGGTAAACGCCATGCCGACGTCGCTGGAAGAGATATAGACCATACCGATCGTGATCAGGGAGTGGGCCAGAAGCTCCATAACGGTGGGAAAGGCATTGAGGTGTTCCCGCCGGATAAAGATATGCTGCGCAAACGTAAATATAAATATAATTTTACCGACTTCGGCGGGCTGAACGCCGATCGGCCCGAACCTGAGCCAGCTGTTGTTTCCGGTGCTCTCCTCCCCGACGCCGAACACAAAAAGCGACGCCTGAAACAGCAGGTTCAGGACGAAAATGATCGGCCAGAACTGGGAAAATCGTTCGATATCGAGCATGGAAGTGATAAAGAAACCGATCATGCCCAGGAAAATGGCAAGCAGCTGGATCGCTATTTTATTCTGTACGGCCGCCTGCCCCTGGCGAAGCAAGGCACTGAAAATCAGCACAACGCCGAAAAAAGCCGCCGCCAAAGCCAAAAAAAGCAGCAGCAGATCGGATTGCTTCAAATATCGTCTCAATGTGAGCCAAACGGTTTTCATAAAGGGCCTTTCCCAAAACTTGTTCATTTTACCCGCATAAGTAATTTTATTCTATCATTTGTCGTCGTTTTAATCAATCAAATCAAATAAAAATGTTGCAGTCTGGGAAAAAGAAGAAACTGCTCTTTAAAAGTGCGTTTTTTTATGGTATAATAACCGCAAAGCGGCTATTATACAGTTTTGGTGTCCTCCGTCTCGCCGCTAAAGCGACACCCGCCGGAGATGACAATATACCATGGCTGTAACCATGGTATAATAACCGCAAAGCGGCTATGATACAGTTTTGGTGTCCTCCGTCTCGCCGCTAAAGCGGCAACCGCCGGAGATGACATCATACCGCGGCTCAGCTGCGGTATGATGCCGCAAAGACTGCGGCTGTAAGCCTGCTGTCAAATGCCGGGCTGAAACAAAAGGTAAGGGGTATGACCTTGGCGCGGAAGCAAGTATATCTGACCCGCTCCCGGGAAGAAACGGAAGACCTGGGGAAACGGCTGGCAGCCTTGTTGAGCGGGATCTCCGCCGTGGCTTTATATGGGGAGCTGGGCGCGGGGAAGACCGCTTTTACTGCGGGCCTCGCCAGAGGAATGGGATATTTGGGCCGGGTCAGCAGCCCGACGTATACGATCGTGAACGAATATCCGGGAGCCCGGAATATCTGTCATTTTGATTTGTATCGGCTGGGCTCGCCGGAAGAATTATATGATATCGGCTGGGACGATTACCTGGCATCCTCCGCCCTGTGCGTGGTGGAGTGGAGCGAACATGCGGAGGGCCTGCTGCCGGAAAACACGCTGCGGGTTTGTTTCCGCGTGCTGGACGGGCACACCAGGGAGATCGCCGTTTGCCCGCCGGAGGAAAAGCAATGCTGATTTTGGCGCTGGACACCTCGGGCCGCACCGCGTCCGCCGCCCTTTGCCGGGATGGGGAGATCGTCGGGTGCGTCCGGAAGGATGCCGATTTGAAACACAGCCGGACGATTCTGCCGCTTTGCCTGCGGCTTCTTGAGGACCGGGGAATCGATATAGGCCGGATAGACGTATTCGCGGCCACTGTCGGACCGGGGTCTTTCACGGGGATCCGGATCGGAGTGTCCGCCGTAAAGGGGCTCGCGTGGGCCGCTCAGAAACCGTGCGTGGCCGTTTCTTCGCTGGCCTCCGCCGCGCACGCGGGGGGGACGTGCTCCCGGCCGGTCTGCTCGCTGATCCCGTCCCGTCCGGGGGAGTATTATTACGCCGTTTACCGGTGGGAAGGCGACCTTCTCCGGCCCGTATTCGACGAGCGGGCCGACGAGCGGCCGCAGATCCTTGAAAAGCTGAAGGGCTTCGGGGAGCCGGTACGCCTGTGCGGAAGCGGAGCAAGGGAGTTTTTCGGGTCGGGCGCATGGGGCGAGCTGTGCACTCAGAATGAAGAAAACGCCGAAAGCGCCGCCTTATGCGCCTGGAGCATGGCGCGGCGGGGGCTGACCGTCGGCTGCCATCAGTTGATGCCGGCCTATTTGAAGCCCTGTCAGGCCGAACGGATGAGAAAGGAACACCTAAGATGAGCAAAATCGCGATCGGCTCCGATCACGGAGGATTTGACTTAAAGGAGATCATTAAAACGCATCTGGCCGGGAAAGGCGTCGAAGTCCACGACTGCGGGACCGACAGCTCCGCTTCCTGCGATTACCCCGCGTTTGCCCAGGCGGTGGCGCAGCGGGTGAAGGACGGCTCGGCCGAGCTTGGGATTCTGGTGTGCGGGACCGGCATCGGCATGAGCATCGCCGCGAATAAGATCCCGGGGATCCGGGCGGCGGCGGTGACCGATTGCTTTTCCGCCGCGGCGACCAGGAAGCACAACGACGCCAATATTTTGTGCCTGGGCCAGCGGGTGCTGGGACCCGGGCTTGCCTGCCTGATCGTCGACACGTTTTTGAGGGAAAGCTTCGACGGGGGCAGGCACCGGAAACGCCTGGACATGATCGCCCAGATGGAGCAGAAAACATTTTAAGTTGGGGGAATGTAGATATGTCGATCCACGTTTTGAACCATCCGCTTCTTCAGCACAAGCTTTCGATTTTGAGGGATAAAAACACGGGCGTCAAGGAATTCCGCGAGATTGTCAGCGAGATCGCGATGCTGATGTGTTATGACGCCACCCGGGATTTACAGGTGGTCGAAACCAGCGTAGAGACGCCGGTATCGCCCGCGAAAGTGCAGGTGCTGAGCGGGAAAAAGCTGGCGATCGTGCCGATCCTGCGCGCGGGCCTCGGGATGGTCGACGGCATTCTCAATCTGGTTCCGGCCGCTAAGGTGGGGCATATCGGCCTTTACCGCGATCCTCAAACCCTGCAGCCGGTGGAATATTACTGCAAGATGCCGGAGGATATCGACCAGAGGGACGTGTTTGTTTTAGATCCCATGCTGGCGACCGGCGGCTCCGCGTCCGCGGCGATCAGCCTGATCAGGCAATACGGCGTAACACGCATAAAGCTTTTGTCCATCATCGCGGCTCCGGAGGGCGCGGACAGGATGACCAGGGACCATCCGGACGTGGACGTTTTCTGCGCGGCCATGGACGACCGCCTCAATGAACACGGCTATATCGTTCCCGGACTGGGGGACGCGGGCGACCGCATTTTCGGAACGAAATAAAACAAGCCTCGCCGGTTTTCCGGCGAGGCGTTAAAGGCTATCTCCCGTATTTTCCCCGGCGGTATCTCGAACGGCGCTTTTTCCTGCGCCGGTTGACGATCAGCACATAGACTGCGAAAGCGAGCAGGATCAGGAGAAGGGCGCCGACGATGATTTTAAACGCGGTGCTCGACAGAAATTTCGTGATCCGGTCGATCGTGTATAAAACGCCGGAGCGTTCGACCTTTTCCGAAGCCACCAGGTCGATGGTCGCATATTCCCGACCTTTATAGGAAAACGTGGCGGACCCTAAGACGTCGCCCGGTTCGATCGGGGCTGCGATGTCGTCGTTCACCGTATATTTGACGTCCACCTCGTTTTTGTCGTAGTCGTTCGCCAGGTAGGCGGAGAAATCGGTTTTCGGCTTCAAGATGACGGAATCCTTATCCTTGCCGAGCCTGACGCTCACTTCGCAGACGGGGTCGGTTTCGCTGACCATTTTCTGTATCGAAAAGTTTTTGATGGCATAGTTGAACAGGTCGGCGGTATACGTGTATCTGCCTTTGACGCCGTCTCCCTCCACAGGGGCCCCCAGGATCACCGGATAATAGGTGTAGTCGCCCGATTTGGCTCCCCCGACCAGACAGTAGCCGGCGGGGGTGGTGAAACCGGTTTTGATGCCGATGGCGCCTTCATATTTATAGCTGCCGTTTTTGATTTTGGAGATCAGATAATTCGTGGTGGTGAGCTCGAGCGCGGAATGCTTGTTCGTGGCGGCCAGCGTCACCTGCTCGGTGCCCACGATCTGCGCGATGGTCGGGTCCTTCATGGCGCATTCGGCGATCTTCAAAAGGTCCCGGGCGGAAGTATAGTGATTATCGTCGTGCAGCCCGTGGGTGTTTGTAAAGTGGGTGTTGGTGCAGCCGAGCTCCTTCGCCTTTTCGTTCATCAGCGTGACGAATGCCTGTATGCTGCCCGCCACGCTTTCCGCGATGACGTTGGCTCCGTCGTTGCCGGAGTGAATGAGCAGGTACTGCATCATGTCCATAAACGGCATTTGTTCCCCGGGGATCAGGTATACGGCCCCGCCCATTTCGGCCAGACCGTTTAACGCCGATTGGTTGACGGTTACCGTGCTGTTTCTGTCGCCGTGTTCCATGGCGATAATGGCGGTCATCAGCTTGGTGGTGCTGGCGGGAAACAGACGGTCGTCCGCATTCTTTTCGTAAAGGATCTCGCCGGTCGTCGCCTCCTCCAGAATAGCGGCTTTCGCGTCGATTTCCGGTTCTTTCAGCGCAAAAGCGCCGCCAAAGAAAAATATGGCGGAAAAGAGTACACAAGTCAGTTTTTTCAGCATGGTTCGATCCTTTCTCAGCGATGGCGGACGGCGGGTTTCTTATAAATCAGTGTAACAAAAAAATCGACCGATTTCAACCTTTGGGGGTCGGAAAAAACGAAAACCGGACAGCTTTAAAAGAGGTGTGGGGATGAATAAGCGGTCCGCCCCGGTCGCGCTGGCGCTTTGCGCCGTGTTCCTCTTGGGCGTGCTCGCCGGGCGCCTGAGCGTGTTTCGGGGAGCCGCCGTCATCCGCGGCGAAGCCGGAGAAATAGCGGATGGCCGGCCGGCGCGGCTCAGCCCGCCGACCGAAACGGATGAGGGCGCGGCCACAAAAGTGAATATCAACACCGCGCGGGCGGACGAACTGGACGAGCTTCCGGGGATCGGCCCCGCCCTGGCCGGCCGGATCGTGGAGTACCGCGAACAAAACGGGCCCTTTCTGTCCCCGGAAGAACTGAAAGCGGTCAAAGGGATCGGAGAACAGCTTTACCAGAAAGTCTCCAATTTGATTACGATAAACTGACAGGAGGTACCCTATGCGAGTATTGGTTGTCGACGATGAGAAACTGCTGGTCAAAGGGATCAAGTTCAACCTGGAAAACGACGGATACCTGGTGGATGTGGCATATGACGGCGGCGGCGCGCTTGCGCTCACCCGGGAAAACCGGTATGATCTGATCATACTCGATCTGATGCTTCCGGTTGTGGACGGACTTACCGTCTGCCGGAAGATCAGAGAATCCTCCAATGTTCCCATTATCATGCTGACCGCCAAAGCGGAGGGGTCGGACAAGCTGATCGGTTTTGAGTACGGGGCCGACGATTACATCACCAAGCCGTTCGACATTCTCGAGCTCAAGGCGCGCATCCGGGTCATTCTGCGCCGGGCGGGGCATGACGCCGGGCGTGCGGAAAGCATCAACGCGGGAGACATCAAAGTGGACCTGATGCAGCGCAGCGTGCATATCGGGGATAAAATGGTGGAGCTCACCGCAAAGGAGTTTGACCTGCTGGTCATGCTGATGAAAAACAGGGGGAGGGTATTCAGCCGCGAGAGCCTGCTCAACAGCGTTTGGGAATACGAGTATCCCGGCGATATCCGCACGGTGGACGTGCATGTGCGGCGCCTGCGCGAAAAATTGGAGGTGGACGACGCCAATCCGGAATATATTCTGACCAAATGGGGCGTGGGTTATTATTTTAAAGCACAAAAGGATGCAAAAGCTCTCTAGCCTGAAAACCAAGATCACGGCGGCATTCGTCCTGCTCGTTACCGTCCTGCTGCTTGTGATGAACATCTATCCCGCGGCGGTGGTGCGGCGGCAGCTCATCAGCGTGAAAGAAAATGAAATGCTGCAGAGCGCCGGGGTGCTTTCCTATGCCCTGGCGGGCTTTCCCTCGCTGACCGAGGACAACATCAAGACCGCGCTGACCGTTCTCGATCTGCTCGGCAAGCGGCTTGTGATGGTGGTCAATGTCAGCGGCGGGGTGATCTACGACAGCATGCACGGCTCGAAAGCGGGCAACGTCGACGCGCAGGCGCCGGAGATCCGGGAGGCGTTTGCCGGAAAGGATGTGTTTCGCTGCACGTATAACGAGGCCGCGTTTGAATCGCGGGCAGCCTGTCCGGTGGTCAAGGACGGAAGGCTGCTGGGCGCCGTCTATTTTTACGAATACGATACGGACAGCGCCGATCTGATCAACGAGATGGGCAGCAACCTGATGAAGGTCTCGGCCGGCGTGACCGCTTTTTCCGCCGTATTCATCGCCGCGGTGGTTATTATGATGGGGCGCAGGTTCAATATTCTTCTGCGCGGCGTCCGCGAGGTGGGCGCCGGAAATTACGCGTACCGGATTTCCATGAGCGGCAGCGACGAGCTGGCCGTGGTCGCGGATGAGTTCAACGCTCTGTCGGGCCGGCTGCACAGCACCGAGCAGCTCAGGCGGCAGTTTGTGTCGGACGCATCCCATGAGCTGAAAACGCCGCTCGCGTCCATCAAGCTTCTGTCCGACTCCATTTTACAGGCGCAGAATATGAGCACGGACAATATGAGGGAGTTTTTAAAGGATATCGGAGATGAAATCGACCGTCTGACCCGCATTACCGAAGGCCTTCTGGACCTGAATAAATTTGACTCTCTGCCGCCCGTCGAACTGATCAAGTGCG
>Ga0228535_1003514_pt1 | contig 11125 bp, 12 predicted proteins | sample SJ1metagenome_FD_168457 | JGI IMG/M metagenome (GOLD analysis project Ga0228535, IMG submission 168457) | Enriched culture of PCE-dechlorinating microbial communities from Ithaca, New York, USA - SJ1 | ecosystem: Engineered > Modeled > Simulated communities (microbial... > Unclassified | place... | reverse complement strand
CGCCCGGTAAAGCACGGCGATTTCGGAATACGGCACGCCGCTGCGGGTCAGTTCAACCACCCGCTGCGCGACGAAGTCCGCCTGCTTGAGCACGTTTTGCGCCGTGAGGATGACCGGCCGCATGCCTCCGGGACGGACGGCTTTGAGGGCTTTGGGGTACTGGTTTTCATTGTTGGTGATGCTCAGGTTCGCGAGATGCAGAATTTCCGGCGTGCTGCGGTAGTTGGTTTCCAGCTTGAAAATCCGGCAGTCCGGATAGCGCTTGGGAAAATCGATGATGTTTGCGAAATGGGCGCCCCGGAAAGAATAGATGCTCTGCGAATCGTCGCCCACGACCGTCAGATTGCGGTGCCCCGAGGCCAGCAAATCCACGATGTCCGCCTGGATGAGGTTCGTGTCCTGATATTCGTCCACGAGAACGTGGTGGAAACGGCCGGCCAGGATCTCCAGAACGTCCGGATGTTCCTGCAACAGCCTGCGGCAGTTGGCCAGAAGGTCGTCGAAATCCATGACGTTGAGCGCTTTTTTCTTTTGCTCGTAGAGGCAGGCGATCTGCGCGATGTCCGCCCCCAGATGCAGAAAAAAAGGATAACGGTTGACAAGCACGTCTTCGAGCGTCGTTTGCGTGTTCACCGTCAGACTGAGCATTTCGGCGACGACGTTGTTTTTGGGAAATTTGCCGAGCTTGGTGTCGATTTTCAGTTCGGCCATGGCCTGGGCGACAAGCTGCCGGGCGTCCTCGCTGTCCAGAATGGAAAAACCGGGCGCATAGCCCAGGCGAAAGGCGTAGCTGCGCAAAAAGCGGTGGGCGATGGAATGAAACGTGCCTCCCGTCATTTTGCCGGTGTAAGTCTCCACGAGACTTTCAACGCGCCGGAGCATGGAGCGGGCGGCTTTGTTGGTAAAGGTCGCAAGCAGAATATTTTCCGCCCGGACGCCGGAGTCGAGCAGATACGCGACGCGGTAGGTCAGCGTCCGCGTCTTGCCGCTTCCCGCCCCGGCAAGGACAAGAAGCGGCCCGCCTTTCTCCGTGACCACGCGGTACTGCTCCGGATTCAGCTCTTTGGCATAGTCAATCATGGATGGACTGACGTTCAGGCTCCGAGAGCCTTTTTGATATCGGCCACCGTGTCTTTGGAGCTCAGCGACAGAAAAGTCTTGAGCAGGCCTTCCTTTTCATAAAAGCCGATGAGCGGCGCGGTTTTCGAATTGTAGGTTTCCAGACGGTTGTTGATCGCTTCTTCCGTCTCATCGTCTCTTTGAATGGTTTCGTGACTGCAGAGGGTGCAGGTGCCGTCCGCGTTGGGCGGATTGCTTTTGACGTTGTATATGGCCTGACAGGCCGGATTGCAGCAGGTGCGGCGCGTGGTCAGACGGTCCAGGATAACCTCGCGCGGCACATCCAGATTCACCACGAAGTCCAGACGGATGCTAAGCCTGGCCAGGAGTTTTTTGAGCTCCTCGGCTTGCGGAATGGTGCGGGGGAAACCGTCCAGAATGAATCCGTTACGACAGTCCGGTTCCTGAAGTCTGGCTTCCATAATATCCATAATCAGCGCGTCCGGCACCAGGTCGCCCCGGTCCATATATTCCTTGGCCTTCCTGCCCAGGGCGGTGCCCGCTTTGACGGCGGAGCGTAAAATATCGCCCGTGGAAATCTGCACCGATCCGTCGAATTCCGTCAGAAGTTTGGCCACCGTGCCCTTGCCGGCGCCCGGCGCGCCCAGTAAAATGATCCTCATGTTTTCCTCCCAAAACTAAAAAAATTGTGAATGTTTTCGAGCTGCCGGGCTTATAATGCAAAACCCATAGGCGGTCAAGCGAATTAAGGCCGGCCGCCGGATGTCCCGGACAAACGAATTTCAAAAACATAAGGCCAGTATTTCCCCGTGACGAAGATCCGGCCGGTTTCGGCATCGCAGGCGATGCCGTTGAGAACGTCGATGGAGGCGCGCGCGGGCAGATGAGAACGCAGGACGGACAGATCGATCCAGCCCGTCACCCGTCCGTCCTGCGGCGCAATCCGTACGATCAGATCCGTGGTAAAGACATTGGCCCAGATCTCCCCCCGGATGAACTCCAACTCATTAAGGCCCTCCACCGGCCTTTCTCCGTCGCGCACGCGAATTTTCCGGAGGATTTTAAACGATTCCGGATCCCGAAAGGTGATGGCGTCCGTTCCGTCGCTCATGATCAGGCTCCGGCCGTCCGTGGTCAGGCCCCACCCTTCTCCAAAATAGCTCATCTTCCGCAGAGGGCGAAGCGTCCGGGCGTCGTATACAAAAACAGTCTCATCTCGCCAGGTGAGTTGATAAATCCGTTTTCCAAACAGAACCAGCCCTTCGCCGAAAGCGTTTGCGGGCAGGGAAACGGTCGCCAGAATTTTTCCGGTGGCGACATCCCGGCGCGAGAGCGTCGATTTGCCGGCAAGTCCCGTGGATTCGAAAAAAAATCCCCGGTGATAAAACAATCCCTGCGTGAAAGCGCCGGGATCGTGCGGATACTTTTTCACAACGTCGACCGACGCGATAGGCGCGCGGGTTTTGAGCGCAGGCGAAAGTCCGAGCCGACTCTCCAGCAGGTCGCGCGCCTGCACGGTACAGGACGGAATCAGGCAAACCAGGCAAAAGACAAGAACGGATTGCCGTATCCGCCGGCGCCGGGCATTTCTTTTTTCGCGATCACTTCTGTCACTCATGAAACGCTCCTTTTTCCTGAGGAATTGACAAGCGTTTATACACCAGATTAATACCTTCATAAAGTATTTGCTAAATTCGAATTTTTGCAGTAGGAAAGAACCATGAAATTCAACTCGGATGTTGTTTCAAAAATCTGCAACGGCATCCCCTTTCTGGCCTGCCTTCCAGCAGGGGAGCTATCGGAAATCGAGTCGCTCGTCACGGTCCGGACTTTTTCCAAAAACCAGACCATTCTGCTCGAAAATGAACCACAGGATTATTTTTACTTTGTGATCACCGGCAGGGTCAAGGTTATCCGCCACAGTAAGGAAGGAAAGGAACTGCTCCTGGCCATCCATAAAAAATATGACTACTTCGGCGAAATGGCCATTCTGGACGGTAAGACCGCCCCCGCGACGGTCGTCGCGATGGAGTCGAGCGCCATCGGTTTCATCAAGCGGGAAAGATTCATGCGGTGCATTCTGACCAATGAACAGAGTCTGCATGAGCTCATTTCGCTTTTGTGCTCCCGCCTGCGCGACGCCTGGACGGTCGTGAACGTGATGGGATGCGCGGAAGCCGGCGATAAAGTCCGCGCCGCCCTGAAAATCTTCAGCCAGAAATTCGGAACGCGGACCAAAAGCGGCGTCATCATCAGCACCAAGATCACCCACCAGGACCTGGCCAATTTCGCCGCCGTCTCCAGAGAAACGGCCAGCCGGATTTTGAGCGCGATGGCGAAGACCGGTGAAATTGAAATCATCGACCGCAAATACATTCTGCTCACACCGTCCTTTTTCAAAAAACAGCCGATTTCTTAAAGCCTGCCCGGCCGGACAGGGCCCGCCGAACGTCTGCCGCTCCAAAATCAATTTGGGACTGTCTTTTTATTTTTTCTTGGGGTAAGATAACCGCATTCGAGTGCCTTGGGCCGGATAAAACCAATACACGGGAACCCGAACATGGACAACAACGACATCAGAAAACCTACCGCGACCAGCCCTCCCCCGCCGCTGCAAAATGAAACGGATCTGACCGCGGCATCTGCCGACGCGCCGGAGGCCCCGAGGAAAACGCCCCAACCCTCTGCAACGGACGAAGCGGCGCCCGCTGCCGCCGGGGATGACGATGAGATTGTCGTCGGCGGATACAAGATACAGCTGTCGATTCCCAAAGACATTTTAAAACAGGTAAAATCCTTCAACCGTGAAAGCGCGAATAAGTCGGCCGGATTCTGGGCCGCCCAGATTCTGAAAAAAAATCCGCAGCTGACCCTTTCGCCGCAGGCGGATCCGGTGCAGATCTGGAACGAAATTAAAGATCAGATCCTTAAAAGAATTGCCCTGTAGAGTTTCTTGATGGCGGGACCGGACGGCATTGAAAAAAAACCGGCGACCGGCAGACGACGCGGTTTGCATTTTAAGGCAGCGACGGAAAAATCCCGGTGAGCGACGCGGTCAGACAAACATTTTTGCCTTCGGCAGGGCATCCGCTGAACGCAGGTAAACGGGGACGGCCTTGATCAAATCCAAAAGATCGCCGCGGCGATATTTCTCAAGCGCCAGGCGCCCCACAGACGAGGCGCAAATGAACTGCTTCTCCTCGGAGGCGACGACATCTTTCCCCTGCCGGCGGGAACGCAGAACGTCTGCATATTTGATCGCTCCGTCGCCGACATAGGTCACGCTCTCGTCGCAGTCATCCGCAATATCGCGGGGAGCAAGCGCCCTTTCCGGCTCCAGTTGCCGCAACAGACCGTTATTTTCACGGCGGTAGTAGGCCAGATACACCTGTCCGCGGCCGGCGTCCATCATAGCGCCGATCACTTTTCCGGTTTCCTGCACGTTTTGGGCCAGCGCAGCCAGAGAGGAGACGCCCACGGCCGGCTTGCCCGTCGCCAGCATGAATCCCTTCAGCGTGCTCAGTCCGATGCGCAGTCCCGTAAAGGAACCCGGCCCGAGCGTACAGGCAAACACGTCTATGTCCCCAAGCGCAACGCCGGCAATCCGGCAGGCGTCGTCAACGGCCGGCAGCAGTACTTCCGAGGCGTTCAGACCTTTGTTGATGATGGTATCGCAAAGGGCCGCATCGCCGCGCAGCAGAGACACGGCGGCGGTTTTCGAAGAGGTGTCAAAAGCAAGAATCAGCATATCATTTAAAGAATTTCAAAACGTCGTTTACAGGTTTGATGTTGAGCCGCTCGATATCGATCATGATGACAAAAAGCATCAGCATCAGGAGCACGACAAATCCGATCTGCTGGGAGATTTCCCGAACTTTCATCGGAATTTCCCGGCGGGTGACCATTTCGATCAGATAAAAGAAAATGTGCCCCCCGTCCAGAACGGGAATGGGAAACAAATTGATGACACCCAGATTGATGGAGAGCACGGCCATAAATAAAATGAAGGGGATGATCCCTTCCCGGACCTGGTTGCCCGCCACCTGGGCAATGAAAATGGGGCCGCCCAGCGTTCGCGGTGAAATGACGCCTTCAATCATTTTGACGACGGAGATCACCGTCAGTTTGCTGATTTCCCAGGTTTTCTCAAACGCGGACAGCATGGCCGAAAACGGATTTTTTCTTTCGATAACCGTTTTGCCCGCCGGCGCAATGCCGATCAGATAAGACTCTTCCTCTTCGCCGAAGATCGTCTTGGTCTTGGATAACTTCGGCGTCACGCTGAAGGCCTTTTCTTCTTCTCCCCGCAGGACGACGATCTTCACGGGAGCGCCTCCCGATTTGGCGATCACCGGCCTGATTTCATCCCAGTAGCGTATTTTCTGGTCGTTGAGCGAAACGATTTGATCTCCGGCGACGATGCCGGACGCCTGGGCGGCCGAATCCTTCGCCATTTCTCCCACAACGGGCACAAGATTGGGCAGCCCGTACATGTAAACGATGAAGAAAATAACGATCGCCAGCAAAAAATTGAACACGGGGCCGGCCAGGACAATGAGCAGGCGCTTCCAGGTGGGCTGCTTGAAAAAGGACCGTTTTTCATCTTCCGGCGCCAGGTCTTCCGTTCCGGATTCGCCCAGCAGTTTGACAAAACCGCCCAGCGGAATCCAGGAAACGACATATTCCGTTTCCCCGATCTTTTTTCCGAAAATCTTCGGTCCGAATCCCAGGGAAAATTTCAAAACGCCGACGCCGCCTATCCGGGCAGCCAGGAAGTGCCCCAGTTCATGCACGAAAATCAGAATGCCCAGCAAAATGATAAACGATATTAAAGTAACCAAACCTTCATCCTTTCTTCAGCGTCCGCAAAACGCTTCGGGCCTGTGCTCTGGATTGTCCGTCCACCTGCAGAATGTCTTCCAGAGAGGGGTTCTGTTTGACCGCCTGCCGATCGAGGACCTTCTCTATTACTTTCGGAAGATCGGTAAAGCAAATTTTATTTTCGAGAAACGCGCCCACCGCTTCTTCGTTGGCCGCGTTGAGCGCCGCCGGCGCCGTGCCGCCCAGACGCCCCGCTTCATAGGCCAGGCGCAGGCAGGGAAATTTTTTCATGTCCGGCTCTGCAAAAAGGAGCTCACCCGCGGCGGCCAGGTTCAAGCCGGGCAGAGGATTTTCCAGACGGTCGGGATAGCTGAGGGCATAGGCGATCGGAATCCGCATGTCCGCGATGCCCAGCTGCGCCAGCAGCGATCCGTCTATCAGCTCGATGAGCGAATGCACCGTGCTTTGCGGATGAATCAAAACGTCTATGCGGTCGACGTCCAGATTAAACAGCCATCGGGCTTCGATCACTTCCAGCCCCTTGTTCATGAGGGAGGCGGAATCGATCGTGATTTTCCGGCCCATTTTCCATCGGGGATGGCGGAGCGCCTGCGCCGGCGTCACGGCTTTGAGCTCCTTCCGGGAGGATTTTAAAAAGGGGCCGCCGGATGCCGTGAGGATAATCCTTTTCAGATTTTCCTTTTTCTGTCCGGCCAGGCATTGAAAAATTGCGCTGTGTTCGCTGTCCACCGGAAGAAGGCTGATTTTTTTCCGGCCGGCTTTTTTCATGACGACCGATCCGGCCGCCACCAGCGTTTCCTTGTTGGCCAGAGCAATATCTTTTCCCGCATCGATGGCCGCCAGCGTCGGCTTGAGCCCCGCCGCCCCGGAAATGGCGGAAACCACCATGTCGGCGCCGTCATGCGCGGCGGCTTCCAGAATGCCCGTTTCGTCGTAGAGAACGGGAACGCGGTTCTTCGGCCCGAGGAGCCGCTTGAGAGCGTCCGCTTCCTTGCGCGAATGTACGGCTGCGACGTCCGGCCGGAATTCGACAATCTGTCTGGCCAGCAGACGAACGTTTCGTCCCGCCACGAGAGCCGCCACCCGGAACTTGTCCGGATGCCCGGCAATGACGTCAAGCGCGCTTTGCCCGATTGAGCCAGTTGATCCCAGAAGAGTAATCTTTTTCATCATCCAATCACAAAAATCCGGTAGTAATAAACAAAGGGAGCGACAAAGATCAGACAGTCCAGGCGATCCATCAGACCGCCGTGTCCCGGCAGCAGGGCGCTGGCGTCTTTTTTGCCGTAGTTTCTTTTGATGACGGATTCGCTCAGATCGCCGAGCTGGCCGATGATGCTGCCCGCGAATCCCAGAACGAGGAAGTGTCCGAGCGCGATTTCCGGAAAAATGAAAAATCCGAAGGCGCAGGAAGCGAGCGTGGCGCCCAGGATGAGCCCGATGGTTCCCTCTACGGTTTTGCCCGGACTGACCAGAGGAATCAGCTTCCTTTTCCCCAGCGCCCGGCCCACATACATCGCTACCGTATCCCCCACAATACCGATCACCAGCACCAGAAAAATCCAGGAAACGCCGGCGTCGAGTTTTCTGAGCAAAATAAAGTGCGCGGTCAAAAGCGGCAGGTAAATCATCCCGAAAACGACCTTCAAAACGGAAGACAGGTCAAAATGGCTTTCGTCAACCCGCCACAGAAACACCATGAAAACGACCATTGTCGCGAACGCCAGAAAAGCAATCATCATCTCGGCGCTGCCGAACAAAGCCACAGCGGGAATCAGAACGGCAAAGATCATGCTTTCGGTTTTTTCCCTGAGAAAGCCTTTGCCGAAAACGATGCCGTTGTACTCCCAGACGGCGACTCCGATGGCGATCACAATGGCCGCAGCGAGGATTTCCACGGAGCCGAAAAAGAGAATGGCCAGGAGAATGACCGCCAGAACAATGCCGGTCAGCCATCTTTGCAGGTTCCCATTTTTTCCCGCCATGTTTTTCCCCCTTTGTCCGGAAGGCTATTTGCCCTGAATCTGCTCGCTGGTTAGCCCGAAACGTCTTTCACGCTGCTGATAAACGGCGATGGCCGCTAGCAAATCGCTTTTCTTGAAATCCGGCCACAAAACATCCGTAAAATAAAGCTCGGTATACGCCAGCTGCCACAGAAGAAAGTTGCTGATCCGGTATTCACCGCTGGTGCGGATCAAGAGGTCGGGATCCGGCATGGAGGCGGTAAACAGATAGCGCGCCAGCGTCTCCTTGTCGATGTCGTCGATTTTCAGTTTGCCGTCGCGCTGATCCGCAACCATTTTCCTCACCGCCGCAACAATTTCGTCGCGGCTGCCGTAGCTGAGCGCCAGATTCAAAACCATCTTGTCGTTTCTTTCGGTGAGCTTCATGACCTCCAGAAGCTTTTTCCGCACGGGCAAATACAGCTTGTCGATGTCGCCGATGGCGGCAAGACGGATTCCCCTCTTCTGGAGGGTCGGCGTTTCCTTATCCAGATAATCGGCCAGGAGGTCCATGAGCGCATTGACTTCCTCGCCGGGCCTGCCCCAGTTTTCCGAGGAAAAAGCAAACAGCGTGAGATACGCAATGCCGATTTCCCGGCAGGCCGTCACCGTCGTCCGTACGGCCTGGGCGCCTCTTTTATGACCGCGGATCCGGCCCATGGCATGCTGCTTGGCCCACCGTCCGTTGCCGTCCATGATGATGGCGATATGCCGCGGAAGATTGTTGGGATCGATGTTCGTCATAGGAGTCTGTCTTAACCTTAAACACAAATGGGGAGTTTTTGACTCCCCATTGCGCGATGCTTAAACCGTCTGCCGGTTTTTAAATCTCCATGATTTCTTTTTCTTTGGCCGCCAGAATCTTGTCGGTCTTTTCAATGTAACTGTCCGTCATTTTCTGCACCTCATCCTGGGCGGTATGGAGTTCGTCTTCCGACATTTTATTGTTCTTTTTCAAATCTTTCAAGGCTTCATTGGCATCGCGCCGTCCGTTGCGCAGCTTGATTTTGCCTTCTTCCGCCATTTTCTTCACCACCTTGACCAGTTCCTTGCGGCGTTCTTCGGTAAGCTGCGGAATGGAAAGGCGGATGACTTTGCCGTCGGTGGAGGGCATCAGCCCCAGATCGGATTTCTGGATGGCTTTTTCAATGGCGCCGATGGCCGTGACATCCCAGGGCGCAATGACAATGAGGCGGCTTTCCGGAACCGAAAGCGTGGCCACCTGGGCGATCGGAGTCGGCGTCCCGTAATAGTCCACCTTGATTCCATCCAGCAGCGAAACGGACGCCCGACCGGTGCGCACCCGGCTGAACGACTTTTCCAGAGAAGAGATGGTCTTTTCCATGTCATCTTTGAATTTCGCAAAAATCTGCTCTTTCATAATCATTCTCCTACGTAAGTGCCAATTTTTTTACCACAGATGACTCCGCGAATATTTCCCTTTTTCTGCAAATTGAAAACGATAATCGGCAGGGAGTTGTCCCGGCAAAGCGTAATGGCAGTTGAATCCATTACTTTAAGATTTTTTGTCAAAACTTCGATATAACTAATTTTTTCGAACATCACAGCAGATTTATCCTTGACGGGATCCGCACTGAAGACCCCGTCAACTTTCGTGGCTTTCATGATCACGTCGGCGCGGATTTCCATCGCCCGCAGACACGCGGCCGTGTCGGTTGAAAAATAAGGATTGCCCGTTCCGCCGGCAAAGATGACAACGCGCCCTTTTTCCAGATGCCGCATGGCCCTTCTCTGGATGAAAGGTTCGGCGATCTCCCGCATCTCGATGGACGTCTGCACACGTGTGGCAAGTCCGCGCGCCTCCAGCGCGCTTTGCAGCGCCAGACTGTTGATGACGGTGGCCAGCATGCCCATGTAGTCGGCGGTTGTGCGGTCCATGCCCTTCGCGCTGGCTTCGATGCCCCGAAAAATGTTGCCGCCCCCGATAACGATGCCGATCTGGATACTGAGATCGGCCAGGGATTTTATTTCGTCGGCGATGTAATTGGCCACCTCCGGATCAACGCCGCTGGACTGCCGGCCCTGAAGCGCTTCCCCGCTGAGCTTCAAAAGAATTCTCCGGTAAGCGGCTTTTTTCTTATCGGCCATTATTTCTTAATTTCCTCACCGAGCTGGAAGCGGGCGAAACGGCGGATGACGATATTTTCCCCCGTTTTGGCGATCATGTTGCTGATCAGCGTTCCCACGGTGATATCCTGATTCTTGACGAATTTCTGATCGACCAGACAGACATCCTCATAGTACTTTTTCAGCTTGCCTTCGATGATTTTATCCCAGATCTTTTCCGGTTTTTTCTCTTCGCGCAGCTGGCTGCGGTAAATTTCCTTTTCCCGGTCGAGCGCTTCTTCGGGAATCTCTTCAGAGCGCACGCACTGGGGATTGGAGGCGGCGATGTGCATGGCGATGTCTCTGGCCATCGTCTGGAAATCTTCGGTCTTGGCGACAAAATCCGTTTCACAGTTGATTTCGACCATCACGCCGATTCGGCCGCCCATGTGGATATAAGAGGCGATGGTTCCGTCCTTGGCCGCCTTGGACGACCGTTTCGTGGCCGCGGACAGGCCTTTCTTTCTCAAAAAGTCGATCGCTTTTTCAAAATCACCTTCCGCCGCGGCAAGCGCTTCCTTGCAGTCCATCATGCCGGCGCCGGTTTTTGTTCTCAATTCTTTTACCATCAATGACGTAATTTCCAATGTTCTATCCTCCTAGAATTCTGTTCCTGATCTGTATCTTTTTTGTTCGCAGTCACGGATTTACTGCGGATCCGCCTGAGCCGGCGCAGCGCTCTCCATTTCGACGCTTTCGGGAATGTCCGGTTCCGCGTCCTTGTTTTCTGCGGCTGCCGCTCCTGCTTCCTTATTGGATTCGGCAGCCAGTTTTTCCTCAAAGCGTTTCTTGCCTTCCGTCACGGCGTCGGCGAATTTCGAGGCAAACAGCTTTATGGCCCGGATGGCGTCGTCATTGCCCGGAATGACATAGTCGATGTCGGTCGGATCGCAGTTGGTGTCGACAATGGCGACCAGGGGAATTTTCAGCTTCTTGGCTTCCTTGACGGCAATGTGCTCCCGGTTGGGATCCACGATGAACACGGCGGCCGGCAGCGACTTCATGGTCTTGATGCCGCCCAGGACGGTTTCCAGTTTGTCCATCTCTTTTTGCAGTTTGGTGATTTCCTTTTT
>Ga0228535_1003512_pt1 | contig 11127 bp, 9 predicted proteins | sample SJ1metagenome_FD_168457 | JGI IMG/M metagenome (GOLD analysis project Ga0228535, IMG submission 168457) | Enriched culture of PCE-dechlorinating microbial communities from Ithaca, New York, USA - SJ1 | ecosystem: Engineered > Modeled > Simulated communities (microbial... > Unclassified | place... | reverse complement strand
GGAGAGCGTTTCGCTGATTATCGCCGGCCGGCAGAAGAGAGACGTGCTTGGGGAAATCTTTGTAGGTTCGACGACGGACCGGATCATCAGAAAATCGGGACTCCCGGTTCTGGTGGCGAAGTATCATGTCCTGACAGAATCGAACGGCACGGTGACCGAACAGTTCTGCTCCGATCTTTTCAGAAAGATACTCTATCCGACCGATTGGTCGGCGTGCGCGTACAGGGCGAAGCAGGCGATTCCACTTCTGCGGAATGCCGGTGCTTCTGAAGTCATTGTCGCTCACGTCATGGAAGAGTTGCCCCCTGACGCGGAAATTCCAAGTCATTTCATGGAAAAGCGCTTGAGAGACAAGAACCTGGAGGACCTCGATGCGCTCAGACAGGAATTTGAACGGGCCGGATTTACCGTATCGGTCAGGCTGGTCAGCGGGAGGCCGTTCCGGGAAATCAACCGGATCGCTACCGAGTCCGAGGTCTCGCTGATTGTCATGGGTTCCCACGGAAGAGGCCTGGTGGACGGTCTTTTTTGGGGAAGCGTTTCGCAAAGGGTCGTTGAATATAGTGAAAAGCCGGTGCTGGTGGTGAAATAACAACGCTCACAGGAGATACAGTCATGAATCCAGTTGATATTGTTGCATTGCTGGGGGGAGTCATCATCCTTATCTTTGCGGCAAAATACCTCGTAGAAGGACTCATAGGCACAGCCTCGCGGCTGGCGGTGCCGCCGTTCATCCTTGCCATGCTTATCATCAGCATCGATCTTGAGGAATTCGCGCCTGCGGTGATCGGTTCGTATCAGCATCTGACGGCACTCTCTTATGGCAGCATACTCGGAACCGTCATTTTCCTGATACTCCTGGCGCTCGGGTCGGCGGCCGCGCTCTTCCCGATACGCCACCCGGACTTTCCGGTCAAGTACATCTGGCTTCTGGGCGGGGCCATTGCCCTCGTTTTCGGTCTCTCTCTGGATGGCGAGGTGAGCAGGACCGATGGCATCATAACCCTCGCCGCGTATCTGGCGTTCATGGTATACCTTGTGCGTGACATGCGGCGCACGAGAGCCGCCAAAGAAGAGATCGAAGAAGCGGAGGGCGCAGTTGCAGGAATTGTCAAGGCACCCTCCTGGCGGTTTCCGCTCATGTTGGTTGCCGGCCTCGTCGGCCTTGTTGTCGGCGCACTTCTGGTAATCAAGGGCACCAAGGCGGTCCTCCACTGGTCGGGCATAGAAGAGACGATCCTGGGTCTCACCCTTCTGGCTATCGCAGCCAACTCGGTCGAGCTTGTGGAGGCGATCATTCCTGCGAAACAAGGACATCCTGAGGTCGTCATCGGCAATGTCGCCGGCAGCTCGTTCTTCCAGTTATTGTTTACCTTGGGGATCTGCGCCCTCATCAATCCGCTGCAGGTCAATCAGACGGCGATAACCTATTTCTTTCCTGCGGTTGCAATGAGCTGGCTGATTCTTCTCATCCTCGTCTGGCATCGCCGGACCTCCCGATGGGTTGGCCTCGGATTGATGACATTGTATGGTCTGTTCGTTGTGGGTGCGGTGATGATGGGCATGTCTGTGTAGCGCTTGCGGAGAACCGCGGCGGGATTCTCGAAGGCTTTTCAGGAGTGTTCCGCAAAGGGTTGTGGAGCACAGTGAAAAGCCGATGCTGGTAGAGAAATAGCGGGGTAATTACGGTGCAAAAAATAGTCCAGGATATGAAACAGCAATCGGCAACCAACAAACGGTCCGCCATGGTGTTTGTCGTTTTGTTGGGGGTTGTAAGTCTCTTCGCCGACATGACACATGAAGGGGCCAGAAGCATTCACGGACCGTTCCTGGCCTTGCTTGGCGCAAATGCGACCGTCGTCGGGCTTATCTCTGGATTTGGGGAATTGGTCGGTTATGCTTTTCGTATCGTCTCCGGATATGTTACCGACAAAACGGGCAGATACTGGACCATTACGATTATCGGCTATGTAATCAATATGCTCGCCGTCCCCCTTCTGGCACTGGCCGGCAGCTGGGAGGCGGCGGCTTTTCTCATTGTCGCCGAACGAATGGGGAAAGCCATACGCAATCCGGTACGGGATGCGATGCTATCGCACGCAACGTGCGATATAGGCAGGGGTTGGGGCTTCGGACTGCATGAGGCCATGGATCAGATAGGCGCCATGCTCGGCCCCCTGATTGTCGCGGCGGTGCTCTACTTCAAAGGGACCTATCAAACCGGTTTTGCGTGCCTGTTGATACCTGCCCTGCTGACACTGGGAGTCCTGCTGTTTTCGCGTTTTCTCTATCCACACCCGCGGAATCTGGAGGCAACGACTCCTGAACTGGAAACGAAAGGGCTAACGTCGGTGTATTGGATGTATCTCGGCGCAATGACCTTGAACGCGGCTGGGTATGCTGACTTCCCGCTTATTGCGTACCATTTCCAGAAGACGTCAATCGTTTCGGACAACTGGATTCCGGTTTTCTATTCGGTTGCAATGGGTGTTGACGCCGTCGCAGCGCTGGTTTTTGGCCGTCTCTTTGACCGAAAGGGATTGTCCATCCTTGTCATAGCTGTCCTTTTTTCTGCAGCTTTTGCGCCGCTCGTATTCATGGGAGGCTTCTCCCTGAGTCTGATCGGTATGGCACTCTGGGGGGTGGGTATGGGCGCGCAGGAATCCATCATGAGGGCGGCGGTTGCTGATATGGTTCCGCGCAACAAGCGTGCTTCCGCTTATGGCATATTCAACACCGGCTACGGCGTTTTCTGGTTTCTTGGCAGCGCACTTATCGGTATTCTTTACGATTTTTCCATTCCCTGGCTGATAGCGTTCTCTGTGTCCACGCAGCTGGCCTCACTACCGTTGTTGTTCAAGGTGCGGACACTTGCGGCACAGCAGTCTCCGGGAAAACAGGCAGGGTAGCGGAATGGTCTTTCAAAGATGATTCTACAGAGAGTCCCCTTGAAGGAATGGCTTGATTTCAGTCTCGAAAAGTTTACGGGCAGACGATGGAAAAGAATACAAAGCAGATGGAGGTATCAAGATATGCAGGTTACCATTGCTGGCATGACGAACGGTTTCATCTTAGCGCTTGAATCATGCGCACGGTTAATGTAATAATAGTTACATGAAATGGTTATTTTTTTCCTACTCGTTGCCGACTGAGCCGTCGAAATCCCGGGTGTATGTCTGGCGTCAGCTGAAAAAACTCGGCGCGGTGAATTTCCAGACCGTCTGGGTGGTGCCGCAGACAGCTGCTGCCCTGGGAGAAATGCACAAGCTGGTTGAGTTTGTCGAGCAGAACAAGGGCGACGCGCTTTTGATCGAGGGTAAGGCCCTGAATGAAAAGCAGGTGCAAGCCCTGCAGAAAACCTTTGTTGATTCGAGAAATGAGGAATATCAGGAACTCATCGAAAAATGTGTCGATTTTGCGAACGAAGTCGCGGCTGAAATTGAGCGGAAAAATTTCATCTTTGCCGAAGTCGAGGAAAACGAGGAAGAGCTCGACAAGCTGAAGCAATGGCTTGCAAAGATCGAGTCCCGTGATTTTGTCAAGGCTCCGCTCCGCAAGGTTGCGGTCGAAAAAATCAGGGAGAGCGAAAAAATTTTCGACGAATTCGCAAAAACGGTGTTTGAGCACTCACAAAAAAAGAAGTGACTTCGTACTCAATGGGGATATGATCATGCGGGAAAAGAAACTTTTTGGTCTCAATAAAAATATTACGGTTGCCGGTCTGGTCAGTTTCTTCATGGACGTCAGCTCCGAGATGATTTATCCGCTTGTTCCCCTGTTTCTTGCAAACATCCTTGGTGTCAACAAATCGGTCATCGGGCTCATTGAGGGTATCGCAGAATCCACCGCAAGCCTTCTGAAGGTCTTTTCCGGGTGGTATTCCGACCGAATCGGCAGCCGCAAGTGGCTCATGGTCGCCGGATATGGGATTTCGGCTCTCAGCCGGCCGATCGTAGCTTTGGCTGCCGTATGGCAGCAGGTTCTGGCGTTCAGGTTTGTTGACCGGCTCGGGAAAGGTATTCGCACAGCTCCGCGCGATGCTATCATTGCCGAGTCTGCCGACACGTCATCGCTGGGGAAGGCGTTCGGATTTCATCGTTCCATGGATACCATGGGAGCCGTAGTCGGACCTGCGCTGGCGTTCGGCCTGCTCGCATGGTTTGCGAATGATTACCGGCTCGTCTTCTGGCTGTCTTTGATCCCTGCGGCCATTGCCGTGCTGCTCATCATCTTTTTCATTACGGAAACCGCACGGCGAAAACCATCCAGCGCTGCACCGCCGAAGCTTACCCTGAAGCACTTCGACTGGCGATTCAAGTTTTTTGTGGCTATCACGACACTTTTTGCGATCGGCAACTCGAGCGACGTGTTTTTGATCCTGCGCGCCGAAAATGTCGGCGTCCCCCCGGCAATGATACCGCTCCTGTATCTGGTTTTTACCCTCGTCTATTCGCTTTCAGCCATGCCTGCGGGAATAGCTGCTGATCGTTTCGGCAGGAAGCGGCTCATTCTGCTGGGATTTGTGCTCTTTGCCGCCGTCTACTTCGGGTTTGCGGCGTTGGCGTCATCGGTATCCGTCTGGTTTCTGTTCGGTTTTTATGGGTTGTTTATGGGGATGACGGAAGGAGTGCAGAAAGCATTCCTGGCGACCATTATTCCGGAGGAGTTCAAGGCGACGGCTTTCGGCATTTACAACATGTGCATCGGGCTGGCCCTTTTGCCGGCAAGTTTCATCGCAGGGGTATTGTGGGACAAAATCTCCCCGTCGGCGCCTTTTTTCTTCGGAGGCTGTACCGCGCTTGCTTCCGCGGTGCTTTTCCTGCTGTTCTCAACGACTGTTCAGAAACAGCGGACTGGTGTCTGATGAGCAGACTCATGCCATTATCTGAATCGTGATTGTGCCATGGCATTTTTCAGCATACTTTTCCCGGACAGGAGAACCGAGCTGCAGGAGCCGGTGCAGGAGCCTGACTTTTTCCCCGATCTGTTTCTGGATCAGATCGTCGAGGCGGTGACCGCATCCCGGAAGGAGCACCGGCTGGAGCCGTTTTTTTACAAACCGCTTCAGGATATCGACAGTGTCCGGTACCGGCAGGAAGTCTTTCGGGATTTAGGGGAAGCCGGGCTGTGTGCAAACATGAAATTCTTTGCAGAAAACATGGCTGCCCTGCGCCGCTATCGAGCGTATATCGAACAGCTCCACTCGGTTCATCACAAGCAGGGCTGGTTTCTGGAATCAGCCATCCACTATTGCGATTTTGTACAGAGGCTGTTGACCGATCTGACTGCGGCCGATCTTTCCTCCCGAGGATTGTCGGCTTTTCGCACGTACGTGGCCGAATACGTCCACTCCGTTCATTTTTCCGAACTTCTTTCCGATGCGGTGAAAGCAAAGACGGATTTGCGCGCCATCCGGTACTGCATACTCATGAAAGGCAGTGCCGTTACGGTTCGTCCCTATGAATCCGAACCCGATTATACGCCTGTCGTCCAGAACGTATTTGCCCGGTTCAGGCAGTCGCTGGTCAAGGATTACCGCGTTCAGTTTCCGTCGCGCTCCGGCATGAACCATGTGGAAGCGAATATCCTCCAGCTGGTTGCCCGACGGAACCCTGAATGCTTTGCTTTTCTTGAGCATTTTTGTGAAAAACATCGGGATTTTCTTGACGATACCATCCGCAGGTTTGATCGTGAAATCCAGTTTTATCTCTCCTATCTTGATCATATTGCGCGCATAAAGAGTTCAGGGCTGATGTTTTGTCTGCCCCGGATGAGTCGCGAAAGCAAATCCATTGATGTGCTCGATGCCTTTGACCTGGCGCTGGCGCACAAATGCGTTTCGGAAAACAGGGCTGTCGTCTGCAATGATTTCTGTCTGCAGGGGAGCGAACGGATAGTGGTCGTTTCCGGGCCGAATCAGGGCGGCAAAACCACGTTTGCCCGAATGTTCGGTCAGTTGCATTATCTGGCGTCGCTGGGCTGCCCTGTTCCGGCGAGGGATGCACAGCTCTTTTTTTGCGACCGTATTTTTGCCCATTTTGAAAACCAGGAGGACGTGACAACGCTCCGCGGAAAGCTCCAGGATGATCTGGTCAGGATTTTCAGCATTCTGCAGCAGGCTTCCTCCGAAAGCATCATTATCCTGAACGAGATCTTCACCTCGACAGCCATCAAGGATGCGGTATTTCTGTCCGAACAGATCCTGAGAAGGATCGATGCACTCGATGCTCTCTGCGTATGTGTTACCTTCATCGATGAGCTTGCCTATCTGTCCGACAGGACGGTAAGCATGGTGGGCGGGATCGATCCTGCGGGTCCTTCCGTCCGGACGTATAAAATCCTGAGAAGGCCTCCCGACGGACGCGCCCATGCAGCGTCGATTGCCGAAAAATACCGACTTACCTACGAGCGCCTGATGGAGCGCATTCCCTCATGAACCCATTGCTCATGTATAAGGACGCTGATTTCGATCCGGCATTTTCCCCGTCGGTTCATCAGCAGGAGTTGATGGCGGATCTCGCTCTTGACACCTTGTTTCAGGCAATGGCTGATGATGACTCCTATTGCCATGCGGTTGTGCAAAAGGCCGTTCTGGGCGGAGCGCCTGACGTGGAGACGGTCATCTACCGTCAGGACATTGTGAAGGATTGTCTCATGAACGCCCAGACTGTGCGGGATATGTATCAGGTGACGCTTGACTGTATTGAAAAAAAACGGGAAAGGCGGTTGAGTTTCTTCTCGCGATATCCGAGTGCGGTACTGAGCAATGCAATCGATCTGTTGCGGCTCTTTCTGGGGCAGTTGAGGATCATCAGGCGCATGGCGGACGAACTTTCATCCCGATTTCAGTCGGAGGGGTTCACCGCTTTTTTTTCCATGCTCAGGAGAGAGCTTGATGACGACTATTTCCGGACGGTCGAAAAGCATCTGGACACGCTCAAATTTCCGCACGGCGTATTGATCGGGGCTGCGCTGGGCAAAGGAAACGAAGGCACAGGTTATATGCTCTGTACGCCTGATGAAAAGGAGCCCACCTGGCTGCAACGCTTGTTCAACCAAAGGGAAAAGGAGTTCACCTTTCACATTCATCCGCGTGACGTCAGCGGAGCCCAAGCGCTTTCAGAGCTGAAATCACGGGGCATCAACGAAGTTGCCAATGCGCTTGCGCAAGCCGCCGACCATGTCGATCATTTTTTTTCTGTCTTGAGGGCAGAATTGGCATTCTACCTGGGATGCGTACGTCTTTACGAAAAGATGGCGCATTTGGGCCTTCATTGTGTATTTCCGGTTCCAGCACCGGCATCCGGACGCGCACATGCGTTTGATGATCTCTTTGACATCAGTCTCGCCCTGACCATGCAGCGGCCGGTCGTGGCCAACAGCATGAATGCCGATGGCAAGGATCTCGTCATGATAACGGGAGCCAATCAGGGGGGCAAATCCACGTTTTTGCGAAGTATCGGGATTGCCCAGATGATGATGCAGTGCGGCATGTTTGTGCCGGCACGGAGTTTTCGCAGCAGCTTTTCCGCAGGGCTTTACACCCACTACCGGCGGCGTGAGGACGATACCATGACCAGCGGAAAACTGGATGAAGAGCTGTCAAGAATGAGCCGTCTCGCGGATCTGGTCCGACCCGACGACGTGATCCTTTTTAACGAGTCGTTTGCGGCAACCAACGAACGGGAGGGAGCCGAAATCGCCCGACAGATTGTCAGGGCACTGATCGAAAAAAGGGTCAGGGTTGTCTATGTGACGCACAATTATGAACTCGCACACGGATTTCATGACAAACACACCGGAAGAGCGCTCTTTCTTCGGGCTGAGCGAGACAGCACCGGTGGACGGCCATTCAAAATTGTTGAAGGGGAGCCCTTATCGACCAGTTTTGGCCAGGATCTCTACCGCACAATCTTTAACGACGTTACCCCTGCCGATACAACGGGCTCGTCGTAAACACCGCCGACGGGCAATTTCAACCGAGAATTGTCATTAGCCCAGCCGGGCTCTGAGCGCTTTCGATCGCATACGATGACAATTCTGGGTTCAATTCATCAGGATTCTGACAAAAAAGCATGCGGAATCCATCAGGCCGCCGACCGCTCCGTCACAAGCGCCTTTCCGTACCACGTCCGCGATCGATTGCAGACATTGCATACGGAGAGCATTACCGGCACTTCCACGAGCACGCCGACGACGCAGGCAAGGGCGGCTCCCGAACTGGGTCCGAAAAGGGTGATGGCCACTGCGACAGCCAGTTCAAAGAAATTGCTCGCGCCGATCAGGGCGCCGGGCGCTGCGATGTTGTGCCGAACCTTGAAGAGACGCATGAGCAGATAGGTCAGGCCTGAATTGAAATAGACCTGGATCAGGATCGGCACGGCAAGGAGCAGGACAGCAAACCATCGGGCCGTCAGGTTCTCGGCCTGAAATGCAAAGATCAATACCAGCGTCAGCAGCAGGGCGAAGATCGTGACTGGCTGAAATTTGGGCAGGAAGGTATTGTCGAACCACTCCTGTCCATGCGATTTGAGCAGGGTTCTGCGCGTAAGGTAGCCGGCAGCCAGTGGAATGACGATGAATACCACAACCGAGGTGATGAGGACTTTTGACGGGACGATCACATTGGCCACGCCGCAGAGAACCATGACGATCGGCGCGAATGCGACGAGCATGATGAGATCGTTTACCGCTACTTGCACCAAGGTATATGCGGGATCGCCGTCGGTCAGGTACGACCAGACAAACACCATGGCGGTGCAGGGCGCCGCGGCAAGGATGATGAGTCCTGCGGTGTAATTCTTTGCTGTTTCAGGATCGATCCATGGGGAAAAGAGTGTCTGGATGAAGAGCCACGCAAGAAACGCCATGCTGAACGGCTTGACAAGCCAGTTGACGAAGAGAGTGATCATCAATCCCTTCGGTTTCTTTGCGATAGTGTGGAGCGACCCGAAGTCGATCTTGAGCATCATCGGATAGATCATGAGCCAGATCAGGACGGCGATCGGCACATTCACCTGCGAGCCCTGACCGAACTCCATGCCGCTCAGTGCGGCGGTCAATCCCGGCATGAGTTTGCCGATGGCAATGCCAATAATCATGCAGAACAAAACCCAGAGCGACAGGTAGCGCTCGAAGAAATTCAGTCGTTTGGGGACGACTTCTCTCGGAATGCAGGTTTCCGCAGATGATGGATGTGTGTTCATGAATCAAAACTCCTTTATGGTTTTCCGGTCTTCAACTGTCTGGCAAATGCGGCGGGAAGACCACTTGCGAGGACCGCTTCGGCGGCTGCGTCAACATCGTAGGGGACGCGCAGGAAATCAGTGACAACGGCGTCCGCCAGAATGTCGATGATGCAGACACTGGTTCTCGGATCGCCGTCTTTGGGGCGTCCGACGCTTCCGGCATTGATGAAGACCTTGCCGTCAATATCCTTGCGGTAAGGCAGATGGGTATGGCCGTAGATCATGATGTCGGCATTCACCTTTGCCGCCATCTCACGGAAAAAGGTTTCGGGCCGCTCCTCATACCAGTAGAGATTGTTCTTGTGTGGGGTGGCGTGGAAGAGTGCGACTTTTCTGCCTTCAGCGACAAAGTCGATCTTCACCGGCAGATTGCGCATATACTCCTTGCTTTTCTCAGTGGCATGTTCCTTTGTCCAGGCGAACGAATGGTGAGCGAGTTCGGCCTGTATCGGGTCTTCATATTTGCAACCGCATTGTTCACGGTCATTCGCAACGGTTTCGTCGTAATTGCCCTGAACGCCTTCGATGCCTTTTTCGATCAGAAAATCGACCACTTCATTGACAAACGGATTATAGCCGCCAAGATCGCCCATGTGAAACATTCTGTCCGGTTTTTGCAAAAGGGCGGCTGTATATGCGCTTTTCAGGGCATGGATATTGGCATGGATATCTCCGAAAACCGCTATTCTCATACTGGTCTCCTTTATTTGCAGGGATTTTTCTGACTGGCGCGAAACTTTTCCAGTCTCATCAGGTCGGGCTGCGCTTCCCTGTCGTCAATCCGTTCAAGCGCAGACACCAGCAGGAAGCGGATAAACATATCGGCATCGTTAAGCCGATAGTAGGTCCACCGCCCACAGCGCCGCTGCTCGATCAGACCCGCTTTCTTGAGTATCTTCATATGGAATGAAACCTGCGGCTGCACGATTCCGAGCGCAGCGCCGATATGGCATCCGCACAACTCGCTTTTCTGGAGCAGCTTCAGGATGCGAAGCCGGCTGGAGTCCGCAAGGGCTTTGAAAATGACGAGAATTTGATTCATGGTTGAATCCTCACATAAAAAAATATTTATGTGATTAGTTATACCGGAAAGCAGCCGCGCAGGTCAAATCATTGATTAATTATATTCCTCAAGTATCCATGCGGCCGGTGGTTTGTTGACATGACATAGAAAATTCATTATATTTTTATCATGTCAGACATGAACGGGAGGAATCGGCGCGAGTGAGGAGTATGGTTATTTTGCCCATTCAATTTGAGGGAACCCCAATACCTGCCACAAGACCAACATGAGGAGGCCACCCAATGTATAACGGCAAGGACGAGTTGACGATCATTCAGGAGGATATCCAGCGTGCGATCCAAAAGCCGGCTCCCCAATGGGCCATGCTGATCGACCTCCGCCGCTGCACCTCCTGCAAGGCATGCACCGCTGGGTGCATTGCCGAGCAGAAAAGCCCGCCCGGCATCATTTACCGTCCGGTGTATGAAGAAGAGACCGGAATATTTCCGAAAGTAACCCGCAGATTTACGCCCCGCCCGTGTCAGCAGTGTGATAACCCTCCGTGTGTTCCGGTCTGCCCTGTGCCGGACGGCAAGGCGACCTGGAAGAGTACGAAGGGTGTTTCAAACGGCATTGTCATGATCAATTACACTGAATGCATCGGCTGCGGCAATTGCGTCACGGCCTGCCCGTATAAAGCCCGCAATCTCGACGCCGGAGCTCTTTACACGGACAGCACTCCGGCTGTACAGGCATATGAAACATCGCCGGCCTGGGAGTACGGTAAAAAATGGCCACGCGTCAAGGATGAGCGGCCTGTCGGCGCCGCGAGAAAGTGTCACTTCTGCGTGCATCGCCTGAAGGCGGGCATGGTGC
>Ga0228535_1003511_pt1 | contig 11127 bp, 11 predicted proteins | sample SJ1metagenome_FD_168457 | JGI IMG/M metagenome (GOLD analysis project Ga0228535, IMG submission 168457) | Enriched culture of PCE-dechlorinating microbial communities from Ithaca, New York, USA - SJ1 | ecosystem: Engineered > Modeled > Simulated communities (microbial... > Unclassified | place... | reverse complement strand
CTGCAGCTTGGCTGTAGTAAAGCTGTCTCCACCGCCCAAGGCATAAGCGAGCAACTGGGCGATCATGGGCCAGAAAATCATGAAGAAGAGCCACAAGGCAATCGCCAACAACGCTGACACTGCGCTCTGACGGAACATGATTGAAGCGGCCATGCCCACCATATACCACAAGAGAGCATACAGAAGTGTTACTACATAGAAGGCCATTGCCCTGGCGATCTGCTCTCCCGATGGGGGTACACCCAAAAAGAGCATTGCACAGCCGATTACCAACAGCCAGAGTGCAAGGAGCATGACTGCCATGGCACTTACCGCTCCCAATGCCTTGCCGAAGAGCAGGACGTCGCGATAAATGGGTTGTGAAAGAATTCTTCCCAGCGTCCTATTCTGGTACTCACTATTGATTGCATCGAAACCTAGTGCAATTCCGGTAAGAGGCACCAAGAAAGAGATGAAGGAAAGAAACGACGGAATTGGATCTTGGCTGATCGTAAACAGGTTGAGCAGCATGAAACTGTCTTCCCCCACATAGGTTCGTAGTGTCTGGGCGGCAACATACATGCTTGCCCCTGCAGTCAGGATAATAAGGAGCATCAGCGCGATCATTCTGATGTTTCCCGCATAATCCTGCATCTCCTTAAGCCAAACCACTTTCAAGCCGGTTAGTGCAGAACCCTCACGTTTGTTCATCGCTTGCCTCCTTGAATGCCAACTGATAGATGTCGTTGAGGCTGTGTTGCTTTAATTCCAGTGCATGTAGATTGCATCCGGCACCGATCACCGCCTGTGCGAGGCCGGGTCGGATGTCCTTCTCGGCCTTGATGAGGTAGGTGAGTTCATCTTCTTTTTCTACACTCAATACTCCTTGCTGGTCACTAAGCAGCGGTACAAGGTCGGCTTGGCCATCGACCTGCATTGTAATCAGCACATCACTGCCGAAGTGTTGTTGTGCAAGCTCAGCAACTGTTCCGAAGCTAATCAGCTTCCCGCGTGAGAACAGCCCTACGCGGTCGCAGACCGACTGGACCTCGTCCAGCTGGTGGCTTGAGAGGAGGAACGTCATCCCTTCACTCTCACGCAGGGAAGCGATTAGGGAGAGGAATTCAACAATGCTCTGCGGGTCCAGACCCTGCGTCGGCTCATCGAGTATTGCAATCTTTGGTTGCTTTACCAAGAGCTCTGCCAACCCAAGCCTTCGCTTCATACCATGGGAAAAGGTGCGTACCTTATCGTCCATACGGGATGAGAGCCTCATTTTCGCCAAGGACGCTGTAATCCGCTGCTTCCTTTGCTCGGCATCCAACCCGAGAAAACGGGCCGTATAGTCGAGGTTCTCATAGGCGGTCATGTATTCATAAAACCCGATGGTATCGGGCATGTATCCTACCTGCTGCTTTACCGCAAGCGGAGTGCGGAAGGGGTCGTGTCCCAGAATCGATACACTCCCTTCCGTGCTCTCCAACAAGCCAAGGAGCATCAGGATGGTGGTGGTCTTGCCTGAACCATTCGGACCAAGCAGGCCAAAAATCTCTCCTTCCTGCAAACTGAAAGAGATGTCATCTACTGCTCGTACACCCTTGCGGTATTGTTTGGTCAGGTGGGAAACGCTTACTACTGTTTCGTTGCCCATTGCTTTCCTCCTGTCAACGTCTTCCGAACTTCTTCACTGCAAAGACCAGCAGAACCGCTGCAAGTGCGATAATGACGATGGAAACGATGCCCCAGACTGAAGAGGTTCGTACAGTAATCCTGAATTGTTCACTTACGTTGCCTGCATTCTTGGAGTTGGCTCTGAGCGTGAGGCTGTAGTCACCGTTGAGAGCTTGTGAGGATGGCTTGAGGGTAGCCTTTACGGTAACGGTCTCTCCCGCCGCCAGCGTTTCAACCACTGCAGGGTTGTAGGAGATGGTCCAGTTGGAAGGTGTATAGCTGGAAAGTTCGATATGCTGGGCGTCTGCTGTTCCGGTATTCTTTAGTTCAAGGTCGAGGACCTTCTCCTTACCAGCCACTGCACTGGAACTCAGAAGACCTCCCTGGCCGGAGAGTGAGAGGGTTGCCTGGCCTTGGACTTCCAACGTAACCGGGATTGACGCCTCTGCTTTTGAGGATCGGGCTGTGATTGTGATGGGATAGGAACCTTCAGATACACCTTCTGAAGGAGTAACCGTCACTTGGATCGACCGTGAAGATCCAGCGCCCAAAGAGAGCGTGTTGATGGTCTTTGAACCATATTGTTCCTTGAAAGAGGCATAGAAGCCCTGGGGGACTGTAGCGTAGAGATCGATGAGGGTTTCACTGGCGCTGTTGTTCCTTAGGGTCACATTGAAGGTGAAATCAGATTTCGGATCGCCTTTGATGATGGGAAGCTCGGTATCCAATGCGAGACGCTGTGGCAGCTGCCTGCCCATGGTTATGGTCAGCGGCAGAGAGTACGTGTCTCCATTCTCACCGGTTGCATGTACGGAGAAGGTATATACTGCTTCCTGGTTGCCTTCAGAAGGGATGACCCACAATTGCACGGTGGAAGTGCTGTCGGGTTCGGTGAATACTGCGTTAACCAGGCCGCCTCCACCGACGAATTGGTACTCCCAACCTTCAGGAAGGCCTGTGAGGGAGAGATTCACCCGCTGAGGTGCCAGATTGTAACTCTTGACTCTCAGATCGAAGGTGATCATATCCGATGAGCTGACATTGAGCGATGGGTAGTTGGTTGCTACCGACAATCCCTGGTAGTCGGCGAACAGTGGCAACGTTGCCACAAGAAACACAACAAGTACAGATACCAAACGAATGTTCCGTTTCATGAAGCGTATTCCTCCCAATAGTTTAAAAATCTATAAGGAGTAATAAAATCAGAACAGAAAATCGTCAAGTTTTGTGATTCTTCATACTTCTTGACTGGTTCAAGTAGTTTTCAAGAACTTCACAGAACATACAAATATAAAACGCATAGCATGCGAATTTTCTTCATGTATTCTACAAATACAGCAATTACTTAACAATAAAAACAACTATTTGATAATTTATTACCATATCTCTTCATCGTTCTTGATGATTTTTCATATAAGTGATTCTTCTTATTTGCAATATTGAAAGATTGTTCCCACGTGTATGCAGTAACTTGCATTAATCAGTTGCTGGTTCTAAATTGTAACTTTTTCCATTGAGCACGCCCTGGCCTGTAAAAGAAACTGTTAATATGGGAGCATTGTATGACAAACTTATAGATATTGAATCATCATCTTCCAGATTCGTGTCGGTTCCATCATCTATGTGATATGTGCCAATTAGAGTATTTTGTGAATATGATTCAATCGCGACTGCGTAACGATCACTTGCGCTAAAGATAACATCGATGATAAATGAATTATCGGACACGACAAAACCAATCCATGGTTTCGTAACTGTGCCTTCTCCCCACCAATCTGAAATCCCAATTATGGAATCCACATCACTACTTGTTCCTTCCTCACACCCTACCAACATCACCAAAGCCAGCATCATCAGCACCAGGATTCCTTTCTTTGCCATAGTTGACTCCTTCTTCGAAGTAATGGTTTTATACTCTCAGTATAGGATAGGTTTCTGAAAATACAAGAAGTTGACATTGCAATACAGAACAAAACCCCTTGGATTGCTCCAAGAGGTTTGTTTTGTTGAATGTGCTTTTATTCCCTATTACTTGAACCTGTTCAGTCGCAGTGCATTGAGCACTACACAGACACTGGACATCGACATGGCGAATGCTGCGAACATCGGACTGAGCTGAGGGCCTCCAAAGAGCGTCAACACACCGGTTGCCAATGGAATGCCCAGAATGTTGTAGAAGAACGCCCAGAAGAGGTTCTGATGAATGTTGCGCATCGTCGCCTTGGAAAGCTTGATTGCCTTGATCACGTCAGTGAGGTTGTTGCGCACCAACACGACATCCGCCGTCTCTCTGGCCACATCGGTTGCACTGCCGACAGCAACGCCGATATCGGCCTTTGCAAGGGCGGGGGCATCGTTGATGCCATCCCCGACCATGGCCACCATCCCTTGCTTGGCATACGAGGCGATAGCCTCTTCCTTCTGGCCGGGCAGCTGGCCTGCAAGATAGGAATCAACACCAGCCTCCTTTGCAATCGCCTTGGCCGTGCGCTCATTGTCACCGGTAAGCATGACGGTCTTCAACCCAAGCTCCTTGAGTTCTGCAAGCGCTTGTCTTGTCTCCTTGCGAAGCGTATCGGCAATAGCAATGATCCCAAGGAGCTCTTGGTTTTTTGCCACCAAGAGGGGAGTCTTGCCCTGGTCTGAAAGCTTGGCAAGTTCTTCTCTTCTCATCTGGCTTATCTGGATGCCATGCTCCTCCATCAGCTCGATATTTCCGATGCGGATTACTTCATCCCCTAGCTTTCCTTGAATGCCGCGTCCTACCAAAGCCTCAAATCCCTGTACGTCGGAGAGTTCAAGTTGCTCTTCCTTTGCCTTTGCCACTACGGCACGGGAGAGGGGGTGCTCGCTTGCCTGCTCTATGCTCGCAGCGAGTGCAAGAACCTGTTTCGTCTCTTTTGCCAGGATGTCCGTGACTTTGGGCTTACCCTCGGTAAGGGTGCCGGTCTTATCAAAAATGACGGTTTGCACCTGCCTCAGCTGCTCAATCGCAGCAGCATGCCGGAACAGGATTCCTAGTCTTGCCCCCTTGCCCGATGAGACCATGATCGCGATCGGAGTTGCAAGGCCCAAGGAACACGGGCAGGCAATTACCAACACGCTGACGGCTCTCAGGATTGCAATGTCAATTGCAGTCCCTGCAAGAAGCCAGCCAATGAGGGTGAGGACTGAAATGCCCATGACGATTGGAACGAATACGCCGGAAATCTTGTCGGCTACCCTGGCAATGGGCGCCTTCGATCCTTGTGCTTGTTGCACCAGCGTGATGATGTTCGCAAGCGCAGTATCAGAACCGACTTTGCTTGCACGGTATTGCAGGACACCGGTAGTGTTGAGCGTTGCAGCATAGACCTCGCTGCCAAGGCTCTTCTCCACCGGAAGACTTTCGCCGGTAAGCAGAGACTCATCGATTGCGGAAAAGCCTGAGAGCACTACTCCGTCGACAGGCAGCTTCTCACCGGGTTTGACCATGACAATGTCGTCAACCTGTACGTCGGTTGCATCGATGGTTACCTGCTGGCCGTCACGCAGGACGGTGGCTGTGGCCGGAGCGAGCTCCATGAGCTTGCGTATGGCCTCACCAGTCTTTCCTTTGCTGCGATGTTCAAGATAGCGGCCAAGCATGACCAACGTGATGATGGTCCCTACACCTTCGAAGTAGAGATGGTCATGGGCAACCATGTGGTTTCCCCTGAGAATCTCGAAAATGCCCCAAAAGCTGTAGAGAAAACTTGCCGTTGTTCCGATTGCAACCAGGCTGTCCATATTGGGCTCACGCTTGACCAAGGTGGAAAATCCCTTGGTGAAAAACGCAGAGCCTGCAATCATGGTTCCCGCAGCAAACACCAACTGCAAGAGCGCATTCGTCAGATGGGAGAAGGGGAGGGTGAGGCCGAGCATGGGACCCATCGCCAAAACCAACAGGAATACAGTGAGAATTGTGGAAATGATGAGTCTGCGTCCAAGGTTGACCAAATCCCGTTGCTTTTCCTCCTCTCTTGTCTTCTGGTCGACAGTCTCTACGACCGAGTACCCGATTTTCTGCACAGCCTTCTTGATCCCATCCAGATCAAGACTGGAGTCGTCAAAAGCAATCGTTGCTGTTTCCGTGGCCAGATTGACCTGGGCTTTCTCAACACCCTCCAGCTTGTTGAGCGTGCGTTCAACCGCCGAGGAGCAGGAAGCACAGGTCATGCCACCAATTCCTACTTGTATTTCTTTCACGCTTTCACCTCAAAACCAATCTCGGCGATCAAGCGTTTGGCCTCATCGATTGTCTCCTTGTTTGCATGCTTGATCACAACCTTGCCGCTTTTGGCATCGGCCTTTGCGTCCTTGATATCCTCGATCTGAGTCAGTGCATTCACCATCCTGGTCTCGCAACCATTGCAATGCATTCCTTCAGTCATAATTACAGTTTTCATGGTATTGCTTCTCCTTATCCCTCTTGGAAGGGAAATTTTTCATATATTCCTCTAGACAGAGCCACATTTTTCAGCTACTATCGCTCATGTACTCAACAGCGGGCGGTTAACTCAGCGGGAGAGTGCCACGTTGACATCGTGGAAGTCGCCAGTTCAATCCTGGCATCGCCCATCAGCAAGCAGCCAAATCGGTTGCTTGTTTTTTATCTGCGGAAGCTCGACATGACATCCATCAGCTCCTTGATCTTCCCATCCCGCTCGGCCTCATCATTGCTGCGCATGGCATCAACAACACACGTATTGAGATGGTTCTCCATCACCAAATCTTCCACCTTTTTCAAAGCAGAAATCACAGCAGACAGTTGCAAGAGGATGTCGACACAATATCGGTCCTGTTGCACCATATTCCGAATTCCCTTCACCTGGCCCTCGATCCTGGCAAGCCTGGGATCGATCTTTTCTTTGGTCTCAGTTCTCATATTTTCAATATATACCCCCGTAGGGTATTAGTCAAGAAGGGTGGATGTACTGGATATCGTGTTTTGATTCATAAAAAATCAGGATTATCTCTCTCTCTCAAATATATATACCCCACAAGGGTATTGCTATGGAAACTCTTGTTTTCTTTCAGATTGCACTACCGCTGCCGACTACATCCTGCTCTAGTATGCAGCCGATTGGTGTCCGTACTGCATCGAGTATGCCGATCAGCTCAAGCACATGTACGGCTCTTCGGTGGAGAGGGCACATCAACGACATGTCAAACGACGATCTACTCGCTTTCCTCGACCAGGCCGGCTTCCTGTTGGTTGATAGAAAGGGGAATATCCTCGCCTCATCGAACGGAGAGACGAAGGACGACTATGTCCGTGACAGGCCGTTGCATCATGTGCAAAGCCTGCTCTTCTATGCAAAAAGGAACAACCTTACGCTTGGTGTTCTCCTGACCACCGCGCAATACCCACAGTGAAGGCCGAAAAGTTCGAGAAAGAGGATTGAGTGTTTTTGCTAATCAGGAATTATTTCCAATTGTGTCCTATGGATAATACATAACTACTTTAAGTATCAGAAAATATCCTTGTCATAGACTTGTGTGTTGCTCCTTTGTTGGGTATTCTCTTTATAAGTAGACACAAGGAGACAACTATGCCAGGGAAATTTGTAATCACCAAAACACCGAAAGGCTTCTATCGTTTCAGTTTGCTGGCTGCGAACTATCAGACTGTACTTACCAGTAAGAATTACTCATCGCTTGCCACCTGCCGCGATGGAGTGGAGACCATCAAGAAGAATGCACAGGCACCGGTGGAAGATCAAACACTGAAGAATCCCGAGGTTTTGAAATACCCCAAGTATGAGGTGTACCTCGACAATGCAGGCAAGTACCGCTTCCGCCTGCTTGCTTCGAACGGCCTGAACATCGCCATGGCCGAGGACGGCTATGCCTCCAAAAACGGATGCCTCAACGGCGTCGAGGCCATCAGCCGGGCATCTCTTGATGCAACTGTGGATGAGAGTGCCCTGGAGCAATAAACACTTTCAATGATTCGAGAAGCCCGCCTTTTCTCTTGGGCGGATGTTTTTGTCTCTTGCAATTCTCCAGCGTTACGCCCATAATGCCTACCTGTACATGAAATACCACAAAAGACCACCCCAATTATTACTCATAAGTTTCATTCTTATTCTCTCACTCTCCTCGTGTGCCAAGCGCACTGTTGAACCGCAGGCGCAGAGCTTTCTCATGCTTGGCACCGTGTGCAAAATCACCATCTATGACAAGCCTTCCGAGGAGGCTTTCAGCGCCGCCTTCGCAAGGCTGAGAGAAATCGAGCAGAAGATGACCCTTCACTCAGAGACCAGCGAAATTGCGCACATAAACCACAAATCCGGGATAGAGCCGGTTGCCGTCTCTTCCGATACCTTTGCAGTCATCAAAAAAGCTGTGGAGATCGCACAGGCCAGCGGTGGTGCTTTTGACCCAACCATCGGTCCCCTGGTGCAAGCCTGGGATATCGGGGGTGACAATCCGAGACGACCGACGGAAGAGGAAATCCAGTCCCTGTTGCCGCTTGTGGACTACCGCCAGGTTGTCCTGGATGACCAGCAGCAGTCGGTGTTTCTCAAGCAGCAGGGAATGGTCCTCGACCTCGGGGGCATTGCAAAAGGCTATGCAGCCGACCAAGCAGCAGAAGTCCTTCGCTCGCATGGGGTACAGCAAGCCATCGTGAATCTTGGTGGAAATGTGCTGGTTTTGGGTCGCAAGCCCGATGGAAGTCTGTGGCGCATCGGGGTCCAGGACCCCGAGCAGGACAGGGGAGCCTATGCGATAATCGTGCAACTCGAAGATACCTCGCTGGTGACCAGCGGCCCATACGAGCGGTTTCTCATTGTGGAAGGGGAGACCTACCACCACATCCTGGACACGACCACCGGGTATCCGGTTGATTCGGATTTTACCAGCGCCAGCATCATCACCCACAGCTCCCTGCTTGCCGATGCCCTTTCCACCAGCGTCTATGCACTGGGTTATGAGAAGGGCATGGCCTTGATCAACTCCTTTGAGGATGTCGAGGCGATATTCTTCACTGCAGACCATCAGATCCTGCAAAGTGAAGGCGTGAAACGGGGAGATCTGAACTTTACCATAACCAATCAACAATATCGTATTGTGCAGTAAGGTCGTCATCTTGCCCTAAGCGATGAGGAGCTTTTACACTGGGGCTATGAAATACCGGAAAACTCTTTTGATTCTTCTTATGCTCTTGGTATTCGGGATCTCCGCTTTAACCGCTTCAACATACATACGCGGCATCGGAGCGCAGGTCGGTCAACTATCTGCCGACGGCTTGAGCTTCTTCCAGAAATTTGACGAAACGTCGGCATTGCAGGCCACGGTCGGCTTGTATCTCAGAGGCAATTCCTATCTGGATTACAGCGTAGGTGTGGAGTATCAGCATACATTCTTCTCAGCTGCTTATCAGGATTGGTTTGCAAGCGACCTGTATTGGTTTGCCGGTTTGAACCATAGGGGTTTTGCAAGTGTAGACAGCAGCACCGGGCAGTATGGATACGCGCCTTCCTTTGGAATCGGCGGCGGCTTCGGTGTTGAGCCTGTTTTCCTCGGTCATTTTTCAGTTCCCGTATCATTTGGGTATGGAGTGTTTTATGCTGTTGACGAGGTTCCCTTCATTGAAAGGCTCACCGTTACCTTTCTTGCCCAAATCGGGGCGCGATATCGATTCTGACCTGCATGAAAGGACAGTCTTCCTGTTTTTTGATATCCTTCCAAAGAATTCATCATATCGGTAATAAGGTCTTGAATAATTGATGATATTGGTAGATAAATAGGTAAAAATATTTGAAATAAGCAATTTTCCAATTGGAGGATTATATGACCGGTACACAGCAGGAAATTTCCTACATTGTTCGTGAGCCACGCGAGAAAAACGTCGAGCTGGCTACGAAGCTCTTTTCCATGAAGCAGGCGCATTGCTCACGACGTTTCCACAGGCAGATACCCGGCTATCGGATGAGCCCGCTGCAGGGGCTGCCCAATCTTGCCACCATGTTCGGGGTGGGCGGCATCTGGACCAAGGATGAGTCCAGCCGCCTGCAGCTCAACAGTTTCAAGGTACTCGGAGGATCCTTCGCCCTGTATCGGTATCTGCAAAAGCAACTGGGCATACTCGGGGAGGACACCCCGTTCGCCTACCTCGCCAGTGAGGAGGTCAAAGAAAAGGTGGGGGACATTACCTTCGCAAGTGCCACGGACGGCAACCATGGTCGTGGCATTGCGTGGGCGGCAAAGCGCCTCGGATTCAAGTGTGTCATTTACGTTCACTCTGAAACCAGCGTACGGCGTATCGATGCGATCAAGAGCAACGGGGCAAAGGTTGTCATCGTCGACGGCAACTACGACGATGCCGTGCGCCAGGTAGCCATTGATGCAGAGAAGAATGGCTGGACGATCATCAGTGACACCAGCTGGGACAACTACACGGAAATTCCGACCTGGATCATGCAGGGCTATCTCACCCTGCTTGCAGAAGCCCAGGAGCAGTTCAGCGGTGTCGGCATCGTAAAGCCGACGCATCTCTTCGTACAGGCGGGTGTCGGGGCTCTTGCTGCCTCGGTCATCGGGTTCTACCATGCCTTATTCGGCCAGGATGCGCCGAAGTGCATCGTCGTCGAGCCTGACAAGGCTCCCTGCATCTACGAAAGCGCCCTGGCAAACGACGGAAAGCCTCATACGGTCACAGGTTCCCTGGATACCATTATGGCAGGCCTTGCTTGTGGCGACCCCAGCCCCATTGCATGGGAGATTTTGAAAGAAGATGCCGATGCATTCATTATTGTCCCCGACTATATTGCCGCCAAGGGTATGAGAATGTATGCGACCCCGCTCAACGGCGATCCGTTCATCATCAGCGGAGAGAGCGGGGCGGTAACCCTGGGAGCCTTCGCTTCGATCATGCAGTACCCCGAACTCAAGGAGCTCAAGGATGCCTTGGGATTGAACAAGGACAGCCAGGTGCTTTTCATCAATACCGAAGGCAATACCGACCCCGTACACTTCCGCCAGATCATCTGGGAAGGAGCCAACCCGGTACCCAAGCAGTACTGGATCAACCTTTAAACGTTCTCGAGCTTAAGCCATACAAAAAAGAGAGAGCCGTCGTTCATATGAACGACGGCTCCTTTGTGTGCGCTCGGTGGGGCGGTACCATCAGTCCTCTTCGTACAAGAGGTCCAACGTCTCTTGCTTGGGAGGCTTGATCAGAGAGAACACATAGAATGCAATGAGGCTGATCAGAAGAGCGGGGATGATGTTGTTCACCTTCGGGATGGCGGGAAGGACCTTGGTATCCATCAAGAAGAATACAACACTGCCGATCAAGATCGACGCAATGCTTCCGGCACTGGAGGCCTTCTTCCAGAAGTGACCCATTACGTACGGGACAAACGTTCCTGCAGCCCTGAGGGTGAAGGAGAAAGCCAGAAGGGTGAGTATGTTGTTTGCATACAGTGCTGTGACCAGGCTGAAGAGGGC
>Ga0228535_1003510_pt1 | contig 11137 bp, 9 predicted proteins | sample SJ1metagenome_FD_168457 | JGI IMG/M metagenome (GOLD analysis project Ga0228535, IMG submission 168457) | Enriched culture of PCE-dechlorinating microbial communities from Ithaca, New York, USA - SJ1 | ecosystem: Engineered > Modeled > Simulated communities (microbial... > Unclassified | place... | reverse complement strand
TAGGTCCTGATCCGCTCGCTGCGATCGCCGCTCCCCACCTGGCTCTTGCGAGCCTCGGAGATCTCGGCATTCTGCTTCCTGACCGCCGCATCGAGCAATCTCGCCCGGAGGACCTTCAGGGCCTTGTTCTTGTTCTTGAGCTGGGACTTTTCATCCTGGCAGGTCACGACCAGCCCTGTGGGGAGGTGGGTAATCCGGACGGCGGAGTCGGTCGTGTTGACGCTCTGTCCGCCGTGGCCCGTCGAACGGTAGACGTCGATCCGCAGGTCGTTCGGGTCGATGTTCAGCTCCACCTCTTCCGCCTCGGGCAGGATGGCCACCGTCACCGCAGAGGTGTGGATCCGCCCCTGGGCCTCCGTAACCGGGACCCGCTGGACCCGGTGGGTGCCGCTCTCGTATTTAAGACGGCTGTAAGCGCCGCTGCCGGTAACGAGGGCGATGACTTCCTTGAATCCCCCCACCCCGCCGGCGGGCGTGCTGCTCATCACCTCCACCTTCCAGCCGTTGGTCTCGGCAAAACGGGCGTACATCCGGAAGAGGTCCCCCGCGAAGAGCCCTGCCTCGTCCCCTCCGGTGCCGGCCCGGATCTCGAGAAAGACGTTCTTCGCATCGTTCGGATCGCGGGGCAGGAGCAAGATCTTGAGGCGTTCCTCCAGGGCTTGCAGGGCCTCCTTCAGATGGGGCAGCTCTTCCTTGGCAAGTTCCCGCATCTCCTCGTCAGGGTCCTTGAGCAGGAACTGATCCTCCTCGATGCGGCGGCTGGTCTTCTCGTACTCGCGGTAGGTCTCGACCAGTTCCCCGAGATCGGCATGTTCCTTGGCGTATTTCTGATAGACCCCCGGCTTGCCGACGACTGCCGGATCGCTGAGCATCTGCTCGAGCTCCTTGTACCTCGATTCTATCTCCTTCACCCTGGTGAACATGGTCATCAGCTCGACAAGCGAATCGGATGGGCCTGAATCCCGGCTGAGGGCGTCGGGCGCCGCCGGCCTGGACAATGGCGGTCGGTCGGAACTCCATCGTGAGTCGTGGCGGGGCCTTCCTGAAAGGAGGCGGGGGCGCCCCGAGGATCCTGGCGCCGACCCGAAGAAATCAGAGGCGGGGGAACCCGTGCCCGATCCCGCCACGGCAGGACCCCCCAAGGGGAAACCGGGGGGCGCAACGGGGACGTTTTAGGCCTTCTTCTCTTTGGCGTATTTCTTATGGAATCTCTCCACGCGACCTGCGGTGTCCATGATCTTCTGCTTGCCCGTCATGAAGGGATGACACTGGGAGCAGATTTCGACCTTGATGTCCTGCTTGGTGGAACGGGTCTTGATCACGTTCCCGCAGACGCAGGTGATGGTGGTTTCCTTATATTCCGGATGGATGCCTTCTTTCATGGCTGACCTTTCTCCTGTCAATGGATTGAATGTCCCCTCTGCAGGGCCGCAGGAGTCCCCGCAGATGCCCAAGGAGGATTATAACCATTTGCAGTGTAAATCAAGTACTTTTTCTCCCCGGCACCAAGACCGGCCGGGAGCCGGACCCAACAATCGCCCGGAGCCGCCGTCCGCGGCCTCAGGAGTTCATGGAATCCAGGAAGAGCTGGTTGTTCTCGGTCTTGCGGATCTTGTCCACCATGAACTCCATCGCATCGACAGGGTTCATCTCCTGGAGAAGCCTTCGGAGTATCCAGATCCGGTTCAGGTTGGTCTTCGGGATCAGGAGCTCTTCCTTTCTGGTTCCGGAGCGGATCAGATCGAAGGCCGGGAAGACCCTCCGATCGGCAATCCGGCGGTCCAGGTGGAGCTCCATGTTGCCGGTTCCCTTGAACTCCTCGAAGATCACCTCGTCCATGCGGCTGCCCGTGTCGATCAGGGCCGTGGAGATGATCGTCAGGCTTCCTCCGTTCTCAATGTTCCGGGCCGCGCCGAAGAACCGCTTGGGTTTGTGGAGGGCGTTGGAGTCGACGCCGCCGGAGAGGACCTTGCCGGAGGGCGGGACCACCGTGTTGTAGGCCCGGGCCAGGCGGGTGATGCTGTCCAGGAGAATAACCACGTCCTTGCGGTGCTCCACGAGCCTCTTGGCCTTCTCGATCACCATTTCGGCAACCTGGACATGGCGCGTCGCCGGTTCGTCGAAGGTCGAGGAGATCACCTCGCCCGCAACGCTGCGCTGCATGTCCGTCACCTCTTCCGGCCGCTCGTCGATTAGGAGGACCATCAGGACGACTTCCTTGTGGTTGGCCGTGATGGCGTGGGCGATGTCCTGAAGGAGGACCGTCTTGCCGGCCCGGGGCGGGGAGACGATCAGGCCGCGCTGCCCCTTGCCGATCGGGGTGAAAAGGTCCATGACCCGCGTGGAGAGATTTTCCGGGTTGAATTCCAGGTTGAGTTTTTCTTCGGGGTACAGGGGGGTCAGGTTGTCGAAGAGGATTTTGTCGCGCGCCGCCTCGGGGCCTTCAAAGTTGACCTCGTCCACCTTCAGGAGGGCGAAGTACTTTTCCCCCTCCTTCGGGGGTCTGACCTCGCCTGAAACCGTATCTCCCGTTCTCAGGCTGAAACGGCGGATCTGCGAAGGAGAGATGTAGATGTCGTCGGGGCTCGGCAGGTAGTTGTAGTCGACCGCACGGAGGAATCCGAACCCATCCGGAAGGATCTCCAGGACACCGGTGCCGGAGATGACGCCGTTCTTCTCGGCCTGGGCCTGCAGGATCGAGAAGATCAGGTCCTGTCTCCTCATGCCGCTGGCGCCCGGGACATCGAGGTCTTTGGCCAGTTTGGCCAGCTCGCTGATGGGTAGTCTCTTGATGTCTTCGATATTCATTATCGCATCCTTTTATTCCTTACTGATTTATTCCTTAATAATTGGAGGCGGCTTGTCCTTGCAGACACGACACATCCGCCACGTATTAGAAACGCTCCCCCTCAGTTCCCCTGATTCATAAAAAAAGACTGCAGATATTCTGACGTAACGACTTATAAAAGAAGATCACGGATTTTTTTCGGGTTGCTAATTTGATCTCTGGAATCAATCCAAAAGGAAGGACTTAGCATACGCCTTTCTGAGTTTTGTTAACATTTATAACAAAGCCGGCGGAGCTGTCAAGCATTTTTTGGCCGGCTGCCGTCCCGTAACATCAGGAAATTGAGCAGTCTACCCGTGCAGCCCCTTTCACCGCGGTGCGAAAAGAAGAGCTCCTGCCGGCAGGCGGTACACTGGCCGCAGACCAGGATGTTTCCCGGCGGGACCCCGGCTTCGAGAAGCTGAAGGCGGTTGGCCATGCCCAGATCGAGCATCCACCGGCCGGCCTCGGAGCAGGCCTGAAGGAAGGCCTCGGCATCGTGCCGGTCGGCGAAGGCATCGCGGACCGGCGCGTCGACCTGATAGCAGCAGGAGCCGATGGCAGGCCCGACGGCGACCCGCAGATCACCGCGACGCGACGAGAAGTGTTGCTCGAATGTCTTGACCATCTTGGCGGCGATTCCCAGGGCGGTCCCCCGCCATCCCGCGTGGGCGACCCCGGCGATCCGCCGCACCGGATCCATGAAAAGGAGCGGCATGCAGTCCGCAGTCCGGATCCCCAGGGCGACGTTCGACCGGGCGGTAATCATCCCGTCGCACTGGGGGATCAATTCGGGCGGGGTCCCCTCCCCGTCGATCACACAGATCCGGTCCCCGTGGACCTGCCCCATCAGGACCATCTGCCCGGGGGAAATCGCAAAGGCCCTGCCGATCCTCTCCAGGTTACGCCGGACGTCCCCTTCCCGATCCCCCACGAGGAAACCCGTATTGAGGCTGGCAAAGGGCCCTTCGCTGACCCCGCCCAGGCGGGTGCAGAAGGCATGGGTCACAAAATCCATAGCGGCCAGTTCCTCGGCCTCGTAAAATTCAATTCCCTCCCGGCGCGCGATACGAAACATCTCTTATTCCCTATCCTTTCATGACTCCTGCACGATACCTGAAGACCGTGGAAATCGGATCCCTGAAGCTTGGCTTGCGTTGAGGTCGCGATTTTCAGAGGGTTCAGCGCGTGACTTCCACCCACGACGTCTACCCTGTGCCCCGCTCCCGCAGGAAGGCACAGAGGGCGGACATATCCCCCGGCATGGGCGATGAAAACCGCATCGGCTCCCCCGTGACGGGATGGGTAAAGCCGAGCCGCCAGGCGTGGAGGGCCGGCCGATCCATCGCCTTCATCCTCGCCCGGATGCCGGCGTCCTGTACGGTCCTGCTCCTACCGGCACCTCCGTAGAGGGTGTCCCCGACGACAGGATGGCCAAGCGCCGTCAGATGAACGCGGATCTGATGGGTCCGGCCCGTCTCGATGTCCACTTCCAGGAGGGCAGCGGCCCCGAAGGCCTCCCGGACGCGCCAGACGCTCACGGCGTCGCGGCCCCGGCGGCTGGCTGTGGACATCCTCTTGCGGTCCGTCGGGTGGCGGCCCACGGCGGCCTCGATCCGCCCGCCCTCCTGTGGGGGGGTCCCGTAGACGATCGCCAGGTAGGTCTTCTTCACCTCGTGGCGCTTGAACTGGCCGGCCAGCCCCCGGTGGGCCTCATCGGACTTCGCCACGACCAGAAGGCCCGAAGTCCCCTTGTCAAGACGGTGGACGATCCCTGGACGCAGGACCCCGCCGATCCCAGAGAGGTCTCGGCAGTGATGGAGAAGCGCATTGACCAGGGTCCCGTCCGGATGGCCGGCCGCCGGATGGACGACAAGCCCCGCCGGCTTGTCGACGACCAGGAGCGAGACGTCCTCGTAAAGAATCGTCAGGGGAATCGCCTCGGGCGTCACCCCGGAGGGCTTCGCCTCGGGGATATGGATGGCGACGGCGTCAGCCGTCTTCACCTTCCGTCCTGCCTTGGCCGGCCGATCGTTGACCCGGACCCGTCCCTCCGCGATCGCCCTCTGGATCTGGGCGCGGGAGAGGCCGGCAGACTTCCCCGCCAGGAAGCAGTCGAGGCGCAGGCCCTCCTCCTCGGGGGCAACGGCGAAGCGGTGCAGTCTCCCACCGTCCGACACATCCCCGGGGAGGGCATGCCCGTCCGGGATCGGGGGTCTCATCACCGCACCTCGTCCCGTTCCTGCCTGAGAACCGCCTTCAGGGCCCCGCAGAGGACGGGGAATTCCTCCGGATCGAGCGTCCGGGCATCGAGGAGGACCTGGTCGTCGGCCACCCGGACGATGATCGGCACCTCCCATTTCCGAAGCCGTTCCTCGAATGCGGCCACGGAGAGCCCCTCGGCGGTAAGGCCGATCAGGGCCGTCGGGATCTCCCGGGCGGGCAGGGACCCCCCGCCCGCCATCGACGTCCCGTCCATCACCGAGACGACCAAGCCGCGGGGGACGGCGCGCCGGATCATGGACGCCAGCCGCCTCGCCCTTTTCCGGACGGCCTCCCGGGGCTCGGTCAGGGCCCGCAGGACGCGCAGGTCGGAGAGGGCCTCGGCGGGACGCAGGTACTTGACCATCGTGGCCTCCAGGGCCGCCAGGGTAAGCTTGTCGATCCGGAGCGCCCGGTTCAGGGGGTTCACCCGGACCCGCTCCAGGATTTCCCGCTTGCCTAAGATGATTCCAGCCTGAGGGCCGCCCAGGAGTTTGTCGCCGCTGAAGGTGACCACGTCCACGCCGGTGGAGAGGCTCTCGCGGACCGTGGGCTCCCGCTCCAGGCCGTAGCGGTCCAGATCGATGAAGCAGCCGCTGCCGAGATCGTCCATGACGGGCAGGCCGTGTCCCCGGCCGAGTTCGACCAGGGATTGCAGATCCGCCTCCTCGGTGAAGCCCATAATCCGGAAATTGCTCGTGTGGACCTTGAGGATCAGCCCCGTCTCCGGACCGACCGCCCGCTCGTAGTCGGCAAGTCTCGTCCGGTTCGTCGTCCCCACCTCCCTCAAGCGGGCGCCGCTCTTCTCCATCACCTCGGGGATGCGGAATTCCCCTCCGATTTCGATGAGCTCGCCCCGGGAGACGATCGCCTCCCTCCCCTCGGACAGGCTGTTGAGGACCAGGAGCACCGCGGCGGCGTTGTTGTTCACGACCAGGGCGTCCTCGGCCCCGGTCAGGGCGCAGAGAAGCTGCCGGACATGGTCATAGCGAAGCCCCCGAGCCCCCTTCTCCAGATCGTACTCCAGGTTGGAGTAGCCCCGGGCGACCTCGACGATCCGCTCCAGGGCCTCCCGGCAGAGGGGAGAGCGGCCGAGGTTCGTGTGGAGGATCACCCCCGTGGCGTTGATCACCCGCTTCAGCCGGTAGGCACCCAATGCTCCGACCATCGCCACCACCTGCTCCACCGACGCCTCCAGGGCCGGCAGACGGAACCGGCCGTCCCCGCCCTTGTCGGCCAGGATTCTGCCGCGGAGGTCCTCCACGACCGACCGGCATGCCTCCTTCACCATCTCCCTGGGGACCCCGGCGAGACGATCGCCCCTCTCGATCCGAAGCATCATTTCGTCGATCTTCGGCAGGTTTTTCAGCAGCTCCCTCTTGTGGTCGTCCATATCGTCCCCCCTGTTTCCGAATGGCGTCCCCCACTCCAATGGGCGCTAGTTGATTCTCTCATCCTTCCCCCGGCAATAGTCACGAAAATTGTTGACCGCCGTGAAAAACTCCCTCATCAGGACGACCCAGGCATAGCGGCCGCGCCTCGTCAGGACGAGTTCGTCCCCACGCCAGGCAAGGGCACCCATCAGCGTAAAGGCCAGAAGGTCCGGCCAGAGCAGCCGCCAGAGGCGGCCGCCGTATTTCGCTCGGAGCTCCGACCGGTTCATCCGGGTCGCGAAGAGTCCCATGAGGAAATCATAACGGATCCGGTCCCTCTCGGAAAAGACACGGGCGGCCGCCAGAGGCAGTTCGCCCTTTTCGACCTGCGCAACGTAGCCGCCGATGTCGAAGGTGTTGGCATAGCAGACCCCTCCCAGATAGCCGATCGAACCGCTGCCGAGTCCCGCATACTCGCCGTAATCGACAATGTACTCGTCGATCATGGCGGGCTTCCTGGAGAAGCACCAGGCGGACGAGAAGCGGTACGGCGGCACGAGACGCCGGGCGATCTGGTGGTAGAAACGTTTCTCCTGCCGTGGGTCCACGCGGCCCAGGGTTTCGGCCACTTTCCGGCGGGTCATGTCGGAGACCATGAGGGGATAGAAAGTCACTTGGTCGATCCCGATCCCGAGGAGGGTCTCCAGGTCCCGCTCGAGTGCGGCCTCGCTCTGGGTCGGGAAATTGAAGATCATGTCGGCGTTGAGCGTCCCGAAACGGCCCAAGGTCTCCCGGAGACGCCCGGCCACGGTTTCGCCGCTTCCATACTTGTCGTAGCGGTCCATCCGCTTCAAAAGATCATCGTCGAAACTCTGGACCCCGACGGAGAGCCGGTCGACTCCGGCCCGCTCAAGGGCCTTGAGGCGCTCCTCGGTCAGGTGGTTCGGATTGGTCTCGACCGACACCTCCCGCAGGGAAAAGACCTCCCGGGCCAGGGCGATCGTTTCGACCAACTCGTCGACCAGGACCGTCGGTGTCCCGCCGCCGATATAAGCCCCCTGGAAGTCATACCCCCGGTCACGGTAGAGAAGGAGCTCCCGTCTGAGGGCCCCGAAATAGCTGCGGCAGACCTCCTCCTCAAAGGGAACGCGGTTGAAAGAGCAGTAGGGACAGAGCCGCTCGCAGAAAGGGATATGGAGATACAGAAGCCTGGGCCTCGACGCTCCCGGGGGCGGGACATGGGGTGTTTTCCCTTCCTCGAAACGAATCGCCCGCGAGAATTCGCGTCTGGCCCTCTGTGCGATGATGGAATAGACCAATCGGGTGCTCCAGACTTCAGAAAATCATCTGCGGTCCTGCAACCGTCCGCAACGGGGAGGCCGCGAAAACTTTTAAAGAACTAACAGACCTTGCCGGATTTGGCAAGGAAGGATTTGGAGAAGACCTTGAAATCACAATCCGGGAGTGCTATTTTACAGAACTAGATGGGATCGGATCGGCCCCGAGGGGCCGCCGCCTCCGCTTCAAGAGTCCCCGCCGACGGGGCGGGGTTTCGTTCAATTGCGCCCCTCATCCCAGCCTGCAAGGCTGTATTTACGGGTTGCGTTTCCGGTCGAGAATCGGGAAGGAAGTCAAAGATGTCCAATCGCAAAATTCTGACCCTCTGGAATGGGGGACAGCTCAATGAGGAGGATACCCGGATCCTCCGGACCCCATCCAAGGATACCCCGCTCCCCTTCGATGCGGCCACCCGGGCCCTTGTCCAAGCCCTGGCAGAGGCTTTTCTGCAGCGGGACGACGCAGTCGGTCTGGCCGCTCCGCAGATCGGCGTCGGCAAGAGGATCATCGCCTTCAGAAGCCGGGGATTCGACGAGAAGGACCTGGAGCGCCGCAAGGAGGATTTCGAGATCCTCATCAACCCCCGGATCACCCAGAGGCGTGGGGAACTGGTCGTGGCGGAGGAGGGATGTCTCTCCTGTCCGGAGATCCGCGTCGAGATCGGGCGCTATCCCGAAATCAAGGTCCGGGGTTACGACCAGGAGGGTCGGAAGGTCAACAAGCGCTACCTCGACTTCGCCGCCCGGGTCGTCCAGCACGAGATCGACCACCTCGACGGGAAATTGATCGTCGACTACGAGGGATCGGTCATCATCCCGAAGAAAAGGCAGAATTTCTTCGAAAAGCTCTTCAGCGAGGGAGAAAAAGAAATTCCCCGGCCCTGAAACCGGGGAAGGAGTCGTTACCCGACGAAGCATTGAAGGGCTCGACCACCGGCGCGGCGAAAAGGGTCACCAGGGATGTTTAAAAGTTGATGGAGAAAACGCCTCGCGCAGATGGAGCTGCCGATACCGTTGCATCAGCAAAAACGATGGTCGGGCCCCCGGACCTTAAGACAGCCGAGACGGAACCCGGGGACGATTCCCTCTGCCCGACACCCTGCACGTCCCATAAGCAAAAGATGCCTTCGCCAGGACCACCCAGGTCACCAGGCTCAAGATCTGTAACAGGATCATTATCCGCATTGCCACCCTACCCCATAAACGCAATTTCCGTCGGCCGGATACCGGCCTCCTGTTAAAGGTATCGGCCTGTCCCGGTTGAAACTTGAGGGAACGATTCCTCCGCCCCGTCAGATCGATTTTCGCCAGGCGAGGCGCTGTTCCAGCCAGCGGGAGAGGGTCGTGAAGGCAAAGCAGATGATGAAATAGATCACAGCGATGAATAAAAAGATCTCGGTGGGAAAGATCATCGTCCGGTTGTTAACCTGGGTCGCCACATGGGTCAGTTCGGAAACTCCGACGATGTAGGCCAGAGAAGTGTCCTTGATCATCGAGACGAACTGGTTCACGAAGGAGGGGATCATGTTCCTGAGGGCCTGGGGCAGGATGATGTAGAGCATGGCCTGCCTCGGAAAGAGGCCCGTCGAGAGGGCCGCCTCCATCTGTCCCCGGGGGATCCCCTCGATCCCCGCCTGGACGATCTGGGACATGTAGGCCGAGGTGAAGATCGTCAGGGCCGCTATCACCGTCCAACTCTCCGGCGTCTTGTATCCCAGGACCGCCGGCAGCAGGAAATACATCCAGAAGATCACCATCAGAAGCGGGACTCCCCGGATCGCGTTGACCACCGCCAGGGTCGGATAGCGGATCAGTCGGGTCCGGGCCACGCACATAAGCCCCAGGATCAGCCCCCCGATAAAAGAGAGGATCAGGGCCACGACGGCCAGGTAAAGGGTCAGCGCCACGCCCCCCAGGGGGCCGCTGGGGTAGCGCCCGATGAGGAAGTGGGTGATGTTCTGGGCGATAACGCTGAAATCCAGGCCCGTCTGCATGACTACCTCGCGCCGATGGGGTTGAGCACCTTCTTGCTGTAAAGGGTAACGAGCCCCGTGATGATCAGCGACAGCCCCAGATAGATCAGGGTCGCCGCGGTGAAAGCCTCGAATCCCTTGAAGGTGTAGCTCTCGACCTGACGGGCCTGATAAGTGATCTCGGCGACACCGATCGTCATGGCCAGCGACGAGTTCTTCGTCAGGTTCAGAAACTGGTTGATCAGCGGCGGGATCGTGATCCGGACCGCCTGGGGCAGAATGATGTAGAGCATGGAGCGGATGTAGGAGAAGCCCGAACTCCGGGCCGCCTCCATCTGCTCCTTGGGGATCGACCGGACGCCGGAACGGATGTCCTCGGCGATGAAGGCCGAGGTGTAGATGCTCAGCCCGATGACCGCCGCGGCGAACTCAAAGCTCATAGAGTTGAGCCAGTCGTTGATCACCTTCGGCAGGATCTTGTAGGAACCGAAGTACCAGAAGAAGAGCTGGACCAGAAGCGGCGTGTTCCGGAAGAACTCCAGGTAGCCGTGAGAGAACCATCGGATCGGCCGAACGTTGCTCATCCGCATGACGGCGATGATCAGTCCCAAGATAAAGGAGAGGGCAATCGACACCAGGGAAAGCTCGAGCGTGACCTTGACCCCGGAAACGAGCCACTCGAAGTATTTCCCTGATGTAACGATTGCCCAGTCGAACCGATAGTTAAACACGCCTCGGAAATTCTCCTATTTGCCGGCCGTGATCTTGAAGGTCCTATCCATGACGATCCCCGATTTCCCCTTGGGGCCGAACCAGTTGTCGAAGATCTTCTTGGCCTCGCCGCTCTTCTCCATCTCGAGAATGGTTGCATTGACGAAATCGACGAGGGCCTTGTCGCCCTTCCTCATCCCCAGTCCGTAGGGCTCGTCGGAGATCCGGATGTCCGCCGGGATCTCGTACTTCTCCTTATCCGGGGCTTTGGCCAGGATATTGGCCAGGATCGACTCGTCGGTCGTCACCGCCGCGACCTTGCCCTGCTGGAGGGCCAGAAAGGCCTGGGGGTAGTCGTCGAAGGAGAGGATCGTGGCATTCGGCAGGGCCTTCTTGGCGTTCTGCTCGGAAGTGGAACCCTTGGCCGTCCCGATCTTCTTCCCGTCCAGATCGGCCAGTTTCTTCACGGCCCCCTTGTTGGTGATGAACTTCTGACCGGTAAAGAAATAGGTATGGCTGAAATCGATCTGCTGGGCGCGTTCCGCCGTGATCGTCATCGTCGCGGCGATGATGTCGATGTTGCCGGCGATGAGCTGGGGCATTCGCGTGGCCGAGGTCACGGGCCGGAGTTCCAGCTTGACGCCCATCTTCTTG
>Ga0228535_1003509_pt1 | contig 11138 bp, 7 predicted proteins | sample SJ1metagenome_FD_168457 | JGI IMG/M metagenome (GOLD analysis project Ga0228535, IMG submission 168457) | Enriched culture of PCE-dechlorinating microbial communities from Ithaca, New York, USA - SJ1 | ecosystem: Engineered > Modeled > Simulated communities (microbial... > Unclassified | place... | reverse complement strand
GAGCAGATCGGCAGGCTCGTCACCAGGACCCGCGAAGCCGGAACCGAGATCGTCAAGCTCTTCGGCAAGGGGTCGGCGTTTTTCAGCCCGGCCTGGAGCGCCATCGTCATGGCCGAGTCCTATCTAAAGGATAAGCGCCGCGTCCTGCCCTGCGCCGCCTTATGCCAGGGCGAATACGGCGTCAACGGCCTTTTCATCGGCGTTCCCTGTCTGATCGGCGCCGCGGGCGTCGAGAAGATCTACGAGATCCGGCTCACCGAAGACGAGAGCGCCATGCTCAAAAAAACCGTCGCCGCCGTGGCCAAAACCGTCGAGGAGTGCAAGATCTGAAGCCCTCGATGTGAACGCCGGCCGGCCCGTCGCTTGACTCGAATCCGTCCGAACAGGATAATGGGAAGCGTGACAAAAAAACTGAAAGTCGATTTCCACACGCACACGGCTGAAGATCCCAAGGACAATATCGATTACTCGGCCCGCGAGCTTATCGACCGGGCCGCCGCCCTGGGCTATGACGCCCTGGCCATCACCAATCACAATGAGGTCGCCCACAACCGGGAGCTCGAATCCTACGCCGGGAGACTGGGCCTGCTCCTCATCCCCGGAGTCGAAATCTATCTTTCCAACAGGCACGTGGTCGTCATCAATCCGGACTTCACGTCTTATCCCCGGCGGAATTCGCTCGACGAATTGAAGAAAATCAAATCCGCCCGGAACCTCATCATCGCTCCTCATCCGTTCTTTCCGGGATTCAAATCGTTGATGTCCAAGTTGAACCGCTATCTTCCCTATTTCGATGCCATCGAATTTTCCTGTTATTACAACCACGTCGTCAACATGAACACGCGGGCGGCGGCCCTCGCCCGGCTCCATGAAATCCCCATGGTCGGCGATTCGGACTGCCATAACATCTGGCAATTCGGGACGACATGGACCCTGGTCGATGCGGCCAAGGACCTCGACTCCATCATCGCCGCCGTCAAGGGAGGCCGGGTCGAGGTCCGGGGAAAGCCCCTTTCCATGCTGACCATGACGCGCATCGCCGTGAATTTCATGATCTGCGACCGTCTGGGCCTGCCGTTTCATATTTAGCGGAGGAATGGATTCGAAGAAAACGAGCCTCGGCGGTTCTCGTCCTCCTTCGCGCCGGAGAACGTCTTTATCTCCTTAGGATTGATCATGAATCGCGCCTAAATCGCCGCGGAAAGGAAATAACCATGAAGAAAACCCGTCGCCTCGTCACGGCCGCCCTGGCGCTGGCCGTCATCGCCGCCCCGGTATCCTGCCGGAGGCAGGCACCCCGGGAGGAAGCGACCATCGTCGAAAGCACGGAGTCGATCAAAACTTATCCTTTTTCCGATCCCGATCCGGTGCCCATCTTCGCCCGGTCGAGCATGTGGGGCCGGGGGACGGCGCTCTATCCCTATTTTTTCTTTACCGATTTCAGCACGCGGGGGATAGACAAGGAATGGACGGTCGTCCGCCTGGAAAATCCCTTCATCCGGGTGGCGGTGCTTCCCCAGGTCGGAGGCAAGGTCTGGGGCGCCGCGGACAAGCGCACGGGCGGGGATTTTCTTTACACCAACCGCGTCCTCAAATTCCGGGAGATCGCCCTGCGCGGGCCGTGGACCTCCGGGGGAATCGAATTCAACTTCGGCGTCGTCGGACACGGGCCGTCGACGGCCACTCCGGTGGATTACGCCGTCCGCCGCAACGCGGACGGAAGCGTCTCCTGCGTGGTGGGAGCGCTGGATCTCCCGTCGAGGACGCGCTGGAGCGTCGCCGTCACGCTTCCCAAGGACAAGGCTTATTTCGAGACGAACCCCCGCTGGTACAATCCTTCACCCTTCAGCCAATCGTATTACGCCTGGATGTGCGCGGCCGTGAAAACCGCCGATGACCTCAGATATATTTTCCCCGGCAACCACCATATCGGCCATGATTATTCGGTTCCGCTCGAACCCTGGCCCGTGGATGCCCAAGGCCGCGACCTTGCCGAGTACGAAAACAACGACACCCCGGGTTCAAAGAGCTATTTCACCGTGGGCGAGTACGAAGATTTCTACGGAGGCTGGTACGAAGGATCCGACTCCGGTTTCGGCCATTGGGCCCGTTATGACGACGTGCCCGGCCGAAAGATCTGGATCTGGGACCAGTCCCGCCAAGGCGAAATCTGGGTCGACTTGCTGACGGACGCCGACGGGCAGTACACCGAGCCCCAGGCCGGGAGGCTGCTCAATCAATCGGACCACGAGTTCTTCCGCCCTTATGCGGCCGACTTCTGGAAAGAAATCTGGTTTCCCTACAGCGGCATCGGCCCCATGGTCAAAGCGTCTCCTTCCGGAGTCCTGAACGTCACGCCCAGGGACGGCTCTTTATCCGTTGCCGTCTTTCCCCTGGAAGCCGTCACGGGCGACTTGGTCGTCCGCGCCCGCGGAAAAGACATATTCCGGCAGCCGGTCGCGCTCAAGACCGGCGAACCGTTCAAAAAAGACATCCCCCTGGCGGAAGGCTTTGAGGACGTGGAGGTCCGCGTCGGAGACAGGCTCTTTTACAGGTCGGCTCCCCAGGCCAACGATTTGACGCGGCTCCCGCATTTCGGGAATTCCGATGAATCGACGGCCGAAGGTCTGTTCCTGAGAGGAACCCGGCTCGAAAAAGAACGCGAATACGGCGCCGCCCTCGAGAAATACGGGGCCTGCCTGGAACGCGAGCCGGAACACGTCCGGGCATTGTCGCGGACGGCCGAGATTCATTGCCGCCGGGGAGAATACGAGAAAGCCCTGGATTATGCCGGCCGCGCCCTCGACGCGGCCATGTACGATCCCGAGGCCAACTTCGTCTACGGTGTCATCGCCCGCCGGCTTTCCAGGACCGTGGACGCCAAGGAAGCGCTGGGTTGGGCGGCGCGATCCGGAGAATACCGTTCGGCGGCCTATTGCCAAATGGCCGAGATCTTCCTCCAGGAAAAGGATTACGAGTCCGCTCTCGAGTACGGCCGGCGCGCGCTGGACGCCGACATGCACAGCCTGAACGCGCTCGAGGTCATGGCCACGGCTTATAGAAAGAAAGGCATGTCCCGGGAAGCCCGGGAGACGCTTGAGAAAATTCTCGAGACGGATCCGCTCGACCACTTGGCCCGGTTCGAGCTCTATCTGCTGAAGCCGGAGAACTCGAGCCTCAAGGATTTCACATCGATGATCCGCTGCGAGATTCCGCACGAGGTCTACCTGGAAACGGCCATGTACTACGTCAGGCTTGGCCTGACGGCTGACGCCGTCGCCGTCCTGAAGAACATTCCGGAGCATCCGACCGCCTGTTATTGGCTGGCCTACCTCTTAAAGGACGCGTCGGCCGAGGAGAGCCAAGGCTATCTGGAAAAAGCCTCCGGCATGTCCGCTTGGCTTGTTTTTCCCTTCCGGGAAGAGTCCATCCCCGTCTTCGAGTGGGCCGTTTCGGCCAGGCCGTCCGACTGGAAGCCGAAGTACTACTTGGGCCTGATTCTCTGGGGAAAGGGTCGCGTCGACGAATCCCTGCGGCTGTTCGAATCCTGCCGGGAATCAGACTTCGCTCCGTTCTTCCTCGCCCGGGGATCCCTCTATCAAGACAGGGCCCCGGAGAAGGCGCGCGCGGATTTCGAGACGGCCGTCAGGATCGACGACAAGAGTTGGCGGAACTGGCACCTCCTCGCCGGCTTCCTCTTGAGAGCCGGGCTCACGGACGAAGCTTTGAAATGCTCGCGCCAGGCCGCGGAACGCTTTCCGGACGAAGTCCCGGTCGTCATCGACCTGGTCAAATCGCTCATGAAGGCCGGTCAGTACGCCGAGGCGGCTGCCCTGCTGGACCGCGTGGAAGCCCTGCCCTACGAAGGGGCAAGCGAGATCCAGGGACTGTACGAGGACAGCCATATCCGCCTCGCCCTCGCTTTCCTTGATCAGGCTCGATGGGACGGGGCTTTGGACGAGCTTGAAAAATCGAAGGCTTATCCGGAAAGACTGGGCACCGGAGCCCCGTTCAATCCGGACGTCCGCCTGCAGGATTACCTCCAGGCTCTCTGTTACGAAAAGATGGGTGAAAAGGAAAAAGCCGAGGAAAAACGGAACGCCGTGCTCGACTACACGCTCAAGAACTGGAAAAACCGGGGGCCCAACGCCTACTTCGGCGGGCTTGTCCTGCGGAAAATCGGGGAACAAGAAAAGGCCCGGGAGCTGACGGATCCGGGATTCCCTTCAAAAGAGATTTTGGGCGTGATCAAGAAACTGGAAAAATGAAATTTTCCGGAATCCGCCGTCAGGGGCCGCGTCGGGCGGGTTGTCGAGCGGCGGGGCCGGCCGGCTGTCGACCAGCCGGGATTCCGTTCACGGCGGATTTCCCCGCTTATAACGGCGCTTGACTTCAAACAAAACATGGAACGCTCCGAAACCGATACCAAAAAAACCGTCCGGACGTTCGCCATCGCCTCTTTTCTCAACGACCTGGGATCGGACATCATCTATCCGATTTGGCCGCTGTTCGTTACGCAAATCCTCAAGGCGAACATGGCCGCCCTGGGCTTTCTCGATGGCCTTGGAGAAGCCCTGGTCTCCCTCTCGCAGGCGGCCTCGGGCTATCTCTCGGATCGCTGGAAAAGGCGCAAGGCGTTTATCTGGATCGGCTACCTCTGCGGAGGCGTATCCAGAATCGGCTATTCGGCCTCGACGGTCTGGCAGCATCTCATCCCGTTCCGCGCCCTGGATCGGGTCGGCAAGATCCGGAGCGCCCCCCGGGACGCCCTGATCGCGGATGCCTGCACGGATGCCGACCGCGGGAAAAATTTCGGACTGCTCCGGGCGATGGACAATCTGGGAGCCGTCTGCGGAATCCTGATATCCATCGCATTTATCAACCTGCTCGGCTATCGGGTCCTGTTCGCGCTGGCCGCCGTCCCCTCTCTTGCGGCGGCGGTCCTGATCTCCGCCGCGGCCAAGGAAGGGACCGCCGGACGCTGCCGGGCTTTCCAGGGAATCGCCCTCAAAGATATCGACAAAAACCTGAAGCTTTACCTTTTCCTGAACGCAGTCTTCGCTCTGGGCGCCTTTACCTATTCCTTCTTATTGATCTTCGCCCATAAATCCGGATTCCGCACCTCTTTTGTGCCGGTCCTCTACCTCATCTATACCGCCGCCGCTTTCCTTTTTTCCGTTCCGTTCGGGAGGCTGTCGGACCGGATCGGCCGGAAGCCCGTGCTTATCATGGCCTACATGTTCTGGGCGGGCGTGTGCCTGGGTGTCGTCTCCGGCCGGAGTCCCGCGATGACCATCCTGACTTTCGTGCTTTACGGAATCCACAAGGCGGCGCTGGACCCCGTGCAGCGGACGCTCGTCGCCGAGCTGGCCCCGGACGAGCTGCGCGCCAGCTTTCTCGGCGGTTTTCAAATGATCATCGGGCTTTGCGCTTTCCCGGCTTCCCTGGCCGCCGGGTTCTTATGGGAAAAGTTCGGCGCCTCCGCCCCGTTTTTTTTCTCGCTGGGATTGACCGCCGTCTCCATCCTGCTGATGTTCTCAGTCAAAGAAAAGAAGCGGCCCGAGACGCGCGCCCCCTGACGGGCGGATAGGATGGGATGTCTCCGAAGCCGAGCCCGGGAACACCCGCGGGATTCCGGGCTCCCCGGCGCGCCGGGTCGCCGGGCGGACCTTATTCCTCTTCCGGCTTGACCCGGCCTTCCTTGACCGCCTCGGCGACGATCTTCTGCTGAATGTGGGAAGGCGCTTCCTCGTAGTGGCTGAATTCCATGAGGAATGAACCGCGGCCTCCCGTTATCGATGTCAGAGTCGGCTCGAAATCGAGCATTTCGGACATGGGGACGACGGCCTTGAGGACGCGCATCCGGCCTTTTGTCTCCATGCCCTGGACCTTGCCCCTGCGGCCGTTCAGGTTGCCCATGATATCGCCCATGTAGATTTCGGGAGTATAAACCTCGACGTTCATGACGGGCTCGAGGATGGTCGGCTTGGCCTCGCGCATGGCCTTCTTGTAAGCCTTGGAAGCGGCGATCTTAAAAGCGATGTCCGATGAATCGACTTCATGATAGGAGCCGTCGTAGAGAATGACCTTGAAGTCCACGGCGGGATACCCGGCCAGGACGCCCTTTTTGCGGGCATCCTGGATGCCTTTTTCGACGGATGGGATGAAGTTGCGGGGTATGGCGCCTCCGAAAATCTTGTCCTCGAATTCGAAATCGGCGCCCCGCGCGAGAGGCTCCATTTTGATCCAGACGTCCCCGAACTGGCCCCGGCCGCCGGTTTGTTTTTTATGGCGGCCCTGGACGTCGGACCGCCCCTTGATGGTTTCCTTGTAGGAAATTTTAGGAGGCTTGAGGTCGACTTCCACGTTGAACCGTTTCTTCAGCTTGTCGGTGATGATCCGCACGTGGAGTTCTCCGTTGCCCGAGATCAGGAGCTGGTTCGTGTCCGGGTCACGCTCGAACCGGACGGTCGGATCCTCTTCCGTGATCCGGTGGGAGGCCTGGGAAATTTTATCCTCGTCGGCCCGCGATTTGGGCTCAATGGCGAAGGAAATCGAGGGTTCGGGGAACTTTATGGCCGGGAACTCGAGCATCGCGCCCTTGGCCGAAAGAGTATCCCCGGTGGAGGTGGCTTTCAGCTTGGCGGTGGCGACGATGTCTCCGGCCTTTCCCTGGCCGGCCGGGACCTGTTCCTTGCCCTGCAGCAGGAACAGGCCGCCCAGCTTCTCGTCGGTGTCCCGCGAGGTGTTGGAGACGGTGGCATCCGGATTGATCTTCCCTGAAAACACCCGCATGAGCGAGATGCGGCCCGTATAGGGATCGGAGATCGTTTTAAAGACCAGCGCGCCGAAGGGAGAATCGAGGGTGGGCTTGACCGTTTCCTCGGCGCCCTTGATCTTGACCTTGATTCCGCCCCGCTCGACGGGTGACGGCAGACAGCTCAGCATGCCGTCGAGCAAAGGCTGGGCGCCGATGTTGAGAACGGCCGACGCCGCGTAAACGGGGAACAGTTGATGATTGAGGATGGCCTTCTTGAAGCCGGACTGGAACTCCTCCGCCGTGAGCTCGCCTTTCTCAAAGTACTTTTCCATCAGCCGCTCATCGCTTTCGGCGATCATCTCGATGATCTCCTTGTTCCTCCGGTCGACCTCGGCCGCGAGATCCGCCGGAACATCCTCGACCCGGAATTTCCCGCTCTCATCCGTTTCGAAAACATAGGCTTTCTTGTCGATGAGATCGATGACGCCGCGGAAGTTCTTTTCTTCCCCGATCGGCAGCTGGACCGGGACCGCCTGGCGTCCGAAGAATTGGTGGAGATCCTCGAGAGTCTTGTTGAAGTTGGAGTTTTCGCGGTCGAGCTTGTTGACGACGATGATCCGCGGCAACCCGTATTCCTCGAGCATCTCCCAAACTTTCTCCGTCCCGACCTCGACGCCGGAGACCCCGCAGACGACGACGGCGGCGGCGTCCACGGCCCGCAGGCAGGTCTTGGTGTCCCAAAGAAAATTGCTGTAGCCCGGCGTGTCCACGAAATTGATTTTATGGTCCCGCCACTCGGCGAAACAGACGGAGGAATTAATGGAAATCTTCCGTTCGATTTCCTCCGGTTCGTAGTCGGTCACCGTGTTTCCCTTGTCCACCTTGGTCAGCCGGGTCGTGGCCCCCGAATCATAAAGGAAGGCCGCCGCCAGCGAGGTTTTACCGGACGAGCCGTGGCCGACAAGTGCGATATTTCTGATCTGGTCCACCGCATAATCTTTCATCTCGTTGCCTCCAAACGATCGATTCTCTCGCGTCTCGCAAGAACTGACTTTCCTGGAGTGAAAACGGAGCGTATATGATAAACAAAATCGGGCGTTTCCTCAAGGGAAAAAAGGGGCGGGCCGAGCGGCGGGGCTAAGTCAGGTTTTTCAAGACCGCGGAAAGGTCTTCGGCGAGAGCGGAAACGAATTCGACCCACTCCCCCGTTGCCGGGTGAAAGAAGCCCAGGCTATGGGCGTGCAGGAAAAGCCGCGGGAACCGCTTATCGCGCTTCCTGCGGCCGTAGCGGCGGTCGCCGGCGATCGGATGGCCCGCGGTCGCGAGGTGGACCCGGATTTGATGTGTCCGGCCGGTTTTCGGGCGGATTTCGAGAAGGCTCGTGTCCTTGAATTCGCGCATGACGGAGTACCGGGTTTCCGCAGTTCGAGGTTTCCGCGTTTTCACGGAGAACCTCTGGCCGTGCCGGACGTGACGGCCGATGGGCCAGTCGATGGTCCCCTCCCGGGCCGGCATCCGGCCGAAAACGAGGCCGAGATAGATTTTCTGGACGTCCCGTCCCTTGAACTGTTCCAGGAGGCCCGCCCGCGCCGACGGGGTCCGGGCCACGACCATCACCCCGGAAGTCTCCTTGTCCAGGCGGTGCACGATCCCCGGCCGGTCCTCCGGCCCCACGATCGCGATCTCGGGATAACGATGAACAAGGGCATTGACGAGAGTGCCCGTCCCGACGCCCGCGCCCGGATGGACGACCGTTCCCGAGGGCTTGTCGACGATCAGGATATGCTCATCGGCGTACAAAATATCCAGATGGAGGTCTTCCGGCTGAACGCCTGAAGGCGGCGATGGGGGGATCTCGACTTCGATGCGGTCGCCGGCTTTCAGCCTGTAGGCCGGTTTGACGATCCGGCCGCCGGCCAAGCCGCCCGTCCGCGCGAGGCCCTGGAGGATGAGCTTCCGGAGCTGAGACCTGGTCATTTCCGGGATTTGCCGCCGGAGAAACGCGTCCAGCCGTTCCCCGGCCCCCCCGGAGTCGGACACCCGGTATTCTTTCTTAATCACTTTTCCGCTTGCCGAGGATCACGGCCAGAGCCGCTCCCCCCGCCAGCCCCAGGATGCAAAAAAGCTGCGGATAGGACACGCTGAGGAAGTTCGACGCCCCCTTCAGGACGTATGTTTTTTCCTCATGGTCCCCGCGGAAATATTCGGTCGCAAAGCGGATGATGGAATAATTGATGATATAGAGGGAGAACACCTGCCCGTCGAATCTTTTTTTTCTGAGCGCGAGAAAGAGGACGAGGAAATTCAAAAAATTGAGCGCGGCTTCATAAAGTTGCACGGGATGGAGGACGATGTTCAGCGGGACTCCCGAGAGATTATGGGCATAATCGCTTGTGAACTTCACTCCCCAGGGCAGCGAGCATTCATCCCCGAAGCAGCAGCCCGCGCCGAAGCAGCCGATCCGGCCGAATCCGTGGCCCAGGGCCAGCGCCGGGCCGACGACGTCGGCCGTTTTCCAGGTGGGGATTTTTTTCCTGCGGAAATACCACAGGGCGAACGCGACCCCGAAAGCCAGCCCGCCCTGGAATACTCCGCCGGAACGGGCAAGGCTGAAGAGTTCCTTGGGGTATGCCGCGTAGTAGGAAAAATTTCCCAGGAAGAGGATCAGCTTGGCCCCGACGAGCGAGGCGATGATCGTGTAGAAGGCCGCGTCCATGAGCCGCACGGCGTCGAGTCCCTGCTTTTTGGACTGGACATAAAGGAACCAAAGCCCCAGCCCAACGCCGAGGGCCATGAAAAATCCGTAGGTATGGATCGCGACGGGTCCGATTTTAACGAGGATTGGCAACATGCGGTTTTCTCCGGAAAACGACGAAGATCAGCAGAAAGGCGCCGACGGTTATGCAGGAATCGGCCACGTTGAAAGACGGCCAATGCCAGCCCCCGGCATAAAAATCAAGGAAATCGACGACGGCGCCCCTGATGATCCGGTCGATGAGATTGCCCAGCGCTCCGGCCAGGATCAGGGACAGGGAGACTTTCATCAGCCTTTCGGAGGGGGGTGTCTTGACGAAATAATAGATCACCAGGCTGAAGGCCAGAAAGGAGACGAACGTCAAAAGCGAAAACACGGCGAGATTCTGCGCCTGAGAGAAAAAGCCGAAGATCGCCCCCTTATTGTGGATTCGGGTGATATTGAAAAACCCGGGTATGACCTGGAAGCTTTCGTAGAGGACGACGTTCTTGACGATGAGGAACTTGGAGGCTTGATCCAACGCCACGAGGGCGGCGATGAGGGCCAAAAAGGGCGATGATTTCCTCATCGGCCCGACGCCCTGACGACATCTTCGCAGCGGGCGCAGAAGGCCGGAAACTCCGCGCTTTTCCCGACATGGAGGGAATAATTCCAGCATCTCTCGCATTTCGCGCCGGGGGCCTTTTCGACCCGGATGCCCAGTTCCTCTCCCCCGGAGGGATCGAGTTTCACGGCCGAAACGATGAAGAGCGCCGGAAGGTCCTTCTCGTATTTGGCCAAAAGCGCCGACTGGGCGGCGGGGACCTCGAGGACGACGCACGCCTCGAGGGAATTGCCGATGGACCTGGCTTCGCGGGCTTTTTCGAGCTCCTTCAGCACGGATTCGCGGATTTTGATGAGTTCGGCCATCTCCCGGGAGAGCTCCGGCGCCAGCCAGGCCTTCGCGGAAACCGGGAAGGTTTCCAGATGGACGGACTCCTCCTTCCCGGCGAAGGCCGGCATCGCCTCCCAGGCCTCGTCCGTTGTGAAGGGCAGTATGGGTGCCATCAAGGCCAGGGTGTCTCTCAGGATCTGGAAAATGGCCGTCTGAGCCGATCTCCTCAAGGTGGAATCTTTCCCGGAGCAATAAGCCCGGTCTTTGATGACATCCAGATAAAAAGCGCTCAGATCGACGGTGAAAAAATTATACACGGTGTGGAAAACGACGTGAAACTCGTAGTCCTCGTAAGCCTTGAGAACCCGCTTCTTGACCTCCTCGTTTTTCTCGAGGATCCAGAGGTCCAGGAGTTCCATCCGGTCTCCCGCGATGGAGTCCGTCCCGGGCGCGAAATCATAGAGATTGCCCAGCAGGAAACGCCAGGTATTCCGGATCTTGCGGTAGGCCTCGATGAGCCGTTCCTGTATCTCCTTGCCGAAGCGGGCGTCCTCCTTGAAGTTGAGCATCGCCACCCACAGGCGCAGGATTTCCGCGCCGTTCCGGGAAATGACTTCCTCTGGATCGATGACGTTGCCCATGGACTTGGACATCGCCTTCCCCTGCTCGTCGAGGACGAAGCCATGCGTGATGCAGGTCTTGTAAGGCGCCCCGTTCTTGGCGCCGACACCGACGAGAATCGAGCTGTT
>Ga0228535_1003507_pt1 | contig 11141 bp, 10 predicted proteins | sample SJ1metagenome_FD_168457 | JGI IMG/M metagenome (GOLD analysis project Ga0228535, IMG submission 168457) | Enriched culture of PCE-dechlorinating microbial communities from Ithaca, New York, USA - SJ1 | ecosystem: Engineered > Modeled > Simulated communities (microbial... > Unclassified | place... | reverse complement strand
ATAAAGTCCTCATGTTGCAAGAAATATCACGTGAGATTGAAGGATTTCTCAAAATTCCACGAACAGTTCTGGGGATTTCAGTAATCTAAATGCATGTTGTTAGAATATTATGGCGGGAACTATAGATTAATTATTTTCTTGGTTCTATACCCTTCAAGAAGCTCACCATCGTAAGATCCAACCATAATATTCGGATAGTGCTCGAGGAATTCTTCAGCGACACTTTCAATACAGACACCTTGGCAAAACACTCGTAATACCATGACTTCGTTAATCACTCTCTCTGAAGAAGATAGATTATTGGCTTCTGCAGTTTCATAAACTTTAGTTAATTCATCTTTAAGGTTTTTGAATCTATCAAACTTACTGGCAACATTCAGGATTTCATCCTTCACCTTTTCATCCCAAGGCAAGTATCCTTTTTTAGCTGTGTCCTCTAAATCCGCAAATAAATATGCAATATCGTCTGCTGCTTCTAATAAAAAGGTTGCGGGATGTCTATTAGTAGACCCCGAACCATTTGTCATCCCTGTAGCTTTAAATACTTTCTGGATTAACTCTTTGTCTGATTCGAAATATCCTATTTTATTTTTTACTTTAGCTTTTTCGCAGCTGCTTCCCCAAGGATATTTCACCAAAGTTCCAAGCGTTCCATAAGAAAAATTCATACCATACCGATCTTTCAGGCATTGTAGTCTTGACAGTATCCTAATTGTCATAGCATTACCATCAAAGTATTTAAAATCAACCGCCCATGTCTTATCAGAATTTCCTGACCAGTTTTTATCAAACCAATTTCTGATAATATCTTCCCCGTAATGACCAAATGGAGGATTCCCTAAATCGTGGACCAATCCAGCAACACCAAGGAGCGATGCTAATTTTGAAGGCTCATCGGGTTTCATTTCATTCTTTTTAAGTAGTTCGTGCCCAACCCGTCTACCCAAGGATCTAGCAATAGAAGAAACCTCAAGCGAATGTGTAAGCCTTGTTCGAGTAAAGTCATTTTCCTGTAAAGGATAGAGTTGGGTCTTATCTTGAAGCCTCCTAATTGAGGAAGAACTTATAACACGTTCATAATCCATATCAAAAGCATTTCTGAACGTTTCTTGTTTAGAATTACTAGGCCTTTCTCTCTCTTCAGATAGCAGCTTTCCCCATTCCATGATTATCTCCCACGGTAATATTTATATTAGAAATATATCTTACTCTCAGATAATGTATTTTACAGTTACAATTGGGTTTTATTGAATTTTAACGTATTACGTGGTGCCGCTAGTTTTAGCGTTGCCAAACATAATTCCCATCATCATCGGTAAAACAATTAGCAATACAATCGGCAATTCCTTGATTACCTTCCTCAATAGCACGGTCGTAGGTAGTACTAATCTGTCTGTACAATCCTCGACCATTGCCAGGTGTAAACCCCCGTTGATAAAGTTCTTCTGCAAGTTCAGAAACTGTATAGGTTTCTCCTTTGTTCCATGCATTATATGCAATATTACTAATCTCTCTCTGAATACTATTCATACGAACCTCCTGTATTACCATTTTGCCTTTGGATCACTTCGAAACAAATCCTTATATTCATATAAAGGTATTTCTTTAGTATCTCCAAAAATTACAATTTTCACTTTGCAGTTTAGTCTTGAGGCACTGGAATTCATTGTAGGATTTTGCATGAGCATCAATGAATGGAAAGGAGCTGTCATTAGCTTTCCAAGCTTTTAATTGATTATAATAAATAAAATCAGGTGTAGCATTTGCTCCTAAATTTGAATCCGAAAACGGCTCTTTAACATAAAAGGCTGTGTAATTTGCTGTCCTGTTTGCCATTCGTTACCCCCGTAAAGTATTTAGATTAAGAAGTTCTTAATATGCTGGTGGGAAAATCAATCAATAATCATGCTAGCTCTTTGGGGGTATATGGTTGATTTATCTGAAGGAAGTATACCACTTGTTTTTTGAAATCCAAGTTTTATTTTTAAAATAACAGTTCAATATTTGCCGAAACAATACAACAACACGCATTCACATATGATAGGTAAAAATCATACCCTTATCTCACCCTTTAGGAGTCTTTGTCGGTGAACAGATATTTTGCTTGATGAGTTAGCTATTCAAATATCAGGGTTGCCTGTCTCACAATCAAATTATTGAAGAGCATTTTATAGTAACGCAGCTCAGTGACCATGCTTTTCTTTCTTGCGTTTTCCATTGGATCTTTATTCACTATTCAAAAATTTGAAACCCACCCCTCACTCCACCCTCACCCCATCATCAGTGTTGCAGAAATGGACGGAGAACAGGTCCTTGTACTGGGGGAACTGCCCTAGGTATTCTCTGATTACTTGTTCCTCTATCTCTTTCTTATAGGCAGGATCTATAAGAGCCATGCAGCATCCCTTGAAGCCTGCTCCACTGAACCTGCAGCCATAAATGCCCTGCACATGCCCTGTGATCTCATAGATGGCCCTGAGCTCGGGAGAGCCCGTCTCCCATGCATGGATGGAACTGTACCCTGAGGCAAACACCAGCTTTCCGAACTCCTTCAGGTCTCCCCTCTTCCATGCCTCTATACCCTTCTCCACCCTGTCCATCTCCGTATAGTAGTGCTGTGCCCTCTTGGCAAATACCACAGGAAGCCTGTCCCTGTACTCTTCATACACCAAAGGAGGGACATCCCTGAGCCTGGTATCCTTGTACAGGCCGTACTCCATACCAGAAAGAGCCTTGAGGCTGTATGCAGCACTCTTGGCCTCATCCACCCTGGTGTTGTATCCACTGCCCAGGACACGGGAGACGCCTGAGTAGAAGATTGCTATCTCAAACCTGCCCAGTGTGTCCGGGGCGGGAATGAGTGTGTAGGAATCGTCCCTGGTATCAAGGGCGAGGAGGTGCTGCTTCTTGCACAACACCTCGCACGACTGATCTAGCTTGCCTACGTTGATTCCCACATACCCGTTCTCTGCAAACAATGCTGTCCTGATCAGCTCGGATGGAGTGAGAGTAATGTCGTTTGCAAGGCAGAGGGCGTTGAGGTAGCACAGGACTACTGCAGCAGAGGAGGAGAGGCCTCCCACCGGGAGGGTTCCCCTCACCACGCCCTTGATGCCGTTCCTCAGCTGGTACTTCTGCGACAGTGCAAAGGCTGCGCCCTTTGCATAGTCCCCCCAGTTTCCCTGCTTCTGTCCGATGTTTCCCAGATCGAAGGAAACATGCTCGGGAAAGTTGAGGCTGTCCAGGTTCACCGCACCGTCGGTGGAGATGAGGAACCGGAGGGTTACGCCCTTGTCCAGGGCGAAACCGGTGACGATGCCGTATTGGTGATCGATGTGGGCTCCAAGGGGACACACCCTATAGGGAGCATAGGAGGTGTGGATGTCGGAGCTTTCAGCCCAGGGGTAGAGAGTCCTGAAGTGTTTTTCCAAAGTCTGCGGCATGTGAGGCGATTCCTTATTCCTGCATGATACTACAGCCCAAAGGCCGATGGTACAAAAATGTGGCAAAATCCATTACAACAACAACGCCCGGTCTTGTATCACCAAAACCGGGCGTTGCAGATGAATAAACGTTATTGCTTGAGAAGACGGGAGCCGTCGAACTCCCTCTTGACCTGCTCGTAGCTTTGCAGGTTTCCTATGTCCCAGCGCCTGCCGGGCATGGGATAGGCATGGACCGGGGTATGGCTGCACAGCCATGCTATGAAGGAGCCGGGGGCGTCGGTGTTGCACCCTGAGTCTATGGCCCTGCGTATGAGATGAAGGTCCTCTCTCTTGTAGACATAGAAGGGAGGGACGGCCCAGTTGCTCTTCGGCTCCCTGGGTTTCTCCTCCATCAGCAGCACCTTGTCCGAAGTATCGATGGTAGCAACCCCTGTTCTCTGCAGTGCCGCCAAGGAAGGTTCATAGTGGCGCATGATGCAGGTGGACTGCTTCTCTGTAAAGAAGGAGACAAAACCACCAAGGGAGAAGTCGAGGAGGTTGTCCCCTGCCAGGACGAGCAGGTCCTCGTCGAGTTCCAGCTCTTCTATGGCGAAGAGGATGTCCCTCACAGCCCCGAGCCTGTTGGGGTTGTCGGTTGATCCGTCATCGAGGACGACAACAGGATGGGAGAGAGAGCAGCTCTCTTTCCAGGTAGTGAAGTGATCATAGAACTTGTGGTTGGAGACAACCACATACTTCTCGATCCCTTCGATGCCATCAACATCAGTGAGGAGCCAGTCAAGGACGGTCCTTCCCTGTACATCCAAGAGGGGCTTGGGATAGTTCTCAGTAAGGGGATAAAGCCGGGTTGCATAGCCGGCTGCAAGGATGAGGCAGATCATGAATAAGGAACCTCGTTACAATGAAGTTGTTGTGGATTTTGTGGACAGGGTACACGGTACCGGTTTTCCCGAAATCAGGCCCTGGAGGCCCCTGTAAGCTATTCCTGTGGAAATTGTGGACGTTGTAGCTGGTACCGATAGTTAAATTGCTGGAGCCGGTCGCCTAAGCGCCCCTTCCACCGATTTTACCTTCGCAGCAACGACCATGTCTCCGTTTTACCCGACTCAGACATGATGGAAAACTTCTACTTGGCCCAATGATGACCTTGCCTGAGTGCTTGGGTCAAGCCTCTTGTCGGTTTTTTCCTGGATGAAATCCATAAAAGATTGCAGGTGCGGGTCAAGGCTCTGAAACAAGGCAGAAAACCGGCGCTTCTGGCAGGTCTTCTCTAGCAAAGACTAGCTTTTTGCCTTATTGATTCGGAACTTGATACTGTTGAGCATAGTCCATCCACTGACTTTATCAACTACATCAGCGATAGATTCGAGAGACGCCTTGTCTATAGCTTCCTTCATACTAAACTTCTCTGTGCTTTTTGAGCCAGCATACATAGAACAACCGTTTCCAAATAGAAAGCAGATATGATCCAATTTAAAGTTCTGTCCAAGTGCAAGACGCAGATCAGAAAAGGCAACCAGAAGCACCTCATCAGTGATAGAGGATGGGCCTAGTTCTGGTTTGTAGAGTCTCATAAACTCCTGTTCATTGAGGATTTCCGGGACGCCCTTAATCTTTTTGTAAATATCTTCACTTCTGTAAATCATATCTATCTCCAAGTTATTATATTGTGAGTGTTACCGTAAATCGCGACGTAGTTAAGCGAGAGAGAAAAACATCCTTTTCGGTAAAAATATTTTTCCGTTCACATTATCTCCAAGGATGAGCACCCGTAATTGCTAGACCTTTCCTGTCAAGTTTCCCTTCTGCTATATACACTTAAAGTGGCATATGCTCAGCCGCCTACCTGGTACCGATAGTCCCGAAGGTTTAAATAGCAAAAGGCCAATTAAGAATCAAAACTCCATCTTTTAATACAGAAATCTTTAAGTTTTTGCTTCCGTTTTTCTATTGCTCTCCTATCCCATATGGGTTTATCTTCTGTGCCCGAAGCAAACGTATAGATTTCTGCTTGTTGATTCAACAGCGGATTACTTTTGTAAGAGTCAAGCTTTGACTGAAATTTTACATTTTTAATCGATGAATTATGAGAACCTGATATTAATACCAAATTCCCAATTGAATGTATGTATTTATCATAGCCTTCTGGATACTCTCCTTGTTCATTTACCTATAACCCGATTCTATTGAATTGCCATCAGTGGGAGTCTGAGGAGAAATATGTTCAATTTGTTCATTGCTTATCTTAGTATTGGCTACATGATATCCACTGTTTTGAATACTTTCCTCATATTGCCACAATATATAGTTTAATGTCTTATTTCCATAAATGGGATTGTCTAAATATTCTTTAAATCTAAAATCACTCCAATAATATGTTTCATTGAGTAAATTTTGGGTTTTTATTCTCAATTCACTTACATCACCTTTGAATCCAGTAAGTAAGCCCTGTAATCTGCTTAAAAAGTCAGCACGACTATTTATGAATAAATACCGGAATGATAAAATTTCCAATATTCTAAGCAACTCCTCCATCTTATTATCGTCATCCGAAAAATACTTACTACCCTTGATAATGAATGGATAAATAAAAGCCTGCCTATTCAAATCTCCTAACAGTTTCCAGTATTTTGACCTGCTTTTCTCAATTCTCTTCATGGCAAGAAAACTAGAATATAACTCTTCAGTAAAATTGTTTATCCATTTTATTGATTTGCTTTTATTATAGGCGTTTTTTATGTCGTTAATTGTTCTATAGTTGTATCCATTAATGTAAGCTTGGCAATGATATGTTAAAACACTGTCTTCACTTATCTTTTCTGGTAAATCGCTGATGACTAAATAGATTTGTTTGAATAGCTCAGAAAGATGCTCAACATTATCATTGGTTTCATCACTCTCACTCAACCTATAAACTTGATACATCAAATATGATTTCAGTTTCTCCATATTCGTTAAATCTTTTCCACGGTTGTTTTGTAATTCAAACATTAATGCTGACTGCTTCTTTTCATCTAATACAACGCACGTTATTTCTGATGACTCAAATTTTTCTAGTATTTTTACCAGAGTACCAATATCCTCTTTTAGAAATTCCTTGGAAAAATATTCATATGCCCTTTTTATCCTACGCTGAGAGACTGAGTTGGGTCTTATGTCGTTTTTCCCTGTAATGATAAATGCTTCAAAAAATGGCATATCATAATCGACGATTCTAAGCTTCGTATTAGAATTATGCTTTAAATAAATCTTTTTTCTGTTTTTTATCTCAGTTTCATCGTATTTTCCACTTAGAGCACCAAATAAGGCAGACAAAAATATTACAATTGTCGTAAGCCGTTGCTGACCGTCGATTACTTCATACTCTCTGTCTTTCGCAACCATTTCTAAGAGAACATTGCCTAATGAATAGTTATTTGCGCTATCAAGCTGTTCTTTAATGTCATCCAGCAGGTCTTTCCATTGCTGAATTTCCCAAGAATATGCTCGTTGATATATGGGAATCGTAAACCTTTTTTGTGAGCTGTCGAATAGTCCTAAAACCGTTCTTTGTTCAAATTGCATAACACTCTCCTTGCTTGGGCTTTATGTATCCTATTTCTTATAATCACAATACATTTTCTTTGTTAACCAATAAAAATCTATAAACAACCCCATTCAGAAAAACCTAGATGATAAAATGAGCTAGTTCAATCTACGACGTTGCTGGCTCACTCCACCCTCACCCCATCATCAGTACTGCAGAAATGGACGGAGAACAGGTCCTTGTATTGGGGGAACTGCCCTAGGTATTCTCTGGTCACCTGCTGCTCTATCTCTTTCTTATAGGCAGGATCTATAAGAGCCATGCAGCACCCCTTGAAGCCTGCTCCACTGAACCTGCATCCATAAATGCCCTGCACATGCTCAGTTATCTCATAGATGGCCCTGAGCTCCGGAGAGCCGGTCTCCCATGCATGGATGGAACTGTACCCTGAGGCAAACACCAGCTTTCCGAACTCCCTCAGGTCTCCCCTCTTCCATGCCTCTATACCCTTCTGTACCCTGTCCATCTCCGTATAGTAGTGCTGTGCCCTCTTGGCAAATACTTCAGGAAGCCTGTCCCTGTACTCTTCATACACCTGAGGCGGGACATCCCTGAGCCTGGTGTCCTTGTACAGGCCGTACTCCATACCCGAGAGAGCCTTGAGGCTGTAGGCAGCACTCTTGGCCTCATCCACCCTGGTGTTGTATCCACTGCCCAGGACACGGGAGACGCCTGAGTAGAAGATTGCTATCTCAAACCTGCCCAGGGTGTCCGGGGCGGGAATGAGTGTGTAGGAATCATCCCTGGTATCAAGGGCGAGAAGGTGCTGCTTCTTGCACAACACCTCGCACGACTGATCAAGCTTGCCTACGTTGATTCCCACATACCCGTTCTCTGCAAACAATGCTGTCCTGATCAGCTCGGAAGGAGTAAGAGTAATGTCGTTTGCAAGGCAGAGGGCGTTGAGGTAACAGAGGACTACTGCAGCAGAGGAGGAGAGACCTCCCACCGGGAGGGTTCCCCTCACCACGCCCTTGATGCCGTTCCTCAGCTGGTACTTCTGGGACAGTGCAAAGGCTGCGCCCTTTGCATAGTCCCCCCAGTTTCCCTGCTTCTGTCCGATGTTTCCCAGATCGAAGGAAACATGCTCGGGAAAGTTCAGGCTGTCCAGGTTCACCGCCCCGTCGGTGGAGATGAGGAACCGGAGGGTCACGCCCTTGTCCAAGGCGAAGCCGGTGACGATGCCGTATTGGTGATCGATGTGGGCTCCAAGGGGACAGACCCGGTAGGGAGCATAGGAGGTATGGATGTCGGAGCTTTCAGCCCAGGGGTAGAGAGTCCTGAAGTGTTTTTCCAATGTCTGCGGCATGTGAGGCGATTCCTTATTCCTGCATGATACTACAGCCCAAAGGCCGATGGTACAAAAATGTGGCAAAATCCATTACAACAACAACGCCCGGTCTTGTGTCACCAAAACCGGGCGTTGCAGGGTAATGAACGTTATTGCTTGAGAAGACGGAAGCCGTCGAACTCCCTCTTGACCTGCTCGTAGCTTTGCAGGTTTCCTATGTCCCAGCGCCTGCCCGGCATGGGATAGGCATGGACCGGGGTATGGCTGCACAGCCATGCTATGAAGGAGCCGGGTGCGTCTGTGTTGCACCCTGAGTCTATGGCCTTGCGTATGAGATGAAGGTCCTCTCTCTTGTAGACATAGAAGGGAGGGACTGCCCAGTTGCTCTTGGGCTCCCTGGGTTTCTCCTCCATCAGCAGCACATTGTCCGAAGTATCAATGGTTGCCACCCCTGTTCTCTGCAGTGCCGCCAAGGAAGGTTCATAGTGGCGCATGATGCAGGTGGAATGCTTCTCTTTGAAGTAGGAGACAAAACCGGAGAGGGAGAAGTCAAGAAGGTTGTCACCTGCCAGGACGAGCAGGTCCTCGTCGATTTCCAGCTCTTCAATGGCGAAGAGGATATCCTTGACCGCACCGAGCCTGTTGGAATTGTCGGTTGATCCATCATCAAGGACGACGACAGGATGGGAAAGAGGGCAGCTCTCTTTCCAAGCAGTGAAGTGATTGAAGAACTTGTGGTTGGAGACAACCACATACTTCCCAATCCCTTCGATGCGATCGACATCGGAGAGGAGCCAGTCAAGGACGGTCCTTCCCTGTACGTCCAAGAGAGGCTTGGGAAAGTTTTCGGTAAGGGGATGGAGCCGGGTTGCATAGCCGGCGGCGAGGATGAGGCAGATCATGAAGGAACCTCGTTAAAAAGAGTATGTTGTGGAATTTGTGGACAGGGTACACGGTACCGGTTTTCCCGAAAACAGGCACTGGAGGCCCCATTTAGCGATTCCTGTGGAAATTGTGGACGTTGTAGCTGGTACCGATAGTTACAGCTGAAGTTACAATTTCGTTTTGTGATAGAAAATCTTTTGCGATTATCTCAGTTGCAACTCTTACAACATGTTCTTCAGAAAAAATTTGCAAGGCAGCACTAATAGAATAACCTTCAGAAAAAAATTTATATACTTGATATTCCTGCTGAGTGAAAACTAACCATTTCACTTTTTCTGGATGTACTACTAACCAATACCCATTATGTTCGATAACATGATTGTTTGGTGAAATATCAAATATATATTCAAGACCCAATTCGGTTTCAGACATCGAAACAACTAATTCCTATTTTTATCACAAGTCTTAAAACAATACATCATTCCAACTCGTGCAGAATTAGCATTCACTTTTTTCTTCCAAACAAGCTTAATTATTTTCTTCATTTGAGCCTCCCAATAAAATTTATATAATATGATAGCAACTTTTTAGTCTTTTGCAAGTCAGATATTATCGATGAAGAAACATTTCTATGAATATAATCCACTGGATAGGAAATAGTCAGGGTTTTTGCAGCTGAGATAATCGGTGGAAACGCGGATTCTGTAAAACCAAAAGAATTTACTGCCCGCTGGTAGAGTATTCCATTCCTTACGGCAAGATATTCCATATCCTTTATTATCCCAATATCGCCTTGCGAAGATCCATCTGCATATGTCAGACAAGGACCTCCTCCAGCAATAATATTATTGTCATCGGAAAGGCTAGTCGCGTCAATACAAACCAATTTTGAAATCCGATTATTATAGGAGTAATACTGGATACCCCGCCCACCTATTTCTTCCTCTCTGGTAAATACGAAGGTAAGATTTTTCGAGATAGATCCTACCGGAGTTTCCTTTAAAATGTCTAATAATATCATACATCCAATACGATTATCCAAAGCTTTTCCAATAATTCTCTTTTGCTCAACTCTTAGAAAAGTATTGAAACTCCCTATGTCACCGACCGATAGTGCTTCACTATCCTCAGCACTAAAAGCGATGAACAATTTATCATATTCATATTTCCCAATTTCTTTTGTGCTCTTATCCTTTATGACAACACGGCCTGTTCTTTCCTTGACCTTTATTTCATTACCAACTAGCAAACTCGCATCAATACTGCCAAATACGATGAACCGCCAATTCAACCCCTCTCTTTTTTGCAACATAACCCCTACTTCATCCATATGTGCACAAAAGACTATCAGATCATCAATTTGACTGTTATTAGTAGAGACAACTATATTGCCGAAGTCATCAACATCAACATTCCAATCAGTATTATTTTTTAGCCAATCAAAAATCGCCTTTCCCAAGGTTTCTTCGCTTCCACTTACTGCGATTGTATCGAATAGCCAATCATAATCATTTATTTCCATCTGCTTTACTTCTTACTATACCGAGTTTTTACTTGTTTTATCCGGCCTTTCGCTGTTTTTAGTGGGTAGAATCCTAAAGAGATAAAGTGATAGTGGAAAATGCTGGGAATGCTGTGGTACTGTTTTGGTATCATTGTGAACTTCTCAAGTTTTTTCCACTCAAAACACTAGACTGATCATTTTATCCTAGATAAAACTTTGAATCATAATGATTTCCTCGTTTTTCTTCATTTAAAATATCGGGAATCGTGCATCTTAATTGAGTGTAACCGTAAAACTCATATAGGAGACTGGATGCACTACGATTTCGCTATAATGTTAACTTCTTGTAAATTTTACCACTCAATCTAGTAATCAGCCAAATAATAATTACCTAATCCTCAGGAATACAACAAGTTCCGAGGTTTTTTT
>Ga0228535_1003506_pt1 | contig 11142 bp, 9 predicted proteins | sample SJ1metagenome_FD_168457 | JGI IMG/M metagenome (GOLD analysis project Ga0228535, IMG submission 168457) | Enriched culture of PCE-dechlorinating microbial communities from Ithaca, New York, USA - SJ1 | ecosystem: Engineered > Modeled > Simulated communities (microbial... > Unclassified | place... | reverse complement strand
TCGGGTGAAGATCCGGATCGTCGAATGGGCGGCCTTCGTCAACGACTTCATCAACAAGCGCAGATTCGACGCCACGATCTTGGGCTGGACGATCCCGATGGAACCGGACCTGTTCGACGTCTGGCATTCGAGCAAGACCGGGCCCCAGGAACTGAACTTCGTCTCCTACCGGAACGACGAGGTGGACAGCCTGATCGTCAAGGCCCGGGAGACCTTTGACCAGAAGATCCGCAAGCGCTGCTACGACCGGATACAGGAGATCCTCGCCGAGGAGCAGCCGTATCTGTTTCTCTACGTGCCCGACGCCCTGCCGATCATCCACGCCCGTTTCAGGGGCGTGGAAGTGGCGCCGATCGGCATCGGCTGGAACCAGATCCAGTGGTACGTCCCCAAGGAGGAGCAGAAGCTTGTCATGACCCGCTGATCCCAACGGACCTTCGGCCGACCCTTCCCTTTTTTGACGGTGATTACGATTCCCTCCATGAGCATCTTCACGGGGTGCATCCTTGTTTGAGACCCAAAGAGGGCATTGGCAGGTTCAATGATAGGGAATTACGCCGATTCTGGTGTAATATGCCCTGGGGAAAACCATACTAACATCCGGTAGTGACTCATTTTGTGTCCGATGGATTGCAGGCGCTCATGATCTTTTTCCATCCTGCAACGTCTCGCTTGGCTACACCGGAAAATTAGCTGCGCTTCGCTCCACTGATTCTGCGAATTCGCGTCCCCCAAATCCATTCCCGGACACAGGGCTAACTGAGTCACTACCCAGAATCTCCGGCCCATCCCAGGAGCCATTTCGCGCAATATGACCCCGGAGACCCATTGACCTCGGGGGGATAATCGTTTTAATCTCTTCAGGGAAAAAGGATGGGGTGCGGGACCCCTGTTCGGGACGATCGGGGAGGGGAGAGGATATGGGAAAAGAGATCGAAAAGAAGTTTCTCGTCAGGGGAGATGCGTGGCGGTCCAGGGCGCAGGGGACGGCGTACCGCCAGGGATACCTCAACAGCGACAAGGAGAGGACCGTTCGCGTCCGGACCGTCGGCGGGAGGGCTTTCCTGACGATCAAAGGGCCGGCAGTCGGCGCGACGCGTCCGGAATACGAGTATGAGATCCCCCTCGCGGACGGCAGGGCCATGCTCGACATCCTGGTCGAGAAGCCGATCATCGAGAAGACGCGCTACCAGGTCCCCTTCGAGGGACTCATCTGGGAGATCGACGAATTCTTCGGCGAGAACGCAGGACTCATCGTGGCTGAAGTGGAACTGTCCAGCGAGGGACAGGCCTTTTCAAAACCAGACTGGGTGGGCGAGGAAGTGACGGCCGACCCCCGCTATTACAACGCCAACCTGATTCGCCACCCCTACTGCCGGTGGTGATCCGCCGGGATTTCTCCTGAGGCCATGACTGGTCGGGGCCTCAGTCCGTCCCCTTCAGGTGCCTGAGGAGATAAGCCTTGAACTTTTCGTAATCGGCTGCCAGGTGCGCCGGCCTCCCGGTGCGGCCGTCGAGGTCCTTCATGCTCTGGGGCAGTTCTGGGTTTATCCCCAGAAGCTCCCGGATCTCGTCCGGGAACTTGGCCGGATGGGCCGTCTCCAGACAGATGCACAGAGGGACATCGCCGTAGAGTTCGAGGTAGACCTCCATCCCCCGCCATCCCACCGCGCCGTGCGGTTCCAAGAGAACCTTGTGCTGGTCATAGATCCTCTTAATCGTCTTTTTTGTCTCCCGATCGGAGATGGCCACCGAGAAGATGTGCTGCCTCATCTGCTCCACTTCCGGCTGGCGATGGACAACACCGCTGCGGTCCACGGTTCCTCCGTAGAGATCGAAGAAGCGGGCGAGGTTACTGGGGTGGCCGACGTTCATGGCGTTGGACAGGCAGGCCTTCGACGGTGAGACCTTCTGGTAGACGCCGGTCTCCAACAAGCGAGGAAACTCGTCGTTCTCGTTCGTCGGCATGACGAGCTTCGCCACGGGGAGTCCCATCCTCCGGGCGTACTCGCAGCCGAGGGCGTCACCGAAGTTGCCCGAGGGGACCGAGAAGACTGCCGGTTCCGTGTCCCGCGCCAACTGCGCCCAGGCCCAAACGTAATAGACGATCTGGGGGAGGATCCGTCCGAAGTTGATCGAGTTGGCCGAGGTGAGGTTGAAGCCCTCAAAGGCCGGGTCGGCAAAGGCCTGTTTGACCAGATTCTGGCAGTCGTCGAATTTTCCGTCCACGGAGATCGCCTTGACGTTCTGGCCGATCGTGTCGAGCTGTTTCTTTTGCCGGCCGCTCACCTCGCCTTTCGGGTAGAGGATCGTCACGTCGATCCCCTCGACCCCTCGGTAGGCGTCCCCTACGGCGCTTCCCGTGTCCCCCGAGGTGGCGACCAGGACGTTGAGGCGCCTGCCCGGGTCGCGCATGGCGCCCATGAGCCGGGCCATCAGCCTTGCGGCGAAGTCCTTGAATGAGGCCGTCGGTCCCTGATCGAGGCGCAGGATATATTTGCGTCCGAAGACATTCTCCAGCGGCACGGGGTAGTTGTAGGCCTCGGCGATGATTCGCCGGAGGACTTCACGGGGAAGCTCCCCGGCCAGAAAGGCCTCGGCCACCAGGTACGCGGCCTCGGTGTAGGGGGCCCCCTTGAGGGCCTTGAAGGTCTCCACGGGGAAAGAGGGGATTCTCTCGGGCATGAAAAGCCCCTCGTCGGGGGCCTGTCCCATCAGGAGGGCCTCCCGGAAGGAAACCATCTCCTTGAAGGGGGAGATGCCGGGGACCTGATCCAGGTTGCGGTTCGTGCTGTAATATCTCAACTTCGGTGACATGGAACAAACCTCAGATCTGAAAAATGTGGTGACGCTCGGGAAACCCCGCTGGGGTTGACCAGAGGGCCTCCCTTCCATCGGACGCCGTGAGGGAGATCCCCTTGTTGCTCCGGTTCCTGACAGACGTCCCTGTGGCCGCTTCCTGAGTGCGGGTACCTATGGTCAGGGTGGGTCGGGTGATGGCCATCCGTTTCGCGGCGTGGGTGACTTTTTCCATTTCAAGAAGATGAAGGGATGTCTCCATCTGCGACATCGTGATGTTTCCGAACCCGCATTATTAATAACCGCTATCCATACCACAATTGCCGTTCATAAGCAAAGGATAATGATGGCCCTTCAAATCCCTCGCAATCATCGCCGATCTCTGGTAAAAGATGCGTCATCGGAAATGCCAACAAGAGGAATGGATATGGAAGAAGAGACGCGGGTGCGTCTGACCGAAACGGTCCACGGGGCCGGCTGAGCCTGCAAGATAGGTCCGGGGGACCTGCAGGAGGCATTGAAAGGTCTGCCGCTCGTCGCCGATCCGAATCTGATCGTGGGGATGGAGCACGCGGAAGACGCAGGGGTCTATCGATTGCGCGAAGATCTGGCCATCATCCAGACCGTGGATTTCTTTACCCCGATCGTGGACGATCCCTACACCTTCGGACAGATCGCCGCGACCAATGCCCTGAGTGATGTCTATGCCATGGGGGGCAGGCCGCTCACGGCGATGAACATCGTCTGTTTCCCGATCCGGAAGATGGACGTCGGGATTCTCCGCGACATTCTCCGCGGCGGGCTGGACAAGATGCGGGAGGCCGGCGTTCTGCTGATCGGCGGCCACAGCGTCGAGGACGATGAACCCAAGTATGGCTTGGCAGTCACGGGCGTGGTTCACCCCGACCGGGTCCTGTTCAACAGGGGGGCGAAACCTGGGGACAAGTTGATCCTGACCAAGTCGCTTGGAACGGGGATCGTCAGCACGGCCCTCAAGGGCGGTCTGGCCGATCCGGAGTTGGTCGCCCGGTCAGTCGCCTGCATGACAACCCTTAACGGGAAGGCGGCGGCGCTTCTGGCCCAGCGGGAAGACATCCACGCCTGCACAGACATCACGGGCTTCGGTTTCTTGGGCCATGTCCTGGAGATGGCCGAGGGAAGCGAGGTGGGCATGACGATCGATGCCGCCTCGGTACCCTATTTCACAGGGATCCGGGCCTTTGCCGAGGAAGGGGTCGTGCCTGGGGGGCTGATCCGGAACCGCAAATACCGGGAAGCCCAGATCGAGGTCGCTCCCGCCTGTCCGGGCTGGCTCGTGGACATTTTCTTCGACCCACAGACCGCTGGCGGACTTCTCATTGCCCTGCCCGCCGCCGGTGCCGAGCAACTCCTCCGGCAGATGCATGCCGCCGGGATCGCCGAAGCGGCAATCGTCGGCGACGTCACGGCCTCCCCTAAGGCTAAGATCCGTATCGTCTGAAACCACCCTCCGGCACCCTTGCACCCTTCTGCTTGCGATGCCTGCCTCTAGCCGTAATCCTGTCCGGGCGCGGCGTGCCGGTTTCCCCGTTGTCCGTGGAACCGTCACGGGCCATCGGTTCATCCTTTGGGACGCTTCCTGAGCCAGAACGAGCAGATGAGTGTCATCGCCATGACGAGGGCGCCGGCCAGTGTGAAGGTAGCCGTGAAGCCGTACCGATCGACCAGATAGCCGACCAGGGGCGTCAGGACACCACCGCCCTCCGTGGCCGTGAAGTAGTAGATGCCCAGGATCGTCGAACGGCTGCCGATGGGCGCCTGGTGGACGATGAAGCTCTCCGAGGTGGACATCCTGGCGTAGATGACCGCCCCCATCAACAACAGGGGCGCCAGGAGCCACCAGCCGTAAGGAAGCGCGATCATCAGGACGTTGGCGATGCCCGAAAGACCGCAGACCGCCAGGAGCACCCGAACGCGTCCCATGCGGTCGCTGAGGGCGCCGCCGAGCGGTCCAGCCCAGAACGACGCCGTGTACAGGATCGCGTACGCGGCGCCGGCCGTTTCCTTGCTCATCTGGTAATGGTCGACCAGGAGCAGAGGGACGAAGGAAACCGTGGCGGTGACGACCGCCGAGGTGAAGCTCGTCAGGATCAGGAAGACGGTCAGGCGGCGGATCTGCTCAGAACGGACGGGGTCGGTATCGTGCTTATCCCTGCGCGGGATTACACCCTCTTGGGGGGCGTGTCTTCCCAGGAGTGTGTAGAAGGCGACCCCGAAGAGGATCATCGGAATGCCCAGCCAGATGTAGGCTCCCCGCCATCCCCAGGCATTGGCAATGGCAACGGCCAGAAGCGGGGTGACGAAGTAGCTGGCCCCGCCGCCCGTGTTGTGGAGCCCCAGCGCCCGGCCCAGGTTCTCGGGACGAACCGCCGCAAGGATCAGCGGCGGGGCCGAGGGGTGGTAGCCGCCGGCCAGGACCCCCATCAGGACCAGAAAGACGATCATCCACCAATAGGTGTCCGAAAGACCGACCAGAACGCTGGCCAGCGCCACCCCGGAGATGCCGACGGTCATCAGCTTGCGCGGTTCGATCCGATCGGCGAGCCAGCCGGCGGGGAGCTGGCCGATCCCGTAGGCCAGCGTGAAGGCCGACACGACGAGCCCCGAGGCGGTATAGTCCAGGTTAAAGGTGCCACGGATGAAGGGGATGAGCGGCACGGTGAGTGCGGTCATGACGTGGTGGCTGAAGTGTCCCAGGACGAACAGGGGCAGCATCCCCCCGAGCATCACACGAGGTTTCAAAGTCCGACCCTCTCCCGTTTGCATTTCTTCATCCTAATTCCCCTGACGGTGGGCACGCCAGGAGGTATAGGTGGCCGCTGCCACGACGATGAGAGCTCCGGTCACGGTTTTGACCTCCGGCATCTCATCCAGGATCAGTACGGCGAAGAGTATTCCGTAGATCGGCTCCAGGCAGGTCATAAGGCCAGCCGTCGAGGCCTTGATCGTGCGAAGGCTGTCCACGAAGAGGGTGTGGGGCAGCGCGGTGAAGACCACGCCGAGGATCAGAAGGTAGAGCCAGCGATTCTCTGTCCCCAGGTCGATCCCGTTGGAGAGGAAGGGAAGCAGGACTGCCGCAGCCACGGCAACCTGGTAGAGCATCATGGTACTCGAGGGGTAACGGCTCAGGTGCTTGCGGTACAGCACATTGCGCAGGGCGTAGCAGAAGGCTGAGAGGATCCCCCAGGCGGCCCCGATCGCCGCGCGGCCGCCCGTCGGGCCACCGGGGATGGCCAGGTAGACCCCGGCAAAGACCGCCAGGGCCAAGGCTAGATTGCGGTGGTCCAGCGGCTCACTGAAAAAGAAGGGCTCGATCAGGACGGTGATGACCGGGAAGGTGAAGATTGCAATCAGGCCGATGGCCACGCTCGACATCTGGATCGCGGTGAAGAAAGTGACCCAGTGGACGGCAATCAGAATGCCGAGCAGGGCGATCCAGCCCAGATCGCGCCGGCGGGCGAGCCCCAGCCGTACACCGGTGAGATGGACAAAGGCCAGAAGCGTCCCGGCCGCGACGATGCAACGCAGCGTGATGATGTCTCCCGGAGGGAGCGTCAGCACCTTGGCGAAGAGCCCCGTCCCGCTCATGATGATCACGGCCCCGTGGAGCTCGAGCATGCTCTTTTTCACAAACACAACCTTGCGGTCATAAAAAAACCCCCTTTGCATGTTCCTCTGTCCAAGGGGATCCTCGCCCCGTTTGACACCGGGGCCGTGCTCTACAAATTTTTGAGTATCATATCACATCTAGAGAAGATTGAAAAGGACTTCTCCCGGAGGGCATTGGGTTCAGTGTGGTTGCCCCGGGATGACGGGCGAGCCCTTTCAGGCCACCCGGAGGACCTTCGCCCCGCGGATCTTCCCTGCCCTGAGTTCCGCGAGGGCCCGGTTGGCCTCAACGAGGGGGTATTCCACCACCTCGGGCCGGATGGGGATCTCGGCGGCTGCCTCCAGGAATTCCTGGATGTCCCGTCGGGTGACGTTGGCCACGCTCTTGATTTCCTTCTCCATCCAAAGCTGGGCGGGGTAGTCCAAGGCGAGCAGGGCCTCTTTGTCGCGTTCCTCCTTGCGAATCGCATTGATGACCAGCCTCCCTCCCGGGACCAGGTGCCGCAGAGCCTCCAGGACAGGCCTCCAGGCCGGCGTCGTGTCGATGACGGCCTGGAGCTTTTCCGGCGGCACCTCCTCGGTTGCTCCGGACCAGACGGCTCCGAGCTCACGCGCAAAGGCCCTCTCCCTTTCGCTCCGGGCGAAGACGAAGACCCTGGCGCCGGGAAAGCGGTGACGGACCAGCTTCAGGACGAGGTGTGCCGAGGCGCCGAAGCCGGTGAGGCCGAGGTTTCGGCCATCCCCGGGATCGGCGAGCTGGAGTGACCGCCAGCCGATGGCCCCTGCGCAGAGGAGCGGTGCCGCTTCGGCGTCCGAGAAGATCTGGGGGATGGGGTGGGCGAAAGCCTCCGGAACCCTCATGTACTCCCCGTAACCCCCGTCGACGTCGCGGCCCGTGGCCCGGAAGGACGGACAGAGGTTCTCGTGTCCGCTCCGGCAGGCGTCGCATCGTCCGCAGGCCCAGTGGATCCATCCGACGCCGACCCGCTCGCCTACTTGGAGACGTCCCGTGCCCGGCCCCAGGGCGGTGACGGTCCCCACGACCTGGTGGCCGGGGATGACGGGGAAGGACGGCGGCGGCGTTCGCCCCTCGATCTCGTCGAGCTCCGTATGGCAGACACCGCAGGTCTTCACCCGGATCAGGACCTCGCCAGGGCCCGGCTCTGGAACCGGCATCTCCGCAAGGACGAGGGGCTCTGGCTCTCGCTCCATGCTGGAAATCCCCTTCAGGATCATCGCCTTCATGGCTTCAACTTCCCCCTTTCGGATCTGGCCGGAGTATGGTCCGGCAGAAGACCTTTTTCAAGAGGATTTTGAGTCCGGTCTCCGTCGGGTCGGAAAGGGAGTGTAAGTAGTGATAATCGTGGTAACTCCCTTGCACGATCCTTGGCAACTGGTTTACGAGATGAACCAGGTACGGCTCACGTTATCAAATCGGAACAGGTGGCTCTTTCATCTAGGGGTCGCTATCCCTAATTCGCAAGCGAGATCTTGGGGAGGGGGGATGTCATCTGTAATAAATCACGATCATCGACTATAGGTTTTCATTTTGTTGTTATTATTGAGTAATTCCGAATTTCGATATATCCGTGGTCCCGATGAATGGGTTGCGTCATATATATAAATATAATATGGGTATGTTCATAGTACCCATGGACTCATATAGAACATGGGGGGGAGAGGGAAAAACGATGGATAACGATACAAAGATGCATGATTTTAATGATTTGATCGAAATTTGCAGGAAGATTCTTAATAATTATGAATCGCAAAATCAGAGTAAAGACCTTTCATTGTCGAGGCCGGAAAATAAAGAAGACGGCCCGGACGCGGATTCTAATGAGGAGGAAAGAGGCGTAGGAAACAAGCAATTGTTAAGAAAACTCTTGCCGGTGCTGCTAAAAATTACCTTTCTCACCGGTATCTTCTTTTCTCTTTATGAAGGAATCAAGTCGCTCTTGTTCGCTGATATCATACTTTGGCAGTCTCATATTATTACAATCATTTTTGCCGGACTTGTGGCTTCATTCGGTGCATACTTTCCCCTGAAGAAGATTGAAATCCTCTATCAGAAGAGTATCAGTGAACTTGTCGCAAGAAAGAGGGCGCAGGCTGTTCTACGAGAGAGCGAAGAGCGCTACCGACAGCTGTTTGAGCTTGAATCTGATGCTCTTTTCCTCGTGGATGAAAAGACGGACCAGATCATCGAAGTCAATGCCGCAGGAGAAAAACTATATGGACTGACTCGGAAGGATTTTCTTGAAATGAAATGTGAAGATCTCATGGACAGGAGTTCAGAACCAATAACGAACAGTGAATTGAATCTAAGAAGCGATTTCATCTTTCATAGAAGAAGCAATGGGGCTATTTTCCCTGTAGAGATCTCGGTTTCCAAAGTCAATTGGTATGGGAAAAAAGTCCGCTTATCGGCTGTCCGAGACATAACTGAACGGTTGAATGCTCAAAGAAAAATAGAGAATCAGAGAGCCTTTTTAAGAAAAGTCATTGATGTCAATCCCAATTATATCTACGTAATTAACAGAGAGAATACGATTGTTTTGGCTAATCGGATATTTGCGGGGGCGCTCGGAATGGCTCCCGAACAGTTGATCGGTATGAAACTTAAGGATCTCCCTCCAAAATTAGATTTTACTAAGATAGTTCAGAGAGACGAAATCCTAGCACTGAACCATGAAAAGGCATGGGTCGAACGTGAAGAGAATTTTATGGATATCGAGGGGAAACCTCACTGGATCTTAAGCATTAGGGTTCCATTAAAGAACGAAGACGGGCATATTGAAGGCTTAATCGGGGTCAGCACAGATATCACGCAGCGTAAGCAGGCTGAAGATGCCCTAAAAATAAGAGAGACTGAACTGGAAATGAAATCTCAGAATCTCGAAGAGGTGAATACGGCGCTTAAAGTACTGCTCAAACAAAGGGAACAGGACAAACGGGAGATGGAGGAGTTGTTCTTGACAAACGTTAAGGACCAAGTGATGCCTTATGTGGAAAAACTGAAGAAAAGTAAACAGAATCAAGAAGAAATGGTCTGCATTGAAACCTTGGAGACACATCTGAACGATATCATCTCTCCTTTTTCAACAAACATAACGTCAAAATACATCAATTTGACGCCGAAGGAAGTCCAAGTGGCAACCCTCATCAAGGATGGAAAAACAACAAAGGAAATCAGCTTGTTATTGAATATATCCCCCGGATCGGTGGATTTGCACCGATATCACATCCGGAGAAAGTTGGGGATCAGCAAGCAGGATGTAAATCTTCGCTCCTATCTACTCTCCATGCCTTAGTGGTTCGTTTCTATATTTAATATAAGATAGTCTTGTATGGTTCTGTCTGTTCATGGAATCAATTTTTCAACATGCTGGAAACAAAGCACTAAGATGACAGGATCCTCTGTCATAAAAATTTTCCATCCCATTTCCCCTCCTCTTATAAGAAATATCGATTTCATATAAGATCTTCTAACATTTCCTTCCGAGACTCAATCAGATACATTCACGCAAATTTGTACGGCGTTAATCATCAACACATTGTCATGATTAATGAAATTATCAATATTGTCTAGAGAAAGCAGCCTTTCTCATATGTGTTTCCAAAGAGGAGTTTGGCGAGAATGGATCTTGATATCGGAAAACAGATTTATGATTTCACAGAGCAGGTAAGCGAGGGAGCAATGCTCTGTAAAAGTGGCGTTGAATCCTATTTGAAAGGGAATTTCGAGGCACTAAGGGCGTCGATTACGTGCATCAAGGATACCGAAAGGCGAGGAGAGATGCTTCGGCGTTCAATAGAGCAAGATATTTGCCTGAAGACCCTGATCCCAAAATCACGTTCCGATGTCATGCAACTGCTAGAGGGAATAGACCTTCTTATCATGCAATTCAGAGATCTGGTCTCTCAGTTGGATATAGAATCTCCCGAAATATGCGGTGGGTTACATGCAGACTTTAAGAGGCTTCTTGAATATTCTATAGAGGCTGTTGAAGCCGACATCCGTTCCTGCAGGGCATGTTTCAGCAATATTCACTCATTCTCTGACCATATCCATAAGGTAACTTTCTGGAATCGACAATCTCGCGACGTATCGATTAGGCTCCAAAGGGCAGTCTTCGCTCAGAATGATTTAACCCTAAGTCAAAAGATGCAAATCTGTTCTTTTGCGAAACAAATAGAGGGGATCGCCGAGGATGCCGAGTCGGTTGCGGATCGATTGAAACGCTATATCGGCAAACGCACAGGATAGATTCGTAAATGGGCATGAAACCGATGATAAAAAAATATCTTTACTTCGATCAAAAGGACTATGACCTCCTCGATATTGTGCATAATGTTCTAAGTCAGCGAGATCTTCTAAAAAGCTTCCGTGATCTGCTTCATCCTTACCTCAATCCCCATGGCATCGCAGAGATGGCCGCACCCCAGAGTTTTCGGATTGCCCATGCGATGATCAACCTTCTTCATTCATTGGAAATCGGAAAGGCAGACGACCGTCTGCGTGCTTTACACAGTTTGCATCAAGAGGTGATGAACATTTCACATGGTTTCCTTCGCAGAAACACCGCACGAGTCCTCCTTCAGATCATGAAGGAACTGGTCCGAAAAGAAGGGGAACCAGAACAACAGTTGGGTCTGGCGCACGACTTCCGGATGGCCGCCTCCGGGAAGCCC